>WNGE01001915.1_pt1 | contig 29754 bp, 23 predicted proteins | sample 5400651 | NCBI WGS metagenome assembly WNGE01 (sample SAMN13153370, study PRJNA577476) | soil metagenome | isolation source: 60 cm soil or saprolite under grassland replicate 2 | place: USA:California | collected 2016-06-15
GCCGGACGGCTCGCAATGTCGGTCCAGGCGAACAGATCCGTGATCCGCGCGATTCTTTGCCAGTCCGGCGGCAGCGCCCCGCCGGCCTCCCGATAGCCGGCGACCACGGCGTCGGCCAAGGGCAGATGGCGCGCGAGCGGTGGGCGCAGCAATTGTGCGAAATCGATTCCGGGCGTGCCGCTGCAGGCGAATTCCCAGTCGAGCATGGCGACAAGCTCCCAACCGCCGCTCGCGCCGCGGCGAAACAGCAGATTCGAGCCGTTGCAATCGCCATGCGCGAGGCAGGGCGCGCCGGGCCACGGTGCGATCCGGTGGCCTTCACGCTCGACGAATTTGCGCAGCGCTGGGGTCAGCTCCGCACCAAGCCTCGCAGGGCCGGGGCCGGCCGCGAATGCATGGTCGAGGTACGCGAGCAAGCCGTCGCGATCGAGATCGATCGGCTTGGCGATCTTCAAGTTCGCGCCCAAGAATCCGAAGCGGTCGAATTTCACCGCGTGGACGTGGGCGAGCGCCGTGCCGAGCGCCTGCCCGGCCGCGCGCAAGTCCTCGCCCGCGAGCGCCAGCGCGTCGAGGCCGCGGCCCTCGACCCAGCCGAGGATCGAATAGGCATGGCCAGTGACCGGATTGCTTTCGGCGGCGTAGAACAGCGGGGGGACGGGAACGCAGGTTGCGAGACGGCGGATCAGCGCCGCCTCCTTGAGGCCCTGGTCGGCGTCGCGCTGATAGATGCGCAGCAGCACGGGATCCGGTCGGTCGCGCAGCACGATTTTCAGGTTGGTGTTGACCAGGCCGCCGGGCACCCGCTCGACGCCGGCGATCGCGGCGCGGGGGAAGACCGGACCGAGCAGCGTTGCGACCGCCGCACGGTCGAGCACGATCTCCGCGCTGTCCCGTTCCCAGCTCTGCCTCATGCTCGGAACCGAGCGCTTCAGGCGGATCAATGTCGGCGGCGGCCGAATGCGGAAGGATGCGGCAGGCTGCGCACGCGCGAGCTCTTGAACATCGTCAATTCCCAATGGCCGTGGACGTCGTGGACGCGCAGGATGTAGGTGGCGTCGTCGTCGCCCTTGACCTTGATGTAGCGGTAATCCGGCCCGAACCATTGATCGACGGTCTCGACGATCCCGATCCGCGATCGGCCCAGACGAAAGCACTGCGGCATCTGCATGCCGCGATATCCGACGTAGGTGTCGACGCGAATCTGCATGCCATCGCTCCGCCAGGCCGCGGCCGGGAAGCCGCGGTCGAAGGCATTCAAGCATTCGACCGGCCTGCCGCCAACCCGCATGTCCTGGCGCGAATGACCGGATTGCATTAAACACAAGGCACGACCGGCCGAAGGGCTCGCGCGCCGGATAGGCCCGGGCGGTCGCCAAGACAGATGGGGGAGATCATCCATGTTCATCGGACGGAAGATGCCGCGCCGCGCGGCCAAGCTTGTTGTCGCCGGATCCATGTTCGCGCTCGCTGCCTCGCTTGCCGGCGCGCAGCAGTCCCAGGCGCCGGCTCCTGCGGCTCCGGCGGCGCCGCCCGCGCCCGCCGCTCCGGCGCCGCAGGCAGCCCCGACATCACCCGCCGCGCCCGCTGCGCCCCCTCCCGCCGCCCAGACCGCGCCCGCGATCGTGCCGCCGGTGCCGGCCTCGACCCCGGAGCAGGAGAAGCTTCGCGTGCTGGGGGCCAAACGCTATCCGGGCAAGCTCCACGTGCTGCCGGCGACGCTCGAAACCACGCAATGGGGCTGGTTCAACAACGCCCAGCCGCCGGTCCTGCACGTCGATTCCGGCGACACCATCGTGTTCGAGACGATGATGCACTCGCACAACCAGGTCGTTCCCGGCATGACGATCGAGCAGATCAAGAAGCTGCGAACCGATTTCCCCGGCCGCGGCCCGCACACGTTGACCGGGCCGGTCTATATCGAGGGCGCCGAACCGGGCGACGTGCTCAAGGTGCGCATCAACAAGATCGTGCCGCGCGCCTACGCCACCAATTTCAACGTGCCCGGCATGTTCGGCGAGTTCCCGAGCAAGTTCCCGGACGGACAGGTGAAATATTTCTATCTCGATCTCGACCGCAGGGTCGCGGAGTTCGCGCCGGGGATCGAGATCCCGCTGGCGCCGTTTCCCGGCATCCTGGGCGTCGCCCGCGCCGAGCCCGGTCAGTACAGCTCCGTGCCGCCCGGACGCTACGCCGGCAATCTGGATATTCGCGACGAGACCGAGGGCAGCACGCTCTACGTGCCGGTGTTCGTCAAGGGCGCGCTGCTGTGGACCGGCGACTCCCATGCCGCCCAGGGCAACGGCGAGGTCAACCTGACCGCGCTCGAGACCGCCTACAAGGAAATGAACGTCACGGTCGACGTGCTCAAGAACATGAAGCTCGAATGGCCGCGCATCGAGACCAAGAACGCGTGGATCACGGTCGGCATCGACCGCGATCTCAACAAGGCGCTCGATATTCTGAAAAACGAGACCACGAGCTTCCTGATGGAGCAGCGCAAGATCGGCAAGGAGGAAGCCGAAAAGCTGATGATGGCGTCCTGGGATTGCCGCGTCAGCCAGGTGGTCGACGTCAACAAGGGCCTGCATTGCCTCAGCGCCAAGAGCCCGCGGGGGAAGCGCCGGGCCGAAGCGCTGCCGGATCGCGAGAACATGCTCTATCTGGTCACGGTCGGAAAGGATGCCGATCTCAACAAGGCGATGGACGATGCCTCCTGGGCCATGATCGAGCTGCTGCAGAAGGACAAGAAGCTCAGCCGGCTCGACGCCTATGCGCTCGCCAGCATGGTGATGGACTGCCGCCTCGCCGCGCCGACGGCCGAGCAAAAGGCGGTGCATTGCCTCGTGCCCAAGAGCACCTGGGTGGCGTCGCGCTGAACGATGCGCAGACGGGTCCTCGGTCTGGCGTTGGCGGCGGCCATGACGGCCGCCGCTCCCGCTTCGGCCGCCGTGCGGGTCGTGGCGACGACGGCCGACCTCGCCGCGCTCGCGGCCGCGATCGGCGGCGATCTCGTCGAGGTGCAAACCATCGTTCCGCCGGGCAGCGACCCGGAAGCCTTCGAGCCGCGGCCCGGCGATCTCGACAAGGTGCGCCGCGCCGACATTCTCGTCCGCGTCGGGCTCGGTTACGACTATTGGCTCGACCGGCTGGTCGGCCAGATCGGAGACAAGCGGCTGATGCGCGGGGGCGAGGCCTATATCGACGCCTCGGCGGGAATCCCGCTGCTGGAAATCCGCGGGCAGACCGTGGTGAACGAGGGCGGCCATGCCCATGGCGTGGCGAACCCGCATTATTGGCTGGATCCTGAGAACGCCGCGACCGTGACGGCGGGCATTGCCGAAGCGTTCGTTCGCCGCGCGCCCGCGCAAGCACCCGGCATTCTCGCCAAGCGCGAGCATTTCCTGGCGGCACTCGACGCAGCACTTCAGCGCTGGATCGCGCGACTGGCCCCCTTCGCCGGCGTCAAGCTCATCGCCTATCACAATTCGTGGCCGTATTTCTCGCGCCGGTTCCGCCTCGACGTCCTCGATTTCGTCGAGCCCAAGCCGGGCGTTGCGCCGAGCCCCGCCCATCTCGCCAGGCTCATCGCCGAGGGTCGCCGCTCGAACGTGCGCGCGATCCTGCACGAGCCCTACGAGCCGGAGGATTCCTCGCACCTGCTTGCGCAGAAGCTCGGCGTGCCGTTCGTGCTGCTCGCCACTTCGGTCGGCAGCGTTGCCGGCGTGAAGGATTATCTCGATCTGTTCGAGCACAACACGGCGGCGCTCGCGAAGGCTCTGGGCGCGCCCGGCGAATAGCCATGGCCGACGCGCTCTCGCTCCTCCTCGTCCCGTTCGCGGCCAGCGTCGCCTTCGTGCTGATCCACGCCTATTTGGGCGTCCACGTGCTGCGCCGGAACATCGTCTTCGCCGACCTCGCGCTGGCGCAGCTCTCCGCGCTCGGCGCGACCGTCGCCTTCGCGCTCGGCTACGCGCCGGCGAGCCCGGCGGGATTCGGCTATGCCCTGCTGTTCACCGCGATCGGCGCCGCGCTGCTCACATTTACCCGCGGACTCTCCCGCATCATGAGCCAGGAGGCCTTCGTCGGCATCCTCTATGTCGTGGCGACCGCGGCCACCATCCTGGTGGTCGACCGCGCGCCGCAGGGCGCCGAGCACGTCAAGAAAATCCTGATCGGCAATATCCTCACCGTAGGCCCGCCGGAGCTCGCCAAATTCGCGGCGCTCTACGCGGCAATCGGTCTGTTCCACTGGCTGGCGCGAAAACCTCTGCTCGCGATTTCCAGCGACGCCGAACCCGCCGGACGCGGCAGGCTCGCGGTCTCGCTGTGGGATTTCATGTTTTTCCTGTCGTTCGGAATCGTGGTGACGAGCTCGGTGACGACCGCCGGCGTGTTGCTGGTATTCAGCTTCCTGATCGTGCCTGCCGTGATCGGCTCGCTGTTCTCGCGCAAGATCGATGGGGTCCTGCCGATCGCCTGGGGCGCCGGAATCCTGGCGAGCGGCGCCGGGCTTGCCGGCTCCTATGGGCTCGATCTGCCGACCGGCGCCGCCATGGTGGCGGCCTTCGCGCTTCTGCTGGTGCTGGCCGGGTTCGCCCGAGCGCTGCTTTTCCTCGATACCGGACGCCGGCGGGCGAATTGGGGCATCGCTGGCCGCAGCGCAGGCCTCCTCGTGCTGATGCTGACCTTCGCCGCGAGCCTGTGGCTGATCCTCAATCCCGCGGCCGACCAGCCGCTCGCGGCCCTGGTCGAGGCCGCGACCGGCATCGGGCCGGCGCAATACCTCCCCGCGCGCGAGCGCGAGCTCTATGCCGACGCCGCGCGCGACATGAGGCGCTTCCAGGCCGAAGTCGATCGGCTCAATGCCGGCGAGCGGGCGGCGCGCTACCAGCGCGCGCCGCTCTCGGACGAGGAGATCCGGCGCATCGCCTCCTATCAGCAGAGTTTTTCCGAGATGACCCGCGGCGAGGGCTTCGTCCAGGACGTGCTGCGCGCCAAGGCGCGCGCGCGCGAACGTTGGATTTTCGGCCTGCCGCTGGCGCTCGCGGCACTGCTGGGGCTTGGCCTGCTGGGGCGGCCGCTGTGGCGGGCTCGACCCGTCAGGCTTTAGCCCACGGAAAAGATCAGGGCTCGCCGGCGCAATTGCTGACAGACAAAAAACCGTGGTCAATGGCGCGGAAACCGCCGGATGATTCGCCGCGCCGATGACCGCCTACCTCGACAAGCTCAATTCCGATCAGCGGCAGGCGGCCGAGCACGGCATCGGCGCCGGCGCGGATTCGCGCCCGCTGCTGATCATCGCCGGCGCCGGCTCCGGCAAGACCAGCACGCTCGCGCATCGCGTCGCCCATATCGTGGTCAACGGCGGCGATCCGCGGCGCATCCTGCTGATGACGTTCTCGCGCCGCGCGGCGGCGGAAATGACCCGGCGCGCCGAGCGCATCGTCGCCGCGGCGCTCGGATCGAGCTCGGCGGCCGCGGCGCTCGCCTGGTCGGGCACGTTTCACAGCATCGGCGCGCGGCTGCTGCGCGAATACGCCAATGAGATCGGGCTCAGTCCCTCGTTCACGATTCACGACCGCGGCGATGCCGCCGATCTCATGAACCTCGTTCGCCACGAGCTCGGATTGTCCAGGACCAAAAGCCGGTTCCCGACCAAGGCCACCTGTCTCGCCATCTATTCCCGCGCGGTCAGTTGCGAGGCGCCGCTGGAAGATGTCCTGGCGAACAGCTTTCCCTGGTGCTGCGGCTGGGAGGCCGAGCTGAGAAAAATGTTCGCCGTCTATGTCGAGGCGAAACAGCGCCAGAACGTGCTCGATTACGACGATCTCCTGCTGTACTGGGCGCAGATGATGGCGGAGCCCGCGCTCGCGGCCGACGTCGCTTCCCGCTTCGACCACGTTCTGGTCGACGAATATCAGGACACGAACCGGCTGCAGGCTTCGATCCTGCTCGCGCTCAAGCCCGATGGCCGCGACCTCACCGTGGTCGGCGACGACGCCCAATCGATCTACTCGTTCCGGGCGGCGACGGTGCGCAATATCCTGGATTTTCCGAGCCAGTTCCGGCCGGCGGCGCACATCGTCACGCTCGAGCGCAACTATCGCTCGACCCAGCCGATCCTTTCCGCCTCGAACGCGGTGATCGATCTGGCCGCCGAGCGGTTCACCAAGAATCTTTGGTCCGACCGCGGCTCGGCCGAGCGGCCGCAGCTCGTCGCGGTGCGCGACGAGGCCGATCAGGCAAATTACGTGGTCGAGCGCGTGCTGGAGAACCGCGAGGCGGGCATCGCGCTGCGTGCGCAGGCGGTGCTGTTCCGCGCTTCGCATCACAGCGGCCCGCTCGAGGTCGAGCTGACCCGGCGCAACATCCCGTTCGTGAAATTCGGCGGCCTCAAATTCCTCGAGGCCGCCCACGTCAAGGACGTGCTCGCGTGCCTGCGGTTCATCGAGAATCCGCGCGATCGCATGGCCGGATTCCGGGTGCTCCAGCTCCTGCCGGGCATCGGGCCGACGAGCGCGGCGCGCGTGCTCGATCAAGTGGAGGCCGCCGGTTCGCTCGCGGCGCTGGGCGATTTCTCCCCGCCGCCGCGGGCCGCCCAGGGATGGCCGGCGTTCCTGGGGCTCATCCGCCGCCTGGGCGAACACGGCCCGGGCTGGCCGGCCGAGCTCGCGGCCGTGCGGATCTGGTACGAGCCGCACCTCGAGCGCATCCATGAGGATGCCGCGCTGCGCGGCGCCGATCTGATCCAGCTCGAGCAGATCGCGACGGGCTACGTCTCGCGGCAGCAATTCCTCACCGAGCTTACGCTCGATCCTCCCGAGGCGACGAGCGACCTCGCCGGCGCGCCGCTGCTCGACGAGGATTATCTCATTCTCTCGACCATTCATTCGGCGAAGGGACAGGAATGGACCGCGGTGTTCGTGCTCAACGCGGTGGACGGATGCATTCCGTCCGATCTCGCCACCGGCACCGATGAGGAGATCGAGGAGGAGCGGCGGCTGCTCTATGTCGCCATGACGCGCGCCAAGGATCAGCTCGATCTGATCGTGCCGCAGCGGTTCTACACCCACCAGCAGGCGAACCGGGGCGACCGGCACGTCTACGCGTCTCGCACGCGTTTCATCCCGAGCTCGATCCTCTCGGAATTCGCCGCGCGCGCCTGGCCGACCGCGCTGGCGCAGGCGGAGCCGGCGTCGGCGGCGCGGCCGCAGGCACGCGTCGACATCGGCGCGCGCATGCGCGGCATGTGGCGGTAGATCATTCTTCCGTCATTCCGGGGCGCGGGCGTAGGCCGCGAGACCGGAATCCATGAACACGTAGATCGAAAACTGTTTCTATCGAGATCATGGATCCCGGGTTCCCTCGCTTCGCTCGGGCCCCAGGATGACCGGCAGTCCTACAGCAAACCGCGGCGGGCCAAATTGCGCATCAGATGTCCGGTGCCGAAGCGCCAGGGCTCGCATTCGTGGGTATGGCGCATGCGGTTGACGAGGCTCCCGAGCTCGGGCGCCGCGATGGTGACGAGATCGCCGAGCTTGTGGGTGAAGCCCTGACCCGGCGCGTCGCGGTCCTCGATCGGTGCGAACATCGTGCCGAGAAACAGCACCGCGCCGTCGGGATATTGGTGATGCTCGCCCAGCATCTGCGAAACGAGATCGGCCGGATCGCGGCTGATTTTGGCGATCGAGGAGAAACCTTCGAGCCGAAACCCGTCGTCGCCCTCGACGGTGAGCGTCACGTTCATACGTCGAACGTCGTCGAGCGCGAACGTCGCGTCGAACAAGCGCAGGAACGGGCCGAGCGCGCAGCTCGCATTGTTGTCCTTGCATTTGCCGAGCAGCAGCGCGGAGCGGCCCTCGACATCGCGCAGGTTCACGTCGTTGCCGAGCGTGGCGCCGACGATCCGGCCGCTCGAAGCCGCGACGACCACCACCTCGGGTTCCGGATTGTTCCAGGTCGACATCGGATGAATGCCGGCATCGAGGCCGGTGCCGACCGCCGACATCGGCTGCGCCTTGGAGAAGATCTCGGCGTCCGGCCCGATGCCGACTTCGAGATATTGGCTCCAGGCGCCCTGCTCGATCAGCACCTCTTTGAGCCGCAGCGCCTGCGCCGATCCGGGCTTGAGCCGGGCGAGATCGTCGCCGACGATCCGGGAAATCTCGCTGCGGATCGCGGCGGCCGCCGCCGGATTGCCGCGCGCCCGCTCCTCGATGACGCGCTCCAGCATGGACACCGCGAAGGTGACGCCGGCAGCTTTGACCGCCTGCAGATCGATCGGCGCTAGCAGCCACGGCCTGGTGCGGTCGCGGCCGTCCGGAGGCGTGTTGGCAAGGATGGCCTCGAGCGCGCCGAGCGGCTCGCCGTCCGCCGCGTGCAGCGCCGCGGCGGGATTTTCTGTCTCGCATAAGTCCCGCATGGTGGGAAAGGCACGCGAGATGTCGATGACGCCGTTCGCCCGGATGGCGACGACCGATGGGCCGTCCTGGTCCGGCCGCCAGACTCTCCCCGCGAGCGCGCCGGCAAAGCCGTCCGCCGGCAGGCTCAAATTCGAGGTGAGCTTTGGTGCAGGCATTGCCTCCCGTGCCTCTCTTGCTTAGGTGACGACGTTGCGCGGCGCGCCTGCGACGAAACTCTCCAGATTGTCGATCAATTGGTCGGCCAGGCCTTGCATCGCCTGGACACTCGCCCAGGCGACGTGCGGGGTCAGCACGAAATTGGGCAGGCGCAGCTCGAGCAGAGGATTTCCGGAACGCGGCGGCTCGACGGAGAGCACATCGAATCCGGCGCCGCCGATGCGACCCGCCTGCAACGCATCCGCCAGCGCCTGCTCGTCGACCAGGCCGCCGCGGGCGGCGTTGATCAGCAGGCAATTGGGCTTCATCCGATCGAGTTCGGCAGCGCCGATCAGGTTCGCGGTGCCGGGCGTGAACGGAACATGCAGCGAAATGACGTCGCTGGTTTCCAGGATTTGATCGAGCGAGGCCGCCTCCACACCCGGGCCGCTGACGGGCTGCACGTCGAACGCGAGCACCCGCATGCCGAATGCGACGCCGAGAGCCGCGACTGCCTTGCCGAGCGCGCCGAAGCCGACGACGCCCAGGGTCGATGCGGCGAGGTCCCGGATCGGATGGTCGAGAAAACAAAAATGCTCGGAACGCTGCCATCGGCCGCCGTCGACGTCGGCGCGATAGGCGAACAAGTTGCGGCGCAGCGAAAGGATGAGCGCGAATACGTGCTCGGGCGGCGAAGCATTGGCGTAATTGCGGATGTTCTGCACCACGATGTTTCTCGCCCTGCACGCGGCAAGGTCGAGAATGTCGATGCCGGTCGCCGCCACGGCGATCAGCCTGAGCGATTTGGCTCGGGCAAGCGCGTCGGAGCGCACCGGAACCTTGTTGGTGATCGCGATCGTCGCCGGCGCCAATCGCTCTGCGACCCGATCCGGCTCCGTGTTCGGGAAATTCGTCCAAACATGCTCGAACTTCGGCTTGCGGATCTCGGCCTTCAGGCTGCCGCTGTCGAGAAAGACGATGTGTTCCATCGATCGATCCTGGTTCATCGCTACAGGAATTCCGCGCCGGCGAATCCGGCGCGAGCGCCGAGCGCCTCCTCGATCCTGAGCCCTTCGTTCCATTTGGCCATTCGTTCCGAACGCGCGAACGAGCCGACCTTCAATTGCTTGACGCCCCAGCCGACCGCAAGATGCACGATTGTGACATCTTCGCTCTCCCCGGAGCGCGCGGACAGGATGGTCCCCCAGCCGGCGGCGCGCGCCGCCGCGACGGCGGCGAACGTCTCGGTGATGGTGCCGGCCTGGTTCGGCTTGACGAGCACCGCGTTGCAGGCGCCGGCGCGGGCGGCATGGCGGACACGCGCGGCGCTGGTCACCAGATAATCATCACCCACGATCTGGACGCGGTCTCCCACCGCCTTGGTGAAGGCGATCAGCCCAGCCTCGTCATGTTCCGCAAGCGGATCCTCGATCGAGCGGATCGGATAGCGGTCGAGCCAAGCGATCAGCATCGCGGCCATCGCATCGGAATCGAGCACGCGGTTCTCCAGCGCCAGATGGTAGCGGCCGTCGCGATAGAGATCGGACGCGGCAACGTCGAGCGAGATCGCGATCTCGTCGCCGGGCGTAAAGCCCGCGCGTTCGATCGCGCGCAGCAGCGCCTCGATGCCGGCTGCGTTGGAGTCGAATGCCGGCCAATATCCGCCTTCGTCCGCGACGCCTTGCAGCCGGCCCGCATCGCGCATGATCGTGCCTGCGGCGCGATAGACCTCGGCGGTCCATTCCAGCGCTTGCGCAAAGCCGCCGGCCCTCGGCGCCATGATCATGAAATCCTGGACGTCGACCCGGCGACCGGCATGGGCGCCGCCGCCGAAAATCTGGATTTCCGGGAGCGGCATCCCGGCTGCGCGGTCGCCGAGCAGATAGGCATAGAGCGACTTCTGCTCGGATGCGGCGGCGGCGTGGAGCACCGCCATCGATACCGCCACCAGGGCGTTGCCGCCAAGCCGGCTCTTGTTGGGCGTGCCGTCGAGCTCGATCAGCAGGCGATCGATCTCCGCTTGCGTGCTTGCGTCGCGCCCTTGCAGCGCGCGGGCGATCTCGCCGTTGACATGGCTCACCGCGCGCGCGACGCCCGCGCCGCCGAGCCGCGCGTCGTGGTCGCGCAGATCGAGCGCCTCGCCGCTTCCGGTCGAGGCGCCCGCGGGCGCGATCGCCCGGCCGCGGGCACCGCAGGCGAGCGTCACCTCGGCCTCGACCGTGGGCCGGCCGCGGGAATCCCACACGCTGCGCCCATGCAGGTGGACGATCTCGGTGCCCTTCATCGGTCCAGCACTTCCCTCGCCCACGCCCGGCGGATCGCGCCCAAGTCGCCGCAAGGGTGCAGGATCCATGGACGCGCGAGCTTTCGAACGCGATCCTTGTCGCGCTCGGCGGTGACATATTCGATCGGCGACTTGCCGTCGATCCGCGCGAGCAGCAACGCCGGCAGCAAACCGGCGATGCGCGCCTCGATGCTCGCGCGCGGCTCCCACGCGACGCCTTCGAGGTAGGTCTCGGCAAACCGGTCGAAACAGGCGAGAAAGGCTGGTGCGTGCTGCGGCCGCCACAGACATTTGAGCAGGAGGTGATTGAGACAGAAGGCGGGATCGAATGCCGGATCGCCGTACCAGGCGCATTCCGCGTCGATGAAGACCGGACCGCGCGGACCGACCAGGATGTTCTTCGGGCTGACGTCGCCGTGGACGAGGGTGTGCTTGGTCGAGCCGGTGATCTCGACCAACGCATCGAGGCGCTCTTTGAGATCGCGGTGCGCCTCGCCGGTGGCGACGAGATACGGCTCGAGCCGGATGGCGTAGAAGCCTTCGTCGGTCGCGAACTTTTGCGCGATGTCCGGGTTCCCGGCGGTGGCCGCATGGATGCGGACCAGGCGCTCGGCAACGCGTTGCGCGGTGCGCTCCTCGACGATTCCATCGCGCAGCTGGTTCTTCCACAGCGGATAATTCACGGGATCGAGATAGGCCGTGACGAACAGGCCGGCTTGCGGATCGTGGGCCACGAGCTTGGGCACCGCGTCGGGGCAGATGGTTCCGGCGAGCTTGAGCCATTCCCATTCGAACGCGTTGCGGGCGACCGGCGCCTCCCAGAGCTGGGCGACCTTCAATCGCGGCAGCGCACGCTTGAGGCAGTAGCGCTCGTTCCCGATCACGATCCGCCAAATATCCGACGACACGCCGCCCGACAGCGGCTGGCAAACGCAACGCTCGCCTTGCGGGACGAGATTCATGCGCCGCATCGTCGCGCAGATCGCCTCCGGAGTGAGCGGGCTATCGCGGCAGTCGGACGAGTTCATCGACGAGCAATTCGCAACGAACGAGCCGCAATCGCCTCCCTCGTCCCGGAGGGGAGAGGGATGGGGTGAGGGGGACAGAGACATTGTTTGAGCCGAACCGTCATGAGCCCCTCACCCGGTCCTCGCTTCGCGAGGACCGACCCCTCCCCATCGGGGAGAGGAAAAGCGCGCGTGTCGCTCGGCGGGAAATCGATCAATCAAACTCATATTCGGGTTTCCTAAAACACGGCGCCGCGGGCGCTCACCGGCCAAACGCTCTCCACATGCTCCTTGCGAATGCAAACGAACCAGTCGTGGAGATTGACGGTCGGGTCGCAGTGTCCCGGTATGAGCCTGATCATCTCGCCGAGCTTGAAGCGATGGTTGCCTCCGACATCGAGCCGGCCATGCTCGTCGGCCGCGCGCGCGTAGGATACGCCGTCGCAGCCCGCGACCAGCGGCATGCCGGAATCGACGCTCAGTGCCTTGAGCCCGGCGTCGACGATTGCGCGTTCCGCCGCCGGCGTGCTCATGACGGTGGCGAGCAGGAACAGCGAGTTCTCGAACTCCGAGATGGGCGCGCCGTCGCGGTCCTGGTTACGTCCGTAGTCCGCATCCATGAACACATAGGACCCGACCTGGAGCTCGTTGTAGACGCCGCTTGCGATCTCGAACTCGAAGGTGCCGGTGCCCGCGCCGGATACGAGGCCGCACTCGAGACCGTTCCGCCGCAACACCTCGACCGCATCGGAAACCTTCCCGGCGGCGCTCTCGATCTCGCGGCGGCGATCCGCGTGCGCGCGCAAGTGCTGGGCGGCCCCGTGATAGGCCTGCAGCCCCGCGAACCGCAGCGATTTCGTTTTCGCGATCGCGGCCGCCAGGTGCACGGCTTCGGCCGCGGTCTCGACCCCGCAGCGGTCGGCGCCGACGTTGAGCTCGACCAGCGCGTCGAGCTTCGCGCCGAATTTCTCGGCGGCCGCGGCGAGCTGCTGCACGTTGTCGGCATCGTCGACGCAGACCGCGATCCTGGCGCGTCGGGCAAGCGCCGACACGCGGTCGAGCTTCGCCGCTCCGACCACTTCGTTGCTGATCAGGACGTCGCCGATGCCGCCATCGACCATGATCTCGGCCTCGGATACCTTCTGACAGCAAACGCCGACGGCGCCGGCGGCGACCTGCATATTGGCGATCGCGGTGCTCTTGTGGGTCTTGGCGTGCGGCCGCAGCCGAAGCCTGGTTCCCGCGATGCGCTCCTGCATGCGGCGGATGTTGCGCTCGAGCGCATCGAGCTCGATCAGCAGCGCGGGCGTATCGATCTCGGAGACGTGCGCACCAACTCTGGCCGGCGCCGATATCATGCTCTACCTCGCACCGATCCATGTTCCGCATGCAGAGCCGCGGCCCTTGCCAAGCGCCGCCCGCTGCGGTGACATGCGGACGAAAGCCCCGCCCTCGCCGCGCTTGCGGCAACCTTAAGGACCTTCCGCAGTGGCCGACACACGCGATCCGTTCGCCTTCGAGCTGTTCAAGAACGCGATCTTCTCCATCGCGGACGAGATGGCGCTGACGGTGTTCCGAACCACCTACTCGGGCGTGCTCAAGGACAATATGGACTACTCGACCGGCTTCGCCGATGCAAACGGCAAGCTCGCGGCGCAAGGATTGACGCTGCCGGGGCACCTCGGCTCGGTGCCGACCGCGATGGAATCCATCATGCGGCATTTCGCCGAAACTATCGCGCCGGGCGACGTGTTCATCATGAACGATCCGTTCGACGGTGGCATGCACCTGCCGGACATCTTCATCTTCAAGCCGCTGTTTCACGAAGGCGAGCGGCTGGCGTTCGCCTGCACGGTGTGCCACCACACCGACGTCGGCGGCCGCGTCGCGGGTTCCAACGCCTCGGATTCGACCGAGATCTACGCCGAAGGCCTGCGCATCGCGCCGATGAAGCTTTACGACGCCGGCCGGCTCAATCGAACCATCATGACCTTCATCGAGCGCAACGTTCGCGTGCCCGTGCAGGTGTTCGGCGATCTGCGCGCCCAGCTCGCCGCCTGCCACATCGCCGAGCAGCGCTTTGCGGAGGTCGTGTCGCGGTACGGGACGCAACAAACCAAACGATTCCTCGGCGAGCTCATCGATTACGCCGAGCGGCTGACCCGCGCCGCGTTGCGCGAGCTTCCGGACGGGGAGTGGAGCTTCGAGGATTTCATCGATGACGACGGCATCGATTACGGCAAGCCGATCCGGCTGTTCGTCACGGTCCGCAAGCGCGGCGATCACATGATCGTCGACTGGACCGGCACGGGCGAGCAGGTCAAAGGCGCGATCAACAATACGCTGTCGTTCACCAAGGCGGCGAGCTACACGGCGGTGCGTTCCGTGCTGCCGCAGGGCATTCCCAACAACGAAGGCGTGTTCCGCGCCATCGAGGTGATCTGCCCGCCGGGCACGGTGGGCAACGGCGTGCTGCCGGCCGCCTGCGCCGCGCGCGGGCTGACCGGGTTCCGCATGGTCGACTGCATGTTCGGCGCGCTCGCCATGATGCTGCCCGATGAGGTGATGGCTGCGGGCGACGGCGGCAACACCGGCATCAGCATCGGCGGCTATTACGCCGACCGCCGGCCGTTCATCTACGTCGATTTCACCTGCGGGGCCTGGGGCGCGCGACCGTGGGCGGACGGCCTCGACGGCAATTCGCACATGTTCGCCAACATGGCATCGACCTCGATCGAAGTGACGGAAGCGGAGCATCCGATCGAGCTCACCGCCTACGAGTTCGTGCCGGACAAGGCCGGCGCCGGAAAATTCCGCGGCGGCGTCCCGTTCCGGCGCGACTACCGCTTCCTCGAGCCGGAAGGGGTGCTCCAAGTGCGCTCGGATCGCCGCGACCACCGGCCGTTCGGCCTCTACGGCGGCAGCCCGGGTCAGCCGTCCGAGAATTATCTCAATCCGGATAGCGAGAACCGCCTGCTGCCGTCGAAATTCACCATGACGATCCGCAAGGGCGACGTATTCCGCCACGTGCTCGCCGGCGCCGGCGGGTTCGGCGACCCGCTCGAGCGCGACCCCGCCGCGGTATTGCGCGACGTGCGCAACGAATTGCTCTCGCCGGAAACGGCGGAGCGAGACTACGGCGTGGTGATCGACACCAAGGCTTGGCGCGTCGATGCCGCCGCCACCGCGAAACGCCGCGCCGGGATCCGGGCGAGCCGCGGCTGGCGCGAGACGCCCAAGGTGCAACGCCACGATCCGCCGCCGGCCGTGACTGCCGCGAAATCCGCGTGATGGCAGCGACCTACCGCGTCGGTGTCGATATCGGCGGCACCTTCACCGACATCGTGCTGCTGGGCTCGGACGGCAGCATCCACACCAGCAAGGTGTCCTCCACGGTCGACGATTATGCCGCGGCCATCGTCGACGGTCTCCGCGAGGTTTTCCGCGCGATCGGCGTGAGTGGCCGGAGCATCGAGGAGATCCGGCACGGAACCACGGTCGCATCGAATGCGATCCTCGAGCACAAGGGGGCGCGGGTCGGCCTGATCACCACCAAGGGCTTCCGCGACGTGCTCGAGATCCGCACGCTGCGCATGCCGCGGCTCTACGACATGGCCTGGACCAAGCCCGCGCCGCTGGTCGAGCGCTATCTGCGCAAGGTCGTCGACGAGCGGATTGCCCACAAGGGCGCGATCGAGCGCGCGCTCGATCCGGCCGATGCCGAGAGGGCGGTCGACGCATTGCTGGCCGAGAACGTGGAGGCGATCGCGGTGTGTCTCATCAACTCGTTCGCCAATCCGGTGCACGAGCTGATGCTCAAAGAGATCATCGCCCGCAAGGCGCCACGCATTCCCTCGAGCATTTCCTGCGAGGTGCTGCCCGAGATCAAGGAATACGAGCGCACCTCGACGACCGTGATCAACGCCTATGTGATGCCGGTCGTCGCCACCTATCTGCGCGCGCTGCGCGCCGGGCTCGACCGCGCCGGCATCCCCGCCCCGCTCCTGCTGATGCAATCGAACGGCGGGCTGACCACGGATGCGGTCGCGGCGGAGCGGCCGATCCACATCATCGAATCCGGTCCCGCCGGCGGCGTCGTCGGCGCGCAGGCACTGGCGCACGCGAAGGAGCTCGAGAACCTCATCACCTTCGACATGGGCGGCACCACCGCGAAGGCCGCGATCGTCGAGCACGGCGAAGTGACGCGCGCGCAGGAATATGCGGTCGGCGCCGGAATCATGATCGGCTCGCGGCTGCTGACCGGAGCCGGGTACACGCTGAAAGTCCCGGCGATCGATCTCGCCGAGGTCGGCGCCGGCGGCGGCTCGCATGTGTGGATCGACGCGGGCGGCGCGCTGCAGGTCGGGCCCGAGAGCGCTGGCGCCGTGCCGGGGCCGGTCTGCTACGGCAAGGGCGGAGAAATTCCGACGATCACCGACGCCAATGTGCTGCTCGGTTATATGAACCCGCATTATCTCGTCGGCGGGGCGCTCGAGCTCGATGCCGACAAGGCACACGCCGCGTTCATGGAAAAAATCGCCGAGCCGCTCGGCATGGCCTTGGAGCCGGCCGCCTATGGCGCCTGCCAAATCGCGGCGTCCAACATGATCCGCGCCATCAAGGCGGTGTCGACCGAACGCGGACGCGACCCGCGCGATTTCGCGCTGTTCGCCTTCGGCGGCAGCGGCCCGCTGTTCGCGGCCAGCATGGCATCCGCGCTCGGAATCGACCGCGTGGTGGTGCCGCCCTCCCCGGGCCTGTTCTCCTCGTTCGGCCTGCTTTACGCCGACGTCGAGCATCATTACGCGCGCACGCTGCGCCGGCTGCTGCGAGGCGGCGATCTCGGCGAGATCGACGAGGCCTGGAACCTATTGGCGAAACAGGCGCGCGAGCAGCTCGCAGCCGAGGGCTTTCCGGCCGCGCGCGCGACGATCAAGCGCTCGGCGGCGCTGCACTACAGCGGGCAGACTTATGAGCTCGTGGTGCCGGTCCCCGACGGCCCGATCGATGCCCGCATGGTCGCGCGGCTCGAAGCGGCATTCGCAGATGAGCACGAGCGCACCTACGGCCACCGCGCCGGTCCGGAGGAGCCGGTCGAGCTCGTCGCGATTCAGGTCGTGGGCGCGGGACTGCGCGAGGGAACTCGCGTGCCCGAGCGCCTCATCTCGAACCGGCGCGAGCCGCCGCTGCCGCCGCCGCGGCCCGCCTGGTTCGGCTCGGAGCACGGCTTTGTCGAGACGCCGGTGCTGCGACGCTCGGATCTTGTGGCCGGCAAGACCGGGCACGCCGGACCGCTGATCGTCGAGGAATACGATGCGACCTGCGTCGTGCCGCCGGGCTGGCGCGCCGCGCTCGATGCCGCCGGCAATATCGTGATGCAGCCGGGCTGAGGCAGCAGCAAACAATCCACCGTCATTCCGGGGCGCGCGCGCCAGCGCGCGAACCTGGAACCCATGCACACGGAGGGATCCGGTGTTCATAGGTTCCGGATAGCCGCTTCGCGGCTTCCGGAATGACGCTCAGTGTTAGTCTAATTCCCCGCTAATCGCGGCAGCCACAGCGCGAGCTGCGGCCAGTATGACAAGATCACGAGCATGATCAGCATCGTGATCACGAACGGCGAGGCGCCGACGATCACGTCGTCGATCTTGCCGCGCTTGCGCAGGCCCTGCACCACGTAAAGGTTGATGCCGACCGGCGGCGTGATCATCGCGAGCTCGATCAGGATGATGACGATGATTCCGAACCACACCGGGTCGTAGCCGGCCTTGAACATGATCGGCGCGATGATCGGCACCGTCGCCACCATCATCGACAGCGTCTCCATGAACATGCCGAGAATGAAATAGAAGAGCACCACCACGATCAAAAGCTCGGTCGGGGTCAGCCCGAGGCTGGTGATCAAGCGGTTGAGCTGAGAGGTCAGGCCGATCGAGGTAATGACGAAATTGAGGAAATAGGCGGCGAGCAGAATCGCCATGATCATGGCGGTGGTGCGCATCGTGCCCTCGAACGCGTGCAGCATGACGCGCAGCGTCAGTCGCCGGTTCCAGGCGGCGATGCCGACCGCGGCGATCACGCCGAGCGCGGCGGATTCCGTCGCCGTCGCCCAGCCGGCATAGATCGAGCCGATCACGGCGAGAAAGATGATGAGCGGCGGCAGCAGATCGGGCAGCGCCCGGAAGCGCTGCTCCCAGGTCGCCGAAGTCGGCCTGCCGCCGAGCTCCGGCCTGGCGATGCAGAAGATCAGCACGGTGAGGCTGAACAGGCTCGCCAGCACGATGCCCGGAACGAAGCCCGCGAGATAGAGCTTCGGGATCGAGGTCTCGGTCAGAACACCGTAGACGATCATGTTGATCGACGGCGGGATCAGGATGCCGAGCGTGCCACCGGCCGCGATGGTGCCGAGAAACAGCCGTTCCGAATAGCCGTGCTTCTCAATCTCGCCCATCGCCACGGTGCCGATGGTGGCCGCGGTCGCCACGCTCGAGCCCGAGGTCGCGGCGAACATCGCGCAGGCGGCGATGTTGGAATGCATCAGCCCGCCGGGCAGCCACGGCATCCACAGCACCAGCGCGTTGTACATCCGCTCGGCCATTCCCGAGCGCAGCAGGATCTCGCCGAGCAGCACGAAGAACGGAATGGCGACGAGCAGGAAATTGTTGGACGTGCCCCAGGCGATCTCGCCCATCGCCAGCGAAAGCGGCAACGGCGAATACACCCCGGAGAGCACGAGGCCGAGAATGCCGAGGCCGGCTGCGACCGGCACCGCGAGCGCCAGCAGGCCGACCAGGAGCAGCATGGTGAGAGGGAGCATGTCAGGAAGCCTCGCCTTCCTGCCGCTCCACCAGATCGCGGATCTCCTCCTCGACTTCCTCTTCGGCCGAACGGGTGCTGATGGCCTTGGCCATGCGGTTGAGGTGGCCTTGCCAGCCCAGGATCAGCGCGTGGATCAGCAACAGCATGCCGATCGCGACGAAGCCGAGCAGCCCGGCGAGCCACAGCAATTGCGGGATCACGGTCGGCGTCTCCAGCGCCGACTGGCTGCGCGAGCCCGCCGTCCACGATTGCGAGACGACGCCGAGCCCATGCCAGCTCATCAGCCCGAAAAATCCGATGAACAGCAGCAGCGCCACCCCGTCGAGAAAGAGGCGCAGCTTCTTCGGAAACAGCCCATAGAGCGAATCGATGCGGATATGGGCGCGGTCGATCAGCGCCGCGCCGAGCCCCCAGGCGGTGCCGATGGCGAGCGAGTAGCCCGCGAGCTCGTCGGCGCCGCCGATCGAGCGGGCCAGAAATTTTCGCATCAAGACGTCGATGCCGATCAGGACTGCGGCCAGCAACACCAGCGCGCCGCCGAGCCAGAGCCCCCAAAGCGAGAAGCGGCGCACCTCCGCCATCAGCTTTTCCATGCGCCGAAAACTCCGCAGGGCTATCGCATTCGGCTCGAAGCGAGCCGCAAAAGACTGCCTCTCCCCGCTTGCGGGGACAGGGTTGGGGTCAGAGGCATTTCTTAAGGCAAGCGTTACGAGGTCGGCGCCTTCAGCCCCAGAATCTTGCCGACGGTCTCGTTCCACTGCTTGGCGCATTCGGCGCCGCAGCGCTTGGCCCAGCCGGCGAGCACCGCACCCTCGACCAGCTGCTTGTGGGTCTGGGCCTCTTCCGGCTTGACCGGAACGATGGTGGATTTCGCCAGCTTGCCCATGGTGCAGGGCTGCTTGTCGGTATTGCAGTTCTCCGCCTCGGCCGTGGTGGTCTTGATCGTCGCCCACATCTTGTCCTCATAGGCCTTGATCTGGTCGAGGATGAATTGCTGCACCTTCGGATCGAGCCGGTTCCAGCTGCTCAGATTCACCGCGAGCACGTTGATGCTCCAGCCGAGCGACATTGGGTAGATCGACTTCGTCACCTCGTTCCAGCCCGCGGTATTGCCCGAAAGGCTGCCGGTGACCGCGCAATCGACGACGCCGTTGTTGAGCGCCGGCACCACTTCGGCGAACGCCATGCTCACCGCGGTGGCGCCGAGGCCGCCGAGGAAGTCACGCATGGTGTTGTTGAAGACGCGAATCTTCTTGCCCTTGAAGCTGTCGAGGCCGCTGACGATCTCGCGGCACCACAACACCTGGGGCGTGTTGCCGCCGAACGCCAGCAGTTTGGCGTTCCAGTTCTTCTGCATCTGCCGGTCGATGGTGTCGCGATAGGCGTTGCAGCCGGCGCGCGCCTTGTCCGGATCGAGGGTCAGGCCGGCGAGATCGCAGGCCTCGAAGCGCGGGTCGTCGCCGGCCATCTTCGATATGTCCATGGCGGCGAAGTCCATGACGCCGAGCTTGAGCAGCCGCAGCATGGTCTTGTCGTCGATCCCCATCTGATCGAGCGGGGTGACGTCGGCGGTGACCGCCCCCTTGGAGGCCTCCGGGATGGTCTTGCGCCAGAACGGCAGCTCGTCGACGATCGAGACCGGCGTCGGGCTGTTGAGCCCGATCACCTTGAAATGCGTCTTCGGCAGCTCCTGCGCGGCGGCGCCCGCCGCCATGGCGACGCCGACGGCGAGCCCTGTCAGCAAACGATACAGCATGGTGATTCTCCCTCGCTACCGCGCTTGACGGCGCGGCATTGTCTCACCCGATCATCGAGTGTGTCACCAACGGTGGAAGCCTGGCAATCTCCGGCAGGTTGTGGCTGCGCCTCAGCGCCCGGACTACGAATGTTCGGATGGTTGCACGGGATTCGACGCTTCGCGCTTGAGGAACGCCCCGTCGCCGGCGTGGCCCAGGAGCCGCCCGTCCTCGACGATGATCTTCCCGCGCAGCATCACCAGCGCAGGCCAACCCTTCACACGCAAGCCTTCATAGGGCGTGTAGTCCGCGCCGTGATGCAGGATGTCTTGTGAAATCGTCTGCTCGCGATCGGGATCCCACAGTACGATATCGGCGTCGCTGCCGACTGCGATCGTGCCCTTGCGCGGATAGAGGCCATAGAGCTTGGCGTGATTGGTCGCGGTGAGCGCCACGAAGCGCGGCAAGTCGATCCGGCCCTTCGACACGCCTTCGGAAAAGAGGATCGGCAGCCGCGTCTCGACGCCCGGTATGCCGTTCGGCACCCAGCGGAAGCTGGTGCGCGCCTTCGGATGCAGCTTGCCGTGCGGGTCCTCGTAGCGGAACGGGCAGTGATCGGAGGAGAACAGGCTGAACACGCCGCTCGTGATCCCCTCCCAGCACGCCGCCTGGCTCGCTTCGTCGCGCGGCGGCGGACTGCACACGTATTTGGCGCCTTCCATGCCGAGGCCATCGAGATCCTTTTCGGTCAGCACCAGATATTGCGGGCAGGTCTCGCCCGAAATCTTGAGACCGCGAATCTGCGCCCGCCGGATTTCCTCCATCGCCTGGCGATTGGAGACGTGGACGATGACGATCGGCACGTCGACGAGCTCGGCGAGCGTGATGGCGCGGTGGGTCGCCTCGCGCTCGACCGCAATCGGCCGCGAAGTGGCGTGAAATTTCGGCGCGATGCGGCCGCCGCGTTCGAGCCGATCGGTCAGGAAACGGATGGCATCGTAATTTTCCGCATGGATCTGCACCAGCGCGCCGGCCTCGCGCGCGACCGCCAGCACGTTGAGGATCTCGAGGTCGGACAGCGCCAAGCCCTCGTAGGTCATGAACACCTTGAACGACGGATAGCCGTCGCGCACGAGCGCGGGAAGCTCCTGCCCGATCACGGCCGGGGTCGGATCGGCGATGATCAGATGAAAGCCGTGATCGACGTAGGCCTTTCCGTTCGCCGAGGCGTGATAATTATCGAGCGCCTCGCGCAGGGTCTGGCCTTTGGCCTGCAGGCAATAGCTCAGCACACTGGTGCTGCCGCCGCACGCGGCCGCCCGCGTGCCGGAGACGAAATCGTCAGCCATCACGACACCGTCGCCGAACGGCTGCGCGAGGTGCACATGACTGTCGATCCCGCCCGGAAGCACGAATCTTCCGCGCGCGTCGACCACCTGGCGGGCGGGGCCGAGGTCCTCCCCGAGCGCGACGATGCGTCCGGCGCGGATGCCGACGTCGCAGGCAATCACGTCGGCGGCGGTCGCAATCGTGCCGCCGCGGATCACGGTGTCGAGCTGAGCCACGATCTCTCCCGGGGCCTCCTGTTCGGCCGGCCAGCATCCAAGCGTACTACCAAGGCTGCACGCGCGCGACCCGCATTGCGATCTCTTGCGCGCGTGTCGGAGGGCCGATAGCACAGGTGCGCGAGACGCGACCGGAAGCGCCACGATGACGAAAGCGAAATATCGGCTCGGAATGCTCACCCCGTCGTCGAACACGGTGCTGGAGCCCGTCGTCCAGGCGATGCTGATAGGCTTGCCCGACGTCAGCGCGCATTTTTCGCGCTTCCGCGTCACCGAGATCGCGCTGTCGGATCGGGCGCTCGGGCAGTTCGCCGAGAAACCGATGCTCGAAGCCGCGGAGCTGCTCGCCGAGGCCAAGGTCGACGTGATCTGCTGGAACGGCACTTCGTCCGGCTGGCTCGGGCTCGATCAGGACCGGCGGCTGTGCGAGCGCATCACCCAGGCGACCGGCATTCCGGCGGCCACTTCGGTCCTTAGTCTGGTCGAGCTCTTGCGGCGGACCGCGGTCGAAAGCTTTGCGCTCGTCTCGCCCTATACCGAGGACATCCAGCAGCGAATCATCGAAACCTTCCGGGCCGAAGGGTTCGCGTGCGTCGCCGAGCGACATTCCTCGCGCAGCGACAATTTCAGCTTCGCGCAGGTGGGCGAGGCGGAACTCGATGCCATGGTGCGCTCGGCGGCTGTGAGCAAGGCCCAGGCGCTCACGACCTTCTGCACGAATCTGTGGTCAGCGCCGCTGGTCGAAGGCTGGGAGCGCGGGCTCGGCGTGCCGGTCTACGACACCATCGCGACCGCGGTGTTCGGCAGCCTGGAGAGTGCCGGGATCGATCCCAGCCGGGTCGAGGGATGGGGCCGGCTGTTCGCGGTGCCCGCGCGAATGGCTGCAACGATCGATGCCCGCTGGAAGAACGCGCGCTAGCGATGACGCGAGAGTACCGCTATTGCGATCCCAGCCGCCCCGGCGTGTCCGAGCTGAAATACACATCGGCCTGCATGCCCGGCACCAGCGGCCCGGGATCCGCCAAATCCACGAGTACCTCCATCACGTCGACGTCGCTGAACTTGCGCTGCCCGCGGGCGCTGATCCGGCTCGGCCCCACGACCTGATCGATGGAGGCGACTTTTCCTTCGAATTCCCGGTCGCGAAACGCGTCCACACGCACGAACACGCGCTGGCCGACGCGAATTTTGACCAGATCCTTCTCGTCCAATTCCGCGCGCACCCGCAAGGCCGAGACATCGCCGAGCAGCACCAGCGGCTGCTCCGATGAGGGCGGCGCCAGCTCGCCAACCTTGGCCTGGACCTGGAGCACGGTGCCGGCGAGCGGCGCGCGAATCCGGGTCTTTTCCAGCTCCGCCTCGGCAAGCGTCAGTTCCGCGCGAGAGACGTTGAGCTCGCCTTCCAGTCGGCTCGGCAAGGCCGTACCAGCCGCCGCTTTTACTCTGCGCAGCGCATCTTGCTGCTCGCGAAGCCGATCCTGCGCCAGCGACAGTGCGAGCCGGGCGGCATCGAGCCCGGCCTGCGACGTGCGGCCGGTCCGGCGCGCCGCCGCGGTGCGGTCGAGCCCGGCACGCGCTTCCGCAACGGCTCGTTCGGCATCGGCGACCGCATCCTCGACCTTGCGGCGCTCGGCCGAGCCCTTGGGGGTAGATGCGTCGTTGCGGACCCGCTTGCGCAGCGCGGCCTGCGCTTCGGACGCGGCCAATCGGGCGAGCGCCTCGCTGTCATCGAGCCGAACCAGCAGCTCGCCGGCGAACACCTTGTCGTTGGGCTTGACCAGCACTTCGGCAATGCGGCCGATGACGGGCGCCGCGATCTTGATCTCCCGCGACAGCGGTTCGACCCGGCCCGGCGCAACCGCAGTCCAGCGCTTCTGCGCGGATGCGCCCGAGGGCGCCGCAGTCGATGCTTCCTCGGCGCGGAACGGCGCCGCGACCAGGAACGCGGTGACGACGGCCGCGAGCAAGACCGCTACCAGCCCCGCTATCGTCCTGCTTGGCCTTTGCATGAACTCCACGTTTACCCCGGCTGGCTCGCGGATTGCGCGGGCGCAGGCTTGGTGACGGCCCGTTCCTCGCCGACGATGCGTCCGTCTTCGATGCGCACGATTCGCTGCGCGAACGGCAAGATACGCGGATCGTGCGTAACGACGAAGACGGCGCGCGAGGGGTCCTTCGCGATCCCCGCCAGCACCGTCATGATGGCATGTCCGTTCTCGCTGTCCAGCGCCCCGGTCGGCTCATCGGCAAGGATCGCGGAGGCATCTCCCACGATCGCCCGCGCGATCGCGACGCGCTGCTGCTCGCCGCCGCTGAGCTCCCGGGGAAACGATCTCACCTTGTGCGAAAGACCGACCGCCGCCAGCGCATCGTTTGCCTTGGCTCGCGCGCGACGGGAGCGCTCGCCGCGCACGTCCAGCACCAGGCGAACGTTTTCCAACGCGGTCAGCGTCGGAAACAGATGATACGACTGGAAAATAAATCCGACGTGTCGTCGCCGCAGCTCGGCGAGCTGTTCGGCACGCGCTCCGGTCGTGGGACGTCCGAGGATGCGGACCGTGCCTCGCGTCGGCGACAGGATGCATCCGAGCACGGAGAGCAACGTGGTCTTGCCGCTGCCGGACGGCCCCATGAGCAGCGTCAGCTCCCCGCCTCGGAGCGACAGATCGATGCCTCGCAGGGCTTCGACCCGCCACGCCCCCTCGCCGAGGATTCTCGCGATATCCACGGCCTCGATCACCGGCTCGGTCATCGCGTGAAGACCATGGCTGGATCGAGGCGGGTCACGACGGTAATGGCGGAGATCGCCGAGAAGGCGCACATGGCCAAGGTGAGCGCGAACAGACCGAGCGTCAGCCCGGGAGTCATCACGATGGGCAAGGCGGTGTTCTGGGTGGCCGCGACCAGCGCCATGGCGATGCCGGCGGCGATCGAGAAGCCGATGACGGCGCTGAGCAGCGCCTGCCAGAGGATCACCCGATAGATATAGGCCCGGGACGAGCCGATGGCGCGCAGCGTGGCGAACTCGTTGAGGTGATCCTTGGTGCTGGAATAGAGCGTCTGCGCGACAATGACGGTTCCGACGATGAGGCCGAGCAGGGCGCTGGCGAACAGCGCGGCTCCCGCGCCGGTGCCGAACAGCCAGAAAACCCGGCTGCGGCCGCGAAATTCATCCGACGTGAGCACCTCGGCGTCCGACAGCCTTGCCGTGATCTGGGCGCGCACGCGCTCGATGCTCGTCCCCGGCTCGGTGCGCACGATGAAAAATGTGGCCTTGTTCGGCGGCGCCCCCATATAGTCCCGCGCGCGATCGATCGTGGTGAACACGTAGGGCGTGGTCGTAAAGGACCGGATGCCTCGGGTGACAACAGCCACCCGCGCCTTCTGATCCCGGATTTCCGCGGTGTCGCCGATCCGCGATACCCCGAGCCGCCCGAAATAGGAGCGGTCAACCGCCACGGCGCCGGGCGCGGAGAGATCGTCGAGACTGCCTTCTGCGAGATTCCACGGCTGCAATCCGCCGGGCTCGACGCCGATGACGAACACCGGCATCGCCGAGCCGTCCGATTTGCGCCAAAGCGCGAAGCCGATCGTCACCGGGATCGCAGCCGTGACCCCTTGGACCGCCAATGCCTGGAACCGCTCGCGTCCGTCCAACAGCGAGGTGGCCTCGAAGTTCTTCGTCTCGGCAGGCGCGATCCAAAGATCGGCCTGCGAATGGTCGATCATGGTGGTGATCATGCGCTCGAAACCCATGAAGAGCCCGAGTTGCACCGCGACCAGAACGATCGAGAACACGATCCCGACCACGGTGGCAACGAAACGAACCCGATCGTGAAACAAGTTGCGGGAGGCGAGCGTGAAGATCAAACGCATGGGCAATCTTCAAAAGCATCCGACGTTACGCGATAGCGGCGCGGATCATACCGGGTCGCGGCGTCGCCCGCCCGATCGTGAAACAAGTTGCGGGAGGCGAGCGTGAAGATCAAACGCATGGGCAATCTTCAAAAGCATCCGACGTTACGCGATAGCGGCGCGGATCATACCGGGTCGCGGCGTCGCCCGAAAGCCGGATCGGGTCTCGAGCGGCCTATCCTCTCGTCTGCGCCACGATATTCCGGACTGGCTGAGGACGCAGTCTGGATCGAACCGGTCTCCTCCCTGCTATTAGGGAGATTAACAGGGAGAATCGCCAATTTTGGGGGTCTGACGCCCTTCCCGTAGCGGTAAGGCGTTGGAATTAGAATAGGTTACCGGCACCACTCCCTACTGATCGGAACAGGGAGCCAAAGAGGCGGAACAGGGAAGGTCGGTGCGGAATCACCGAGCCATTCTGAGAGACGTGAAAAGCTGAGGGCGCAGCCCTAGGCCCGATCTAACCGCGGGGTGCGAATAGTTCATCTGCCAATTGATTACGTCGCCTACGGCACCTTGGCCGCTTGGTCCTCGCCGAGCTTTCCGACCACCCACCGTGGTCCTGCCCACCGCCGAGTGCTTTAATGGTATGCGCGCAACAAGAGCCAAGCTCGGCATCGGATCGGACCGGGCGGGACTGACGCGCGCCAAGATCGTCGCCGCGACGGCCAAGTTCGGGCAGGCGAGGCGTGATGTGGACTGCCTCGCGTCCCGCTCGGAGTTGATACTTGACCGACCGGTTGGGTGCCCTTAATTTTGAGTCGCTGATCGACTGTGTCTGCGGACCCTTCGATTCGCCAGCTGCCCGCTTGAGAAGACTCGCGGGCGGCGCTCGTTGAGAGGCTGGGTCCTCTCCGAGACCATCTCTGCCTCGCAAGACCACGGAGGGTCATGAGGCGGCGGTGCCTAAGGGCGTCGTCGCGCGCGTGTGCTCTCTGACCTGAGCAACTCGCCGCGGCGCCCCAGTGACGAGTTGAACGGGGGGTTGATGAACGTGGGTCGTGGGGTAATTGGCGTACAACGCAGAATTCTGTCGGCGCTCGTGCGATCTTTCGGGATCGCGCGTGACGCCGCTTGCGCACCGTCTCCCTTCATCGGCCGCCCCTCGAGCGCGATCAAAGAGGTGGCGTGATGTCTGATCAAGGCGAAGCCGACAGACCCAGCAAGGACGGCCAATCGCAGGCCGATGGAGGCGAGCCGGCTTATGAAGTCGGCAATAAGAAGCCGCCCAAGCAGTTCCAGTTCAAGCCTGGCCAGTCCGGAAACCCAAGGGGGAGGCCCAAGGGCAGCACCAGCTTCGAGGCCAAAGTCGACAAGGAGTTGTCCAAGCTCGTTACGGTCAACAAGAACGGCAAGTCCGTGAGGATGAGCAAATTGGACGTCGGCGTGACGCGGCTCGTCGATCGATTCATGACCGGCGATCTCAAATCGACCGCAATAATCCTCGGTCTCGGCAAGAAAAATGAAAAGCTGAAGACCGGCGAAGAGAGCCCCGACGATCTCGCTATGCCCGACGAAGCCAATCTCGAATTCGTCGTCGAACGGCTCAAAGGTCTGATTAAGGGAGGTTCAGATGGCCCGTCCGACGAATGAGCGGCACGAAGCGGAGGCCGCCATCGACGACTTGATCCAGCTCGCCAGGATCGATTTCGGGATATTCGTTGCACTGGTCTTTCCAGTCCTGCACGGCGGAAAGAACATGGTTCCCGCCTCTTACGTCAACCTGATCGTCGAAGCGCTCATGCGCACTACGAGGGGAGGCAGAAGGCGGCTCATATTCAATCTGCCGCCCGGCTACATGAAGTCCACGCTGATCACGGTGCTCTATACGGCCTGGCGTATGGGCGTGAACCCATCGGAGAAGATCATCTGCATTAGCTATGGCGACGATCTTAGCCACGACCTTTCGCGCAAAACGCGTCAGGTCATGCAGTCACCGCTTTATCGGAAGATTTTCCCCGGAACGGCGCTCGACAAAAAGGCCGAGGACAAGATCACGACGACGAAAGGCGGACAGCGGTACGCCACAGCAGTCGGATCCGACATCGCCGGTTTCCGCGCCGATTTGATCATCATGGATGATCTGATCCAGCCAGACGCCGCGCTCAACGAGCTCCACAAGCAGAAGCTTAGGGATTGGTATTATGGCGTAGTCGCGCAGCGGCTACGAGACCAAGCCACCGGCGTGATCGTGCTCGTCATGCATCGCCTGGCGCCCGATGATCTCACGCAGAGCTTTATAGAGGAAGGAGGCTGGTACCATATCCCCCTGCCGCTGATCGCGACCCAGCCTGAGAACTATAGCTTTGACAACAAGGGGGCGATCCATACTCGCGCGGTCGGCGAACTGCTGAGCCCGCGCTGGCAATCCGCCGAAACCGTCCAACATCTTCGGAAGACAGTTCCGCCGCATATCTTCGAGGCGCAATACCAGCAGAATCCGATCTACGGCGGTTCCGGGATGTGCTCGGTCGAGCGCCTCGTCCGATATTCGAAGCCCCCGCCGTTCTTGTACACAATCCATTCTTGGGACGTTGCAGCGACGAAGAACGGCGGCAACTTTACGGTCTGTATGAAATTCGGCGTGGCGAGGGACGCGAACGGTGCCGAGATCCTCTATCTGTTCCAAGTGTTGCGCATCCGGGTCGAACTTCCCGACGTTCGCATCGCGATCGCCGAGCAGGACCGGTTAGACAAGCCGGCTTTTATCGTCATGGACGGCAACGGAGTGGGCCTCGCTATCTACCAAGATCTACGCCAGACAATGGATCACCTCCTGGCGAGCACCAATTCGCTGGAGGGGTCGGCAAGCCCGGCAAGGAAGCAGCAGAATTTCAATAATGCCCTCCTTGCCCTTTATGACGGCCTGATCCGCATCCCTGAGCACATGCCGGGCTTGGAGACGCTTCTTTATGAGCTCGCCACTTTCCCGGACGGAAAATTTGACGATCAGGTCGATGCGCTGAGCATCATCGGAGCCAAACGGAAACGTGTCCTCGCGGAAGCTCGGCACCAAGCCAAGCGCTATGGGCGCTGGGCGCGGGAGGAGCGTGCGCGCCGCTCAAACGCGGCGCTTGATGAACCCGCGCCTGTGCGACTGAAGCCGCACCAACAGCGGTTGCTGCGAAAGTCCGGCGTGCTAGTTCGTTAGCGTGCAGTGGAGGAGCGCTTGTCCGATCGTCGTCACGAGGAAATTGAAGGCTCTCGGTCTCTTTCCGATAAGCTGAAGACCAAAGGCCGCGCGCGGCGCGAAGGCCTGCGCCGGCTCGCCGCCGCAGCGCCCGCGCCCCGCGCGAGGCGCAATGACATCCTTCCGCATCTCCAGTTGACTTACCTGCCGGTCGACCAGATTCGGCCTGCGCCCAAGAAGATCCGCAAGCTCGACCCGGCTCATGTGAGAGAGATCGCAGCGGCGATCACCGAGCTTGGCTTCTGCGATCCCATCCTCATCGGCAAGGAGAACGTCGTCCTCGACGGCGAGGCGCGCCTTGAAGCGGCCAAGCTTCACGGGCTCGATCGCGTCCCCTGTATTCAAGTCGGCCATTTGAACGAGAAGGAGCAGCGCGTCCTGCGCCTCGCCGTCAACCGGCTGGCGGAAAAAGGCGATTGGGACCTCAACCAATTGAGGATCGAAATTGAGGAGTTGATCATAAAGGCCGGAACGATTCAGGACTGATTGACGATGTACTCGATCTGACCGGTGTGCTCGCCACGACATCGGCTGGCACGGCCGCCATCAGGGTCGACGACATCACCGCCATCACCGGTACCGCCGTCACCACGACCGTGGGCTCGGCCGTTGCCCGTGCAGACGACATCGTGGCCTACCGAGTATCGCCGCCGCTGCCGTAGTCGGCGCCACCACCATCG
>WNGE01001611.1_pt1 | contig 29724 bp, 27 predicted proteins | sample 5400651 | NCBI WGS metagenome assembly WNGE01 (sample SAMN13153370, study PRJNA577476) | soil metagenome | isolation source: 60 cm soil or saprolite under grassland replicate 2 | place: USA:California | collected 2016-06-15
GCGCCGGCGTCGCTGGTCAACTTGGCGGCTTCCGGTGAAAAGATGAGCTTCTTTCTCGGCTTGAGTAATACATCTCCATTCACGGTGGTCACGCAACCCAACATTCGTCGCGCTGAGGATCTCAAGGGCAAAAGAATCGGCACCGCGCGGTTCGGCGGCTCGTCGCACATTTCGGCACTGATCGCGTTGGAGCATCTGGGTCTCGATCTGAAACGCGACAAGATCATTCTTGTTCAAACCGGCGTCGACCCGGACCGCATGGCGGCTTTGGAAGCAAAAGCCATCGACGCCGGCATGCTGCAACGGGTTGCGACCAAAGTGATGGTCGGCAAAGGCTATCACCCATTGCTCAATATGCTTCAGGCAAAGATCCCATACCAAAATACCGGCCTCACGATTAAGAAAGACTACGCCGCGGCGCATCCTAAGGTGATCGACGGTTTTACCCGCGCGACGATCGAAGCCTATGGCTACATCTTCAAGAAAGAAAATAAGCAAGCCGTGAAAGAAGTTCTCGCCCGCAATCTCCGGTTGCCCAATCTGGACGCCGCCGAGGATTTTTATCTCGAAGCCCAGGAAGAGCTCGACCGCAAGCCGTACCCGACGCTCGACGGCTTCAAGGTCGTCATCAAATACGTCGCCGAGCAAAACCCCAAGGCCGCCGCCGTGAAGGTCGAAGAGATCGTCGACAACAGCTGGCTCAAAAAGCTCGACAGCGAAGGATTTTTTGAGAAAGTGTACGGTGGTAAGTGAAAAACGCTTGGCAATGATTTACAGCGCGATAGATTATTTTGTGGTCTAGTCGAATCGTATTTGACTGAGGTGACTCAATAGACTCCGCGCCACTTGGTACTCCGTTGCTGCCTGGATCTGTTATCTCACCGCCGTGAACAGCAATCGACCGGTGTACTTCCTTTTCGGTTTCGCTTCTGCGCTGGAAGAAAAAATTTTGCAATAAGAATTTTTATGTACATAATCCCGTTCACTTGTGCTATATGTCATCGTCAATTTGGTGAACTTCACGGCGGGAAGTGCGCACGGTGCGGTAAGATCGTTTGCAAATGGCATTTCATCAAAGGATGGCTGAAAGGCCAGAGCCGGATTTGTTCAAAATGTTTACACTCTGCAGATGAAGTCAGATCGGATTCAAAACGTTTAGATAAAGATTAATTTCAATTGAGTCGTTTGGCGAAATTCTTTCGACGATTCAACTTCGGGTTTTCACTACTGCCAAAGTTTTTGGCATTCCATTCTCTTTTTCAGTTTCTCGGTCTGCCATTTTTTCGGATGGCTTTATGGCGGAACTCAATCGTTCCGTCGGCCATGAGTTTCAGCGTCTCACGAAGTAAAAGCGAATGGCCTGGGTGCTGGCTAATGAATCGCGCCCGGTTGCGGTGATGTGTTTTGCACCTCGGTGATGTGTTTTGCACCTGCGAGGGGTCGAATTGGTTAATTGACTTGTAAGTAAAAACATTGACGGCACATTGGACAATTTCCGGGACAAACTGACAATGACTGACAGGATTGCTGCCTGATTTTTTGGCAGCGTTGATAAAATTGGCACTCCGGCGGCAAGTAATTGGCCATAAAACTAACCTTTGAAAATCGCGCAAAATCTAGAAACATCCTTATTTTCAATGGCTTTTAACCCCCAAAACCCGGATTACCACATAGTCAGTGGGGGATAAGAATTTCGCCCCTCGATCACGTCCAATGATCTTGGTCTTAGGCTTGCATTCTTTTCCTCTCAGCGGGCGTCTAAAGTGATAGGAGGACGCGGTTGTTAAGCAGGGAGTGAAAGTCGATTGGTACTGTTTCGAATTGAGAACGATTGATTCGCAACGGGAAGGAGAAGAGATGAGACCGGGAGATTTATTGAAAACCAGCAAACCTATTCGGTCGCAGAAAACCGGCGTTGTGTTGCCGCGCGAAGGCACCTTCGTTCGTGCGATAGAAAATATGGGACGCCAACTGATTCTGGTAAATTTCGGCGCCGCGGGAGATGAATATCTCTTCCCCGAAGAGATACTGCTCGAGCCCGCCCGTTCGTAAGAAATAGACCCAGACCTTTTTCGCAAGGTCATTGTTTACGCCCGCAGGCGACGCACGACGTCGCAACCCCAAACCTTTTTCCCTAAGCTAACCTTCCTCCGCTTGGCTTCCCCAAGCGGGATTTGATAATAGAGAAAGTAGTCCCTCATCGGAGAGGTGTTTGTATGAGCGAGCGGGTGATCAAAGGCTACCACGCCCATATCTATTATGATCCGGCAAAAACGCGGGACGCGGCGGCGCGAGTGCGCGAAGGGCTGGCTAGTTTCAACGTACAGCTCGGTCGCTGGCACGACGAGCCAGTTGGTCCTCATCTCGACGCGATGTATCAGGCGGTTTTCGCCCCGGAAGAGTTTGGGAAGATTGTGCCCTGGCTAATGCTCCACCGCGAAGGCTTATCGGTGCTCGTGCATCCGTCGACCGGAGATGGCTACGGAGATCATCTCCAACGCTCTCTTTGGCTCGGCGAACGGCTCAAGTTGAACGAGCAAGCGCTGCGGCGCGCCGATTAGCGGAAGCATGCCATGAAGCGGATCCATAGCGCGAAAGATCCTTTGATGATCGGTCATTTGAAGAATGTTATGGCCACGTTCGGAATCAAATGTGTCGCCAAGAAACTGGACCTTATCAGCGCCGCGGGCGAGCTGCCGCCGATCGAGTGCTGGCCGGAGCTTTGGGTCGTCGATGATGACAAGGTTGTGAAGGCCAAGCGGATCCTCAAAAAGACATTGGCGCCATTAGCATCCGTCAAAAGGTCCTGGACGTGCAATGGCTGCGGCGAAAACATCGAAGGCCAATTCTCCGAGTGTTGGAACTGCGGGCATGACCGCTTCGGCGCGAAGCCGGGTCGCGGGCTGAGATCAGTTGCCACTTCCTCCGGCAAGCGCTAATCCAGCCGACTTCCGTCAACGCTCTCATCCATCCGACCGCTTCACAGATTACATTCCGTCAAGAAGGAGCAATTCATGGAGTATCGCCAACTGGGCCGTTCCGGGGTACGTGTATCGGTCGTCGGATTAGGTGCCAACCGTTTTGGTTCCGAGGATGTACCACAGGGCGAAGTGACTCGAATGATCGATACTGCACTCGAGGCTGGCATCAACTTCATCGATACGGCGAATAACTACAGCGACGGTCGTTCCGAGGAAACCTTGGGCCATGCGCTCAAAGGCCGAATGGACAAAGTCGTCATGGCCACCAAATTTTCATTTCCGAGAAAAACTAGCGCGAATACCTGGGGCGCGTCGCGGTATCATATGATGCAGGCGGTGGAGAAAAGCTTGAGCCGGCTGCAGACCGATCACATTGATCTGTATTATTGTCACCGGTGGGATGACACGACGCCCATCGAAGAGACCTTACGCGGTTTGGACGATCTCATTCGCATGGGCAAAGTCTGCTACATCGGCGCCTCGGCGTATGCCTCATGGCAGTTGGCGCACGCCAACTTGTTGGCCGAGGTCAAGGGTTGGACACCGTTTGTGGTGCTTCAATCCGAATATAATATCCTGAAGCGTGGCGTTGAACGCGAAGTGCTGCCGTACTGCCGGGCCCACAAGGTCGGCTTCGTTCCATATTATCCTTTGGCGGGAGGATTTCTGACGGGGAAATACGAGAGCGGGAAACCACCGCCGCCGGGTTCGCGCGGCGAATCGGTGAGAAACGTTAAGGAGCTGATGACCGAACGGAATTACCGCTTGGTTAAGAAACTCACCGTGTGGGCAAAGGATCACGGGCGCGGGGTGAACGAATTGGCGCAGGCTTGGCTGTTGGCGCAACCACAGGTTTGCTCGGTGATCACCGGAGCAAAAACGCTCGAACATGTGATCAGCAATGTGAAAGCAGCGGATTGGAACCTAACCGCCGATGATCTCCAAGAGATCGATGCGATTATAAGGCAGAATTAAGCGCAAAGAATGCAAAGGTCGCAAGACTCCCCCGTGGTTGCCCGAATTTCTTAGACCACGAAAGGTAGCGTCAGCTGCGCAGCGCTCTTTTTTGGAAGCAGCGTCTCCTTCGGCAGCTTGGCGAGCTCATGCTCCAACCAACGAATATAGAGCCGATGAGTGTGGCGTTTTTCGATGGCAGCGTTGCATAGCTCGCGTACTCGGTCGGCATAGTGTGGCCATTGCTCACGGAGGATGCGCGGCATTTTAAGATATGTCGGCGCGTCATCGCAGAACAACGGATCACGCGCCAGTGTCCAAATATCGCATTGCTTTTCACCGGAGGGAATCTTTTCTGGATCGGCGGAACGGGATTTCGTTCGGTCGCCATGGGCCAAACCCTGAATCAAGTGGGTCAGTTCATGTCCGATGGTCTGATAAGTCAGTTTGCGTACTTTAAGCCGAATGATCAGCCGCGAAATGATTCCCTTACGGTAGACCACAGTGGCGCTGCCCAAATGTTTGCGCGTATAACCGACGGTAATGGTGGCGCCTGTCAATTCCGGAAACAATTGCAGTGATCGCTCGATCATCTCGTGGGCACGGCGAGTGAGCCGCTGTTTCATCAGGGGGGTGAGTCTGATGGGCATGATGAAGGGCAATTTAGATAAGCCGCCTTGAACGAAGACCCGAGAGTGTCATAATACACCGGCATTTGCTGTGAGATTTATGACAGAGGAAAAGAACGAGAGCAAGGAAAAAAGCGCGGTGACTTTTCGCTCCGGATATGTCGCGATTATCGGCCGTCCCAACGTCGGCAAGTCGACGTTGCTGAACAAGATCCTCGGAGAAAAAGTCGCGATCGTGTCGCCCAAGCCGCAGACGACGCGCAATCGGATCACCGGTATTCGAACGACTGAGGGGTCGCAAATTATTTTTATCGATACGCCGGGTATTCATCAGGGTCATTCTTTGATGAACCGGCGCATGATGGATACCGCATTGCAGACGCTGGATGAAGTGGATGGCGTGCTGTGGCTTCTCGACGCCCATGAAAAACTCAAACAGGAAGAGGAACGAATTGCCGAAACGCTTAGAGGTGTGGATACGCCCGTTTTGATTTTGCTCAACAAGATCGATCTTGTTTCCAAAGGTAAATTGTTGCCGCTGATGGAGCGTTGTGCCGAGGTTTTGCCCGGCAAGGAGATCGTGCCGGTGAGCGCTCTCAAGGGTGACGGTTTGGAAATTACGCTGAACATCGTTGAGAAGTGGCTGCCCAAAGGGCCGCGGTATTTTACGGAAGGCGAGTATACCGACCAGTCGGAGCGCTTTCTTGCTTCGGAGATCGTGCGCGAGAAAGTGTTTCTACTCACGCGCGAAGAGATTCCCTATGGGGTTGCGGTGACGATCGATGAGTTTACCGAGAAAGAAGAAAAAAATTTGATCGTGATCGCGGCAACGATGCACACCGACCGCGATTCCCACAAAGGTATTCTGATCGGCAAGCGCGGCGCTATGCTCAAGGAGATCGGCCGACAAGCGCGCGAAGAGTTGGAAGCCTTGTTGGGCTGCCGAATCTTTCTTGAGCTTTTCGTGAGGGTCGATGCAAACTGGACCCGCAACCCCAATTTGTTGACCGAGATGGGACTGTAATATGCGAGGAGCATCGTTGGCGAAGAGTGTTGGCGCACAATCATCGCCAGGTAAGCGGCCCATTGTTGCCATTGTTGGACGTCCGAATGTGGGCAAATCAACGTTGTTTAATCGTCTCATCGGTGAGCGAAGGGCGATCGTCGACGATTTACCGGGCGTCACGCGCGATCGAAACTACGCCGAGGCGGAATGGGCCGGACGCATCTATCTACTCGTCGATACTGGCGGATTGGCGACTGGCACGGATGGCGGACTCGATGAGAACGTCCAAGCTCAGAGCCGCTTTGCCGTGGCCGAGGCTGACGCCGTTATATTTCTCTTTGACGGTAAAGGAGGATTAAATCCACTGGACCGCGAAGCGGTTGATGGATTGCGTAAGGCAAACAAGCCGGTGTTCTTCGCCGTGAATAAACTCGACTCTCGCCAGCGCGCGGATAATTTATACGAATTCTACGCGCTCGGAATCGATAATCTTTACTCTATTTCCGCCGAACATGGACTCGGTATCCCTGATCTGTTGGACGATGTAGTCCGACAATTTCCCCCGAGCACAGCAAGCCAAGAAGACGAAGATGCGGGAACTCGAGAGGAATATGTTGAACCGTTGAGTGTTGCTGTGGTCGGCCGCCCCAACGTCGGGAAGTCGACTCTGATCAATCGCTTGCTGGGTTTCGAGCGATCCGTAGTCGACTCGCGGCCCGGAACAACGCGAGATTCATTGGACACCCCGTTCGAGTTGCTGGGTGAGCCATGTATTTTGGTTGACACCGCTGGCATTCGCCGCAAAGCCCGCATCGATGATCGTGTTGAACGCTTCAGCGTCAGCCGCTCCCTGCGAGCGGTGGACCGTGGTGATCTGGTTCTCCACATCATCGACGGGCCGGAAGGAGTCACCGATCAGGACGCGCAGATTCTCAGCTACGCGGTTCAGCGCGGCAAGGCGCTGCTCTTGGCGGTCAACAAATGGGACGTGGTATCGAAAAGCGACGGCGATGTCGAGAAGTATCGCGATGAGGTAAAGTATCGACTGCCGTTCTTGGAGTTTGCCCCGGTCGTTTTTATTTCGGCGGCGACGGGTTACGGGGTGCGGAAGTTGTTGGAAACTGCGGTGCGAGTGGTCAAAGCTTATCGTCGAAAAGTGTCGACTTCGTCCGTCAACCAAGCCCTGCAGAAAATTGTCCGGGCTCACGCCGCGCCGCTGTCACGAGGCAAACCGGTAAAATTCTATTACGCGACGCAGACCGGCACGCGGCCGCCGACGTTTACCTTGTTTGTCAATTTGCCAAGAGCGGTTCCGGAAAGCTATCACAAATACCTAACCCACCAGTTGCGCGAGCTTCTTGAGCTCGGCCATGCGCCGATTCGTTTGGCCTTTCGTGCGCGGCGCGAAGAGGGGAAAAGGAAGCGCTTACGACATCCCGCTAGCCAAGTGTCGCGAACGAACCCGATATCTCGGCAAAAGCCACGCGGTCGGTGACAACGCCCTGGCGCGAAATCCGGTCCCGATTATCATTCTCTGCCATCGGGTCGTGCGTACCGATTACGCCATCGCGCTCACTTCCGGATGGAAAAGAGACCGCTCCGTTTGAAAAAATGTTTTGTAAAAACAAAACTTTGCAAAGTAAATGGACCGAGCCTAAGCCGTCCTTCTAGCCTTCGCCGGGAAATTACCTTATCATTTCAATTTCGGTTCTCAGGCTAAACACAGAGCAATCGATCTGCGCGCCAGTTTGACAAAGTTGTGAACGACTATGGTTGAGGCAACCTTATCTCCTGCGAAAGGATCTTCCGTGACCGCGCCGACGCGTGATGACTACGCGCCATGGCTCGCCCTCGGCCGGGTTAAGGGCCTGGGCTGCGCAGGCTTTAAGAAGCTTGCGGCGCGCTTCACCGATCCAACGAAGATCTTCTCCGCCTCGGCCGCTGAATTGGCACAGGTGGAAGGACTGCACCGCGACGTGATCGACGGGCTTTTGAATTTTTCCGCTTGGGTTGAGGTCGAACAGGAAATTCGGCGGACTCGCGAAGCTGGCATTGAACTTGTGCCTTTCACGAGTCCCAATTATCCCGCTCGTCTGCGCATGATCGCCGATCCGCCGCCGTTTCTATACGTCAAGGGAACGCTTCGCGCCGAGGATGACAAAGCGGTAGCCATCGTCGGATCGCGCAGCGCGAGCGATTATGGGCGCAGGATGGCGCGCGACCTTGCGCGTGGCTTGGCCAATTTGGGGTTTACCGTGATCAGCGGCATGGCGCGCGGCATCGACGGCACCGCGCATGACACAGTGCTCCAATCGGGCGGCCGGACGATTGCGGTTTTGGGTTCCGGCATCGACCGTGCTTATCCGCCGGAGCATGGTAATCTTTATCGCCGCATCAGCGAAAACGGCGCAGTGATCTCCGAGCTGCCCATCGGCACGCGGCCAATGGCGTTTCATTTTCCCGCGCGCAATCGTCTGATCAGCGGTTTGTCGTTGGGTGTCGTGGTTGTCGAGGCGACGGAAAAAAGCGGGTCTTTGATAACCGCCGCTATGGCCGTGGAACAGGGCCGAGAAGTGTTCGCCGTTCCCGGCGAAGCGGGCGCGAGCCGTAGCCGTGGCGCACACCGGTTGATTCGTCAAGGCGCCAAGCTTGTCGAGACCGTCGACGATATTATCGAAGAAATCGCGCCGCAGCTTTTGCATCGCTCCGGTCGCGCTGTGCCGGCAGCACCGCGAACGTTGCCGTCAAGCGTCAGCGAGACCACACGGAAGATCTTCGCGTTATTGCAGGAGAATACCTTACAAGTGGATCAGGTGATTGAAAGAAGCGCTGTCCCGGCTGCGCAGGTGCTAGAGATTCTCTTAGATTTGGAATTGCAGGGATTTATTCGACAGTCGCCGGGCAAGATATATATAGCGGAACGGTAGAATTTAGGCAGCAACGTTTGCGACCGTTAGAATCGAGCTTAGAGTCATGGCAGCAAAGAATCTAGTTATCGTCGAGTCTCCAGCCAAGGCCAGAACCCTGGAAAAATATTTGGGACGGGACTTCCAAGTCAAAGCCTCCGTCGGCCATGTCGTCGATTTGCCGAAAAGCAAGCTCGGCGTCGACATCAAAAAAGATTTTGCCCCGGACTTTCACGTTATTCAGGCGAAGAAAAAAGTGATCGATGAGCTCAAGAAGGCGGCGAAGGGGAAAGAAAACATCTACTTGGCTTCCGATCCGGATCGCGAAGGCGAAGCGATCGCTTGGCATATTGCCGATCAGGTCGCTAAGAATCACAAGCGCGTGCACCGCGTGCTGATTAACGAGATCACCAAAAAGGCCGTTCAGGACGCGATCGCCAAACCGCACGAGCTCGACCGCAACAAATTCGACGCACAGATCGCGCGCCGGGTGTTGGACCGCCTGGTCGGTTACCAGCTCAGTCCGCTGCTTTGGAAAAAGGTCCGGCGCGGGCTGAGCGCCGGGCGCGTGCAGTCGGTCGCCGTGAGACTCGTCTGTGAGCGGGAGCGGGAAATTCGCGCCTTCGAGTCCGTCGAGTACTGGTCGCTGGAGGCGCTTTTGGAAGGGCATCTGCCGCCATCTTTCAAGGCGCGTCTAGCGCAGTGGCAGGGTCAAAAGGTCGACAACAAAAAATTTCGTCTGGAGAATGAAGCGCATGTCCAGCAGATCATCGCATCGCTGGACGGCGCATCCTGGGAGATCGGCGAGGTCGAAAAGAAGGAGCGGCGCCGCTACCCGACACCGCCATTTGTCACCAGCAAGTTGCAGCAAGAAGCAGCACGTAAGCTGGGCTTTCAGCCCAGACGCACGATGCAGCTGGCGCAGCAGCTGTACGAAGGTGTCGAACTGGGAAGCGAGGGATCCGTCGGGTTGATCACGTATATGCGCACCGATTCCACCCGCGTTTCCGTCGACGCACTAGCCGGCGTGCGCCAGCACATTCAAGCGCAATACGGCAAGAACTACGTGCCCGGTAAGCCCAACACCTTTCGCTCGAAAAAGGGCACGCAGGATGCCCACGAGGCGATTAGGCCGACCTCGTTGGAATACACGCCCGAGCGGGTGCGGCGCTTTTTGCGGCGTGACATGTTCCAACTCTACTCGCTGATCTGGGACCGTTTTGTAGCCAGCCAGATGGTACCAGCGGTTTACGATCAAACCATCTTCGAGATTCCCGTCAAAGAAGCGTTGTTCCGCGCCACCGGTCAACAAATCAAATTCGACGGTTTCATGAAGGTTTATATTGAGGGTCGCGATGAGCGCGCCGCGCAAGCCAACGGCGAAGATGTAGATGGCGAGACTGCCGAAGATCTGGAGGGGGTGTTACCCGATCTTCGCAAAGGCGATGCGTTGAAGCTGCTTTCCATGGACCCGCGCCAGCACTTCACCCAGCCACCGCCGCGCTACACGCAAGCGTCGCTCATTAAGGAGCTTGACGAGAAAGGCATCGGCCGCCCGTCAACCTATGCGGCGATTATTTCCAATATTCTCGACCGCGAGTACGTGCTGCAGACCGAAGGCCGCTCGCTGGCGCCGACGGATTTGGGTTTTCTCGTTACCGACCTTCTGGTTGAGAGTTTTCCAGATATTCTCAACGTCGAATTCACCGCGGGGATGGAAGACGAGTTGGATAAGATCGAGGACGGGAAAGAGAAGTGGACCAAGGCGATGAAGCGCTTTTACACGCCCTTTTCACGCGATCTCAAGAAGGCGGAGAAAGAGATGCGCGACGTCAAGCGCCAGGAAGTGCCGACGGATATCGCCTGCGAGAAATGCGGCGCCCTGATGGTCATCAAATGGGGGCGCAACGGCGAGTTCCTCGCCTGTCCGCAGTATCCTGAATGCAAGAACACCAAAAATTTCAAGCGGAGCGATGGCGGTGAAATCGCCATCGCCGCCGAGGAAGAAGTCAAGGAAACCTGCGAGCAATGCGGCCGGCCCATGCTCTTGCGCTGGGGCAAATTTGGCAAATTCCTCGGCTGCAGCGGCTATCCCGAATGCAAGAACATTCAGCCGCTGGAAAAGCCCGCGGATATCGGCGTCAAATGTCCGGAATGCAAAGAAGGCAACTTAAAAGAGCGGAAATCACGCTGGGGGAAATTCTTCTATGGCTGTGACCGATATCCCGAGTGCAAGTTCGCTTCCTGGGACAAGCCGCTGCCGACACCCTGTCCGCAATGCGGCAGTCCAATTCTGGTGGAAAAGGTGACCAAGCGGGCGGGCCGCACCCATCGCTGCTACAAAAAAGAGTGCGGCTACTCGATCCCAGTCGCAGAACAATAGTTCGTGGAAAATGTCGTCCGCATAATCGGCGGCGGGCTGGCCGGCACGGAAGCAGCGTGGCAGCTTGCGCGGCGCGGTGTGGCCGTGGAACTTTTCGAAATGCGGCCGAAACGAATGACCGAGGCCCACGCGACGGAAAATCTCGCCGAGCTCGTCTGCAGCAATTCCTTTCGTTCTGGCTCATTGGCGGCGCCGGCGGGTTTGTTGAAAGCCGAAATGCGCCAGCTCGATTCTCTGGTGATTCGAAACGCAGAGGCGCACTCGGTGCCGGCGGGCTCCGCCTTGGCGGTGGACCGCGATTCGTTCAGTCGTTCCCTCACGGCAATCGTCGAGGCCTTACCATCCGTGCGGATTATGCGCGAAGAAATTCGGGAAATTCCCGCCAAGGGCGTCATTATACTTGCTACCGGCCCGTTAACCTCTCCGGCCTTGTCGCAGGATCTTGCCGCGCGGTTGGGCGAACATCATCTCTATTTTTATGACGCGATCTCGCCGATCGTCACGGCCGAGTCCATCGACCACGGCGTCGCTTTTCGCGCCTCGCGTTACGACAAGGGCGGCGATGATTATCTCAATTTGCCGATGTCGCGCGAAGAATACGATCGCTTCATCAACGCACTCCTTACTGCCGAACGCGTGCCGACTTACAGCTTCGAGCGCTTTGTGCCGTTTGAAGGCTGCATGCCCATCGAGGAAATGGCCGACCGCGGTAGGGATACGCTCGCGTTTGGTCCGATGCGCGGGGTGGGGCTCAACGATCCGCGCACCGGCAAACGTCCCCACGCAGTCGTCCAACTACGCCAGGAAAACCGCGAAGAGTCGCTTTACAATCTGGTCGGCTGTCAAACCAAAATGACCTATCCCGAGCAGCGTCGCGTCTTCGCCTTGATTCCAGGGCTCGCTCGCGCGGAATTTGTTCGCTTGGGTAGTTTGCACCGCAATACGTTTATTAATTCGCCGCAGCATCTTTTGCCGACTTTGCAATGGCGCCGGCGCGAGACGCTCTTTTTTGCCGGCCAGTTAACCGGGGTCGAGGGCTACATTGAATCCGCCGCCACTGGCCTGCTCGCCGGCATCAACGCCGCGAAACTGATTGCCGGCAATTCGCCGGTGGTGCCGCCGGCGACGACGGCGCTCGGTGCTTTGTTGCGGTACATCACCGACTCTGCGCGGAAGCACTTTCAGCCGATGAACGTGAATTTCGGTTTGATCCCGCCATTGATGGTGCGGCGGCACGGCAGAGCGAAAAAGGAAATGATGTCACGCCGCGCCCTTGCAGACATGACCGCCTGGGCGAGGGAAAATGATGGTACGGCAACGCGACCACAGGGGGACTTGGATTATGGCGCGCAAACGGTTGCAACTCGATGAGTCCACGACGAACGGCTTTCTTTGACGTCGGCACCAATACGATTCTTTGCCTGATCGCTGAAATAAGAGACACCGGTCGCTTCCGAGTCTTGGACGATCTGGCGGAAATTACCCGGTTGGGCGAAGGCGTCGATCGCACCGGAGTGATCTCTCCGGAAGGCGAACGGCGCAGCCTCGAAGTACTGAAGCGCTACCGTGATCACTGCAAAAATCTCGGCGTCGACGAAATCATCGCAGTCGGCACCAGCGCGTTGCGGGACGCGAAAAACAGCAGCGATGTGCGCATGCGTTTTCATGACAAACTCGGTATCGACATACGGGTCATCTCTGGCGATGAGGAAGCCGCGTACTCGTTCTTGGCGGCGCAGCGCGGACTTTCACTGTTTGGCAAAGGGCTGCTCGTCATCGATGTCGGCGGCGGCAGCACCGAGCTTATCCGCGGCAACGAGAATGGGGTATGCCAGGCCATCAGCATCGATCTCGGTTCCGTGCGGCTGACGGAGCGTTACCTCCCTGGCGATCCCGTGCGGCGCGAAGAAGTCCTTCACATGACCGAAGCGATCGATCGAGAGCTATCCTCGTTAATGGAACACGGGATGCGAGCGAGCGCGAGGGTCACTCTCGTCGGCATAGCGGCGACTTTCACGACCTTGGCAGCGATCGAAAAAAAACTGGCACAATACTCTCACAGCCAAGTTCACGGCAGTATTCTGACTCTTGACGAAATACGCCGTCAGATCCGGCTGCTGCAAGAGCAGACTATCGCGGAACGAAAGCGCATCGTCGGGCTGGAGCCGAAAAGAGCCGACGTTATTTTTGCCGGGGCCTGTTTAATTGAACGGATCATGACCTTTTGGCATGCCGATAGAGTGATCGTCAGTGATCAGGGTGTACGCTACGGCTTGCTACACGAAGCCGCAAGACTGCTATAAAAACTGGTTGACATTTTCCGACGAATTGGAAATGATTCGGCTTTCCTTTCGCGCAAGAGAGAATTATTAGAATGCAATCTTACTCAAAATGCCGACCTATTACGGAGGGAGGGGAAAGCGGATGACCAAAGGAGAATTAATCGACGCCGTCGCCAAAACCGCTAAAATCAGCAAGGTTGCCGCGGGGGACGCGTTGGACGCGACTTTTGAAAATATCGGCAAAGCGATCAAAAAGAACAAGCGGTTTCAAGTTCCCGGCTTCGGGACATTCACAGTACGCTCACGCAAAGCCCGCAAAGGTAGAAATCCTCAGACCGGTGCCGCAATCAATATCAAGGCAAGCCGCACCGTAGGATTCAAACCCGCCCCGGTCTTGAAAAAGGGGCTGTAATCTTTCCCGGTGATCCGCCGAGGCCACTGCGGAAAGCCGAGTGGCCTTTTTTTTTGGCCTGACTTGATGACAAAGACCGAGGTACGTAAAATAATCGAGACTTAGCATGTCAATGAAAACTGAAAAAATTTGGTTCGATGGAAAGTTGATTCGTTGGGAAGACGCCAAAGTGCATGTGTTGGCCCATGCTCTGCACTACGGAACGGGGTATTTCGAAGGCATCCGTTGCTACGAGTTCGCCGACGGTCGCTCTGCCGTTTTTCGCCTGCAGGAACATATTCGCCGGCTCGCCGATTCCGGAAAGATCCTCGGATTTCCACTTCCCTATAGCGAAGAACAGTTGTGCAAAGCGACAATCGATGTCATTCGCGCCAACAAACTTACGGAATGCTACATTCGTCCCCTAGCGTTCGTCGGCCTGGGCGAATTGGGACTCTATGCGCCGAACAATCCGATCAATGTCTGCATAGCGGTCTGGCCGTGGGGCGCATATCTCGGCGACGAGGGGCTACAAAAGGGTATCCGTGCGAAAGTGTCATCGTTTACGCGCCATCACGTCAACGTGATGATGACCAAGAGCAAGACCGCGGGCAATTACATCAACTCGGTTTTGGCCAAGCATGAAGTCAAGAAAGCGGGCTACGACGAAGCCATCATGCTCGACGCCGAAGGCTATGTTTCCGAAGCCAGTGGCGAGAACATTTTCATTGTTCGTGACCGCAAGATCAAAACTACGCCACTGACCTCGATCTTGCCGGGCATCACCAGGGACTCGATCATTACGGTGGCTCGGGACAAAGGGTATGAGCTGGTTGAAGAGCGCTTTACCAGAGATGAACTTTACATCGCCGACGAAGCCTTTTTGACCGGCACGGCGGCGGAGTTAACGCCGATTCGTGAAGTGGACGACCGACTCATCGGTGCCGGTCGTCGCGGTGTGGTGACCGAAGATCTTCAGACAACTTTCTTCGATATTATAAAAGGGAAGAACGGCAAGTACGAAAAGTGGCTCGCCTTTCTCTAAATTAGGGAGTGACGACGGGGGTTTCGTTAAACCTGGTCTCGCCGATCGTCTAAAAACAGTGGCAATGACGGAGTCTTTGGATCCGACGTTACGCGTGGCCATGTTGCCGCGAGATACTAACTCGCACGGCACTATTTTCGGAGGCGTGATCCTGAGCCATATCGACTTAGCGGGAGGCATCGCTGCTTCACGGCAAGCATCGAGAAAGTTTGTCACCCGGGCGATGCGCGAAGTCGAGTTTATTGCGCCCGTGTATGTCGGAGATGTGGTGAGCTTTTATACCTCGGTGATACGCCAGGGAACGACCTCGGTCATGGTTAGAGTCAGCGTCGAAGCCGAACGCGGGAAGGAGCCTCAACATCGCGTCAAAGTGACGGAAGCCGAGGTCATTTACGTCGCGGTCGACGAGAGCGGTAGACCGATACCATTAGGGTAAACGATCTTGGAGCGAAACATCCCACTCGTGTTGCTCTTCTCGCTGGCCGTGCTGGTGGCGGCCGCCTGCCGCGTTTATGCGGCAGATCCCACGACGGCGCAAGAGCCGAAGCAGCCGTGCTGTAGGCAAGACGGCGGGGAGATCGCCCGATTGCTCAAAAACGCCGACCGACTCTACGGCGAATTCAAGCCCCAGGAAGCCGTCGGTGAATTGCATAAAATACTCCGGCTCGACGGATACAATTTTGAAGCGCTGGTCAAGCTCGCGCGCGCTCATATCGATATCGGCGACCGGATTCCAGAAGACGGTTCCGAAGCGAAGGAGCGACGGCTCAAAGAATACGCTGTCGCCGAAGACTATGCCCGCAAGGCGGTCAAAGTGGATCCCGCTTCGACTTGGGGGCATTTCTGGGTGGCCGCGTCAGTGGGCAATATCGCCTTGGTCTCACCGATTTCAAAACAAGTGGAGCTTGCCGGCGAGATTCGCGAACAGGTCGAAAAGGCGATCGCTTTAGATCCGAATAATGGGTCGGCATACCACATTTACGGTCTGTGGCATCGCAAGATGGCTGAGATCGGCCGGGCGAGCCGGGCGGTGGCTTCGGTGCTTTACGGCCGTTCGTTGCCCAGCGGGAGCTTGGAGAAGTCGATCGACTACTTCAGAAAAGCGGTGGCACTTAACCCCACGGTGATTGTCTCTCGTTTGGAGCTGGCGCGCAGCCACGTTGCCAGGGAGGAATGGGAGCCGGCGCGAGCGGTGCTAAGGTCGATTCCGGAACTGCCGATCCAGTTCTCCGACGACGCCAAACACAAACAAAAGGCCGAGCAGCTACTGGACGAGATCAAGGACCGGTAGCGTGACAACCGTCACCGCCGTTCTGTTTCAGAAACTGAACCGCCTGCTCTTTAATCTCGCGTACTGGCAACCAGTGGCCATGCTCCGGAAACAATATCAAGCGATGCGGTTTGGCAAAGCTTTGCAGTTGATCGCGCAGCAGCGTCGCCTGCAAAACCGGGATGAGCGTGTCCTGCGCCCCATGCAGGATCAGTGTCGATGACGGCCAACTGGAGACCTCCGGCAGCAAGTTGTAAAGTTGCGGCTCGGCTTCGCCGCTCGGGTTGAGCAATTGGCGCAACCAAAAACTGGAAGTGTCACGGTAGAGCCGTGGCAGATCGTAGGCGCCAGAATGAAGCAGCGCGCCTTTGACATCGTCGATCCGGTTGATCAGCCCGGCCGCTACCACCGCGCCGCGAGAAAATCCATAGACGTAGAGCCGTTTGGCGTCAATCCAGGGTAGCTGTTTGGCCGTCGCGATGCCGTCGAGAACCACTTGGCGGGTTGTTTCCGCCAGCGGTCCGGCTGAAGTTTTCGTATCACCATAACCAGGTAAAGAGACCGCAAGCCCGGCAAAACAAAGTTCGCGGGCAAAGATGTCAGCTGCGGGTAAGACTCGCTTGGCGCCCACGCCGGTCCAACTATGACCGTGCAGCAGGACCATCAGCGGAAATGGGCCAGCGCCGCGAGGACGGACCAGATATGCTTCAGCTTTGCCCCCCGAACTGGGGTAGAGAAAGCGCGCGGCGGCGCCCTCGGGAAGCGATCGAAGCTCTGCCAGCGGCACGGATGGGACGGCGGCGCAGCCAACCAGAAATAGACCACCAATTCCTGCCAAAAGAGCGTGCTGATTCACCGTCGTTTACCTAACATTCTTAGTGGCAAAACCAAAACGTTTGCACCCCTCGGCCGCTTTCAGTATCAATGAATGCTGGCGATGACGAGACATCTACTGCGGCGATATTTTGCGCTTCTGCTGACGCTGTCGCTGTTTGCGTGTGGCGATGCCGGCAAGGCGAGCAAAACCTTGCGCGTCGGTTTTGTCCCGGCCGAAGACGCCCAGCAGGTCATGCAGAACGCGCAGCCGATCGTCGAGATTTTGCGCCAACAACTAGCTATGGAAATCCAGCCCTTCGTGGCGACGGACTACACGGGGATCGTCGAGGCGCTGCGGGTCAACAAACTGGATGTCGCATTTCTTGCGCCTGCTTCTTACGTGCTGGCGAAAAGCGAGGCCAATATTAAAGTGATCCTAAAATCCGAGCGAAAGGGCATTCCCTACTATTACGCCGCGATCATTACGCGGGCCGATAGCGGCATCAAAAATCTCGATGATTTACGTGGCAAGACCTTTGCGTTTGGCGATTCGCTGTCGACCACGGGCAACGTGATCCCGCGGAAAATGTTCAAAGAGCGTGGCATTGATCCGGTGCGCGACTTCAAGCAAATCCTTTACTCCGGCGGCCACGATGCTACCGTGCTGGCCGTGTTAAACCGTAAGGTCGATGCTGGTGCAACTTATGCCAATTCGCCCGATGGCGAGGATAGCGCCTGGATGCGCTACCTGAAGAATCCCGAGGACGTGAAAAGGATTCGCGCCATCGCTTTTTCCGAGCCGATCCCTGCGGATAACCTCGTCATCAGCGCCAATCTCGACGAACGGATTGCCAAGAAAATCGAAACTATATTCATTGAGCTCAGCCGGGACCCTAAAGGAAAAAAGATGCTGCGAGATCTCTATCAGATCGACGGGTTCGTGCCCGCGACCGACAAGGATTACGACTCCGTGCGTCGCGCTTTCGTCGATGCCGGTATCCGTATAAAAGACGCGCTACAAAAAAAGCGACCGTGACTATTCTTGAGGTCAAGGAGCTGCGTCAATCCTATCACGGCAGCTCTCCGGTATTGCGCGGCGTAAGTTTCAGGGTTGATAAAGGAGAATTCGTCGGGGTGATCGGCGTGAGCGGCGCAGGAAAATCGACGTTGCTGCGATGTATCAATCGCCTTATCAATGCCACTGCTGGTGAGATCCTGGTTCCCAGCGCGCTTTTGAGCGGGGAAACGAATGGCCCACCCATCGATATCTTGAAACTCAACGCCGGCGATCTGCGCGCGTTACGGCGAAAAATCGGCATGATCTTTCAGCAGTTCAACATCGTAAAGCGATTGTCCGTCATCGAAAATGTTCTCTCCGGCGGGCTCGGTTACCAGCCCGCGGTAACAAGCGTGCTGAGGATGTTTAGCCGTGAAGAAAGACGCCACGCGCTGGTCAACCTCAAACGCGTTGGCCTGCTCGAGTATGCCTACAAGCGGGCCGACGAGTTGAGCGGCGGGGAGCAGCAGCGCGTCGCCATTGCGCGGACATTGATGCAGGAGCCGGTGATTATTCTCGCCGACGAGCCGGTGTCCAGTCTCGACCCTACGCTGTCACGAGTCGTGCTCGATATTCTTAAACGGGTCTGCCGCGAAGACGGCATCACCGCGGTGGTGAGCTTGCACGCGCTCGAATTAACCCGGCTGTACGCCGACCGTGTTATCGGCCTTAAGCAAGGCCAGATTTTTTTTGACGGTCCGACCGAGAAGCTGACCGACGCAGTGGTCGATTCGGTGTATCAACGCAGGGATTGAAGTGAGCGACCTGATTCTTTGAGCATCCTAAGTACATAACGATAGCCACGGCTATTATTTTTCAATGCCGCGCCAAGCGAAAATGTCGAGATCATTGACCCTGAGTTAGACGCTTAGTGATCGCTCAGGGCGACCTTGATGGCCATAGATCGCTTTCAGGGAAATTATAGATAGGAGACGACTTTGGCCCAACGAACACATAGAGCCGAACTGGCAGATATATTTGCCGAGGCGCCACCAGTGCCACGACATCGCAAACAGTTTTTCATTGGCATCATTGCGGGCTTATTTCTCCTAACGTGGTCCTTTCAGGGAGCCAAAATCCGCCCGGGAGAACTGCTCGAAGGGATACCCCAAATTTTTCTCACGCTCGGTCGCATGTTGCCGCCGGATTTTTCAAAGATCACTGAAAGTAAAAACTACTTCGTACCCGACAACATCACGCCGACCGAGCTCTTGCTGCCCTTGCCGCTGGGAGAGTCCGCTCAGCAAGCGCGACAACGCTGGTGGAACAACACCTTTCCTCAAACCGTAGCCGGCGCAACGCTGGAGACGGTGCAGATGGCGCTGGCAGGAACTTTTCTGGCGCTCGTGGTCGCCTTTCCTATCGGGTTCTTGGCGGCGCATAACACCACGCCCCACCCGATCGTGTATTACGGCGTGCGCGCGGCACTGAATTTCGTGCGCACGATTCCCGACCTGGCGCTCGGGCTTTTGTTTGTCGCGGCGGTCGGACTCGGGGCGTTCGCGGGAACCCTGGCGTTGGCGATTCACACCGCGACGGTGCTCGGCAAGTTGCTTTCCGAATCCGTGGAAAATATCGACGAAGGAGTCGTCGAAGCGATCCGCGCTACTGGTGCCGGCTATGCGCAGATTCTTTCCTTCGCCGTGCTGCCGCAGGTCTTGCCCGATTTAATTTCTTTCTCATTGTACCGCCTCGAGACCAATATACGCGCCGCGTCGGTTCTCGGTCTCATTGGCGCCGGTGGTATCGGCTACCTGATGAACACGAGCTTTCGCACGTTCCAGTATCAAGAAGCGGCGGCCATCGTGCTGGTTCTGATCGGGCTCGTGATGCTAGTAGACTATCTCAGCTCGCGTCTCAGAAATCTCGTGGTTTAGTTGTTAAATGTAGCCACCAGCGCGCGGGACGGTCATCCGAGCACAAAGGCAGCCCGAATCGGCCCGGGTCCATACGGGTCGTCTCAGACTCCTCTTGCCATTTCAAACCCGACACCAGTCGAACAACGCTGTTGGCGCTTCGACGGCTGGGCGAAGTGGCCAGCCTATGGGTTACGGCTTTGTCCATTCCACGGCAGAAACGGTACGGCACGCTGAAATCTTCACCGCACCGGCATGGCGAGACTTAGCCCCGCTTGCTTCAGCTTTCTCTTCATTTGTCACTGTGATGGCGATCAACGCCGTCATGGACATTTTTTTTGGCCATGTGATAATCTCGCCGAGGAGCGATTTCATCAATGATACGTACCGTTGGTTTAGTGGCAAAGTACCAAGAACCGAAAGCTACCCAGATGGTTCGTTGGCTGATTCCGTGGCTTAAGAAACGGGGAAAAAAAGTTTACGTCGAAAACGGCCTCGCGCACGCAGGAGCGCAGTCATGTAGCAAGAAACAGATGGCGATGAAAGCCGATCTCATTGTTTCCCTCGGCGGTGACGGCACTTTGCTCAATATTGCGCCGCTAGTGGAACGGCCCGAGGTGCCGATTCTCGGAGTGAATCTAGGCGGGTTGGGTTTTATTACTGAAGTCGCGATCGATGAGCTGGAATCGGTTCTGAGCGAGACCCTAGAGGGCGATTACGAAGTTGAAAAACGCATGACGCTCGAGATCCGTGTCATGGGCAAGAAAGGCCGCCAGCATAAGTTCCGCGTGCTGAACGACGCGGTGATCGCCAAGGGAGCGCGCAGTCGAATTATCGATTTGGAGACCTATATCGGTGACGATTATCTGTGCACCTACCGAGCGGACGGACTGATTATTTCGACGCCGACGGGCTCCACGGCCTATTCACTGGCCGCGGCAGGGCCGATTCTCGAGCCGACGCTCGGGGCCATGGTGCTTTCACCCATCTGTCCGCACACGTTGACCAACCGGCCCATCGTCGTGCCGAGCAACGCGGCGATTCGCGTTACGCTCCGTTCTTTCGGCGACACCGTTATTTTGATTCCCGACGGGCAGCAGGGTGTACGGCTGAACAACGGTGATAAAGTGGAAGCTCGTGATTACGGCATGCCGGTTTCGCTGATCAAGCTTTCCTCGCGCAGTTACTACGAGATCCTGCGTGAAAAACTGAAATGGGGAGAGCGCTAATAACGCCGGGCTATGCTGCGCGAACTTCGCATCAAGAACTTCGCCGTTATCGACGAGGTCGTGCTGGAGTTGGGACCGGGGTTGAACATCATTACCGGGGAAACCGGCGCGGGTAAATCGATTATTCTCAATGCCCTGGGGCTGATCTCGGGCGAGCGGGGTGGCTCAGATATTATACGTCACAAGGAAGAGGAGGCGACCGTGGAAGCGTTGTTCGAGACCGTGCCGCCGGTGATCGAGTCCAAGCTCGGCGAAGCGGGATTCGAAATTGAAGGCGAGCTGGTGATCCGCCGGATTCTCAATCGCTCGGGCAAGAATCGAATCTACTTGAACGGCAGCCTCTGCCCCCTCGGTTTGCTCGCCGAAGTGGGTACTTCGCTAGTGCACATCTATGGCCAGCACGAGCACCACACGTTGTTGCAGCCGGAGACCCATTTGAACTTGCTCGATGCGTTTGCGGACCTGGATGAGAGCGCGAAGTCGATGAAAGCCAACTTCGATGCCCTGTCGGGCGCTTGGGACCGGCTCCAACAGAACCGCGCAGCACTCGACAACCGGCGTCGGGAGAAAGCGCTGCTCGAGACGCAAGTCGAGGAGATCGCTCAGGCACGGCTGAGATCAGGCGAAGAGGAAGAACTCCGCTCGGACAAGAGCATCCTTGTCCACGCCGAGAAGTTGCATCAAGGATGTGGTGAAGGAGAGGAACTTCTCTACGAAGGCGATGCCGCATTGGTGAGCCGGCTTGGAAAATACACCGTCAGGCTAAAGGAACTGGCCGGGATCGACCCGAACTTGCAGCCGGCCGTCGAGCTGCTTGAGTCCTCTTTGGCACAACTGCAAGAAGTCGCAACGCAACTGCGGCGCTACGCCGGGCGTGTGCACTTCGACCCGAGAGCCTTAGAGCAACTTGAGGACCGCCTCGCGGAAATCCAGCGTCTCAAACGTAAGTACAACGCCAGCGTCGACGAAATTTTACGGATGCATGGGGAAATCAAGGAATCTCTCGAGAGCCTCGAGCAAAGCGAGGAACAAATCGTAGGCTTGGAAAAAGCGTTTGCGGAGGCGCGCCGAAACGCCTGGGAGATGGCGGAGAAAATCTCGAACGAGCGGCAGCGCGCTGCGAAAAAGCTCAAGCGTGAAATGGAAAAAGAAGTCAAAAGCCTGGGCATGCCGGATACCACGTTCGAGGCTCGCTTCGTCACCCACGATGAAAAGGCCGATGTCCCGCCATTTTTCATTGGCGGCAAAAAGCTCGCCGAGCGAGGTATGGACCAGGTAGAGTTCTATTTTTCGCCGAATCCTGGAGAACCGGTGAAACCCCTCGCAAAGATCGCCTCCGGCGGGGAACTCTCGCGCCTGATGCTCGCGCTGAAAGCGCTGGTCTTGACGCCGGGCGTGGTTTCGACATTGCTCTTCGATGAGGTGGATGCGGGAGTTGGAGGGCGAGTCGCCGAAATCGTTGGTAAAAAACTCAAACAGGTGGCAGTCCACCATCAAGTGATCAGCGTGACCCACCTGCCGCAAATCGCCGCCATCGCTGACGCTCACTTCGTCGTCCAAAAGGAAGTCGAGAAAGGCCGAACCTTCACCCGAGTTCAACGACTCTCGGACCGCGAGCGAGTCGACGAGGTCTCGCGCATGCTCGGCGGTGTCAAAATTACCGAGCAGACGCGCCGGCACGCCGAGGAGCTGGTTCGAGGGAAGTAAAAAGCACTGGGTAACGAGTGATGAGTGTTGAGTCGTGGGAACAAGGATTCAGCGTAACGTTAGATTCTTACGCGTTGTTCGATGTAGGTTGACTTTTCTGGCCCGGTTCCCTAATTTTGACTCAGTACTCATTGCTCAGCACTCAGTCCTTCTTCTCGTGGGGCCGTAGCTCAGTTGGGAGAGCGCTTGAATGGCATTCAAGAGGTCGAGGGTTCGATTCCCTTCGGCTCCACCAAAATCTCTTACTTGATTTTTCCGGAACTCTTCGTCGTGGACGGCTGTTCAGTTCTGACTCGGCTCACTGCACGAGTTCAGAATCTGCGATGCTGCTTGTCAGCGCGCTCTCGCGCTTGGAGTAGGCGCGGTATTCATTGGCCAAACGATGATGTGGATTTCGCGACGTCACGCGGAGAACCTGGCCGTCTAATTTGACGGCGACGCGTGCCTTGCTGTTGGGATCTTCTAAGGTGAAAGTGTCGGCGTCTTTGTCTAGGCCGGCGACTTTAAACCCGACCGATTCTGCTATAACGGCGATCGACTGCAACGGTTCTTTTGCCGGTTCTCTGACCAGGTACCAGTAGTCGTTGACAAAAGGCTCGTCAAAGAAGCGGGCGACCTCGATGCGTTTGACAACGCCACCCTCGTTAAAAGTAAGGGTCACCAGGGCTCGAGTGTTGGTGGGCACGGTACCGGCAGCGACGGGTAGCACCCCTACACCAGGGCCATATCTACGCTCCGAAATCTCAAACTGTCTGTCGTCAAAATTATATGCCCATCGCATGCGATCATTGCCGTGCTCGACTCCGAAGATGCTTTCAACTTCAGACTTGTTGCTTTGGCCGATCCTGAGCCTCGAGATCTTGTCTTCCACGGAAACCTCGGAGATCAGCTCGGGAGAGGACGTGCAGGCGTAAAGTGACAATAGCAGCGCAATAACGACTAGCTGAAGGCAAATTGACCGTGTCGGTTGGGGCGTCATGCTTGCCTCCTTCCGTCCAACTCTTCGAGTGAAGTCTCTAACATTTCGTTAATTTACCGTCGGCGCGGCGCCAAAGTAATTCTGCCAGGCGAGATGGAGCAGCTCGTTCGAAAGAACCATCGGGCGATTTTCATACTTACAGAGATCGGCGCAGCGTTGGATCAGATCGCGTGGCTCGCAGCCGCGGAGCGGACGTTTGTCGGTGTCGTATAAGCGAAAAACATATTCCAGATGCTGGGGATCGTAGTCGAAGCCGCTGGCTTGCACGAATTGCTGAAAGATCGCGGTGTACATCTCCCGGTCGGGTGGATTGACGTAGAGCCGATACCCCATGCGGCGCAGAAAAGCGTCATCGACCAAATCGCTGGGATCGAGGTTAGTGGCAAAGATCAATAACTGCTCGAACGGTACCTCGATCTTCTTCCCCGTGTGTAAGGTAAGATAGTCGACGCGCCCCTCGAGCGGAACGATCCAGCGATTAAGTAGATCATGGGGATCGACCCGCTGGCGGCCGAAGTCGTCGATTACCAGCGTGCCGCCGTTCGATTTCATTTGAAACGGCGCTTCATAGAATCTGACGGTGGAGCTGTAGATCAAATCCATGGTTTCAATGGTCATTTCGCCGCCGACGATCACGATGGGCCGCTTGATTAGTATCCAGCGCTCGTCATAGCGGTCGATATCTTTTACGGGAACGGCGTGGTGGTTGTGCAGATCGAATACTTTGATTACTTGCCCATCGACTTCGATGGCGTAGGGAATCCAAATCTCGCCATGTTGAGCGGTGTGTAACGCCGTGGCGATGGTGGTCTTACCGTTGCCGGATGGGCCGGTCATGAAGAGGCTCCGCCTCGAGTTGGCGACGAGCCCTAGTGTCTGCACTGTAGCGTCAGGCAAAACCAGTCCTGACATGGCGCCGCGCACCGATTCGGGTTGTATGGGATCCCGAGCCGCACTCTGACGGATGACCATTTCGCTATAGTCTTGTAAGGAGACCGGCGCCGGGCCGATGTAGCCGTTCATGTCCAATAACTGCTGGGCGCGCTGCCAGCCCCGATCGAGGAGGCCGTATCGACTGTTCCCGTAACTGATAAGTCCGCGGATTTCGACAAATTTTTCCCGATACAGGTGCTGCAGCAGATCTTCCGTCACGGGCATCGACAACTTAAGTTTGTCGGCCGCCCTTTCAGTGGTGCAATTCGCATCTGCATACACCGTTTTTAGCGCTAAGTCCGCAAGGAAGCTAAAATCGAGCCGAGTGTTGTCGGCTTTTAGCGGCATAGGTGGGACTAATATTCGATTCGATGAATTGCTTGGTTCCGGCTTGCTCATAATTCGCTTAAGCCCTCCGATTCTCCGGCAGTATTTCCTGATCGGAAATCCTGCAAATGTGCTGGCGGTCAATGACCATCCGATTTTTCTCGTATTTTAAGAGTTAACACGCTATTTGGCAATCTAAGAGTTTTCCAAGCCAGGCGTTTTTAGCCTGCAACGGGTCTTGGTCCATCGAAGCGCCCGGTCGCGCGCCAATTGAAGCTCGATAGTCCTTGTGTTATAAAAAGTATCTATTGAGAGGATCTTATGAAGCCAGGAATCCATCCGGAGTATAAATCGGCCAAGATTGTTTGCGCCTGCGGACAAGTCGTCGAATCGCGCTCCACAGTCGGGAACATTCACGTGGAAATTTGCTCCAACTGCCACCCCTTCTTCACCGGCAAGCAGAAATTCGTCGACTCGGCTGGTCGAGTAGAAAAATTTAGAAGGAAATACGGACTGAAAAACTGAGTTCGGCGGAGGACCGGGACTGAATGTGATTTACTAGGCTATTGCAGGAAGGGAAAGGGCAAAGGGTAGCGATGATCCCTTTGCCCTTTTTTTATTTTGCGCGATTGGTCTGGATCGTGAGCTCATCATGCTTGATAAACTAGCCGAAGTCGAAAAGCGTTATATGGACTTGGAAAGAATGATGTCCGATCCCCAGATGCTCGGCCATCAGCGGGAATATTCCAAGCTCGCCAAGGAGCGCTCCGAACTGGAAGAGATTGTCACTTGCTATCGTGAGTGGCGTAAGGTCGAACGAGAAATCCACGACAATCGGCAACTCCTGGAAGAACCGGACGAGGCGATCCGGGAGCTCGCCAAAGAAGAACTTGCAGCGTTGCGCGAGCGCAAAGAGGCGCTGGAAAACCGGCTTAAAACTCTAATCCTCCCGAAAGACCCCAACGACGCAAAGAACGTCATCGTTGAAATCCGCGCCGGAACGGGCGGCGATGAAGCGGCGTTGTTCGCCGCAGAACTTTTTCGCATGTACTCGCGCTACGCCGAGTCGCGCCGCTGGCGGGTCGAAATGATGAGCTCTAGCCCGACCGGCCTTGGGGGCTACAAAGAAATCATCATGAGCATCGAGGGGCAGGGCGCGTACAGCCGCCTCAAATTCGAAGGCGGCGTGCACCGCGTCCAGCGGGTGCCAGTGACCGAAGGGTCTGGAAGGATTCACACGTCGGCGGTAACGGTGGCAGTGTTAGCCGAAGCCGACGAAGTCGAAATCGCCATTGATCCGAAAGAAATTCGCGTCGACGTGTTTCGTTCATCCGGGCCGGGCGGGCAGAGCGTCAATACGACCGACTCCGCAGTGCGCATCACGCATATCCCGACGGGTATCGTCATCTCGTGCCAAGATGAAAAATCGCAGCATAAAAACCGCGCCAAGGGCATGAAGATTCTCCGCGCCCGATTACTCGAAAAGAAACAAGAAGAGCAGCGCTCCGAAATCGCCGCGACCCGCAAGTCGATGGTGGGGAGCGGCGATCGCAGCGAGCGCATCCGCACCTACAATTTTCCTCAGGGGCGGCTGACGGATCACCGGATCAATCTCACAATCTATCAGTTGGACAGAGTGATGGAAGGGCAAATTGACGACATCGTCGATGCGCTGATCACGCACTACCAGGCTGAGGTGTTAAAAGCGACGGGAAAGCCGCAAGAGCAAGATGGAAAGTCAGACCCCGATAACAACTAGCGCTGCCACCGTATCGATACAGGCGGTAGTCCGTGAGAATGTCAAATGTCTGATCGAAGCGGGCATAGAGACAGCGCGTCTCGATGCTGAAACCCTTTTGAGCCATGTCTTGAAGCTGACGAAGGAGCAATTTGTTCTTTTTTCGGACATGCCGTTGCGCCCTGAGCAAATGCGGCACTACGAGAAGCTCTTGCTTCGGCGCATTCGGCGCGAACCGGTGGCCCATATCACAGGGCGACAAGAGTTTTGGTCACTCGATTTTCGCGTTACGCCCGACGTGTTGATCCCGCGACCGGAAACGGAACGGTTGGTAGAGATTACTCTTGAGCTCGCGCGAGAATTTCCAGAGAATAAAGCATTTAAGATTCTCGATGTCGGCACAGGGAGCGGCGCCATTGCAGTAAGCCTAGCGAGAGAATTACCGTCATCGATGATTTGGGCGACCGATGTATCCATTGAGGCTTTGGAAATCGCCCGGAGCAATGCGGCGCGTTACGGCGCGTCCGAACGAGTTCGTTTGTTGCACGGCGATCTTTTCGAACCCATCGGCGAAATTGCCGGACGATTCGACTTGATCGTTTCAAATCCACCCTATATTCGCTCAGCGGAGATAGATGCTTTAGCACCGGAAGTGAGCCTCTGGGAACCGCGTGGCGCGTTGGACGGCGGCGTCGACGGGCTCGACTTCTACCGGCGGATCGCGCGCGAGGCCAGTGATCACTTGGCGCCGAATGGCGCCGTCGCCGTAGAAATCGGCGCCGATATGGGAGAAAAAGTCGCACGGTTATTCGCCGGAGGCGGTTGCTACACGGGTGTGACCGTCTTTCAAGACTACGCCGGCCGGGATCGTGTGGTTATGGCGAAGCTGGTCGGCAAAAGCACGAAATCAACCTAAGGACGCAAAAGCAAGTGGACAAGATCATTTTACAAGGCGGTAAGAGCCTCGCCGGGGAAGTCAGCGTCAGCGGCTCGAAGAATGCAGCGTTGCCGGTACTGATCTCTTCCCTGCTGACCAGCGAGCCTTGCACGTATCAGGGCGTGCCTCATCTAGCTGATATCCGCACCACACTCAAACTGCTTTCTGGATTGGGCGATAAGCATGACCATCAAAGCTGGCTAAACGGCGCCGACGATTTGACGCTGCAAGCAAACCGGATCAATAAATTCGAAGCCGCCTATGACCTGGTGAAAACGATGCGGGCGTCTTTCTTGGTGCTTGGGCCGTTGCTGGCTCGCTTCGGCCGAGCGCGAGTTTCAACGCCGGGTGGCTGTGCCATCGGGGCACGGCCGATCAACCTCCATCTAAAAGGCCTGGAAGCGTTGGGCGCGACGATCGAGCAATCGCACGGCTATGTGGAAGCAAACGCATCGCGCTTGCGCGGCGCAAAAATCTATCTGGATCTTCCGTCGGTCGGCGCCACCGAAAATCTGATGATGGCGGCGACTTTGGCCGAGGGCACGACGATCATCGAGAATGCCGCCAAGGAACCCGAGATCGATGATCTCGCAAGCGTATTAAACGAAATGGGGGCGAGGGTTCAGGGTAGCGGCACCGACATTATTCAAATCGAAGGTGTTGATGCTTTGCATGGAACAACCCATCGGATCATTCCTGACCGCATCGAAGCCGGCAGTTTCGTCATTGCCGCGGCGATCACCGGCGGCGACGTGCTGGTCAGAGGTGCGCGCGCGGATCATCTCGAGGCTTTTCTGATCAAGCTCAAGGAAGCCGGCGTCGTATACACAGCCGATGAAGTCGGGATCAAAGTTGAGCGCAGCGGGAATATCAAAAGCGTCGATGTCACAACTCTGCCCTATCCCGGATTTCCCACCGACTTGCAGGCGCAAATGATGGCGCTGATGGCGGTCGCCGACGGCGTGAGCATCATCACGGAAACGATATTCGAGAATCGTTTTATGCACGCGCAGGAACTGGACCGCATGGGTGCGCAGATTCAACTGGAGGGAAATCGCGCAGTGGTTCGGGGCGTGCACGAGCTCTCCGGCGCGCCGGTGATGGCGAGCGATCTGCGCGCGAGCGTGGCGCTGCTTCTCGCCGGCTTGGTCGCCAACGGCACGACGGAAGTTTCGCGGGTGTATCATCTGGACCGCGGCTACGAACAGATCGAACGAAAGCTTTCTCAGTTGGGCGCGCACATCGAGCGGGTGAAGGGCTAATGTTCGTTCAAGGTTCAAGCGTTCAAAAGTTCGAAGGCATAAATCTAAAATCCAAAATCTAGCCAAAGATATTTGAAATTTTCAGAGGAATTTTGGATCAAGGGATTCGGAAAAACTGTGACTCGCGCAAAGGCGCCAAGGCGCCAAGGTTCGGAAAACTAAGTAAAAGTCTTTCTTTGCGTGCTTGGCGTCTTGGTGCGATAACATTTTTTGTCAGTACGGTCGGGAGCGTAAATTGTTAGAGATAAATTCTCACATTTGAGAGTGTAAGAATCGAAATTGGTCAGTTGGAATGACGATCAGATTAGTTAAGACGACCGATGCCGGATTCAAACCGCTGCTCAAGAAAATACTCGACCGCCGCGGTACCCGCGAGGGCGGGATCGAGCGGCGCGTTTCTGAAATCGTTACTGCCGTGGAGCGGCGTGGCGATCAGGCGGTATTGCGTTACACGCGGCTGTTCGACCGTGTGCGCCTGTCACCTGTGACGATGGAAGTAAAACCAGCGGAGATCAGGCGCGCGCTCGCCAAAGTCGCGCCGCGAGACTTGGCGGCTTTAAAACTTGCCGCTAAACGAATCGCGGCGTTTCATCGCCGCCACCTGCAGAAAAGCTGGCAGTATCGCGACCCGCTCGGCATGTTGCTCGGTCAACGAATCACGCCCCTGGAACGGGTCGGCGTGTATGTGCCTGGCGGTAAGGCCTCCTATCCTTCCACGGTTCTGATGAATGCGATTCCGGCCAAAATTGCCGGCGTCAAAGAAATTATCATGACCTCACCCATCGGCAGCGACGGGGCAATTATTCTCGCCGCCGCGCACATTGCCGGGGTTGACCGCATTTTCCGTGTCGGCGGCGCTCAGGCCGTGGCTGCAATGGCATTCGGCACCCAAACGATTCCGAAAGTCGACAAAATCGTTGGTCCGGGAAATATATTCGTCGCCACCGCCAAGCGAATGGTTTTCGGCGAGGTCGATATTGACTCGATCGCCGGGCCGAGCGAGATTTTGCTGCTGGCGGATGATTCGGCGGAACCC
>WNGE01001474.1_pt1 | contig 29693 bp, 26 predicted proteins | sample 5400651 | NCBI WGS metagenome assembly WNGE01 (sample SAMN13153370, study PRJNA577476) | soil metagenome | isolation source: 60 cm soil or saprolite under grassland replicate 2 | place: USA:California | collected 2016-06-15
CCCGTACGGGCGGCAGGACAAGAAGCACCGGGGCCGGGAGCCGATCTCGGCCCGGCTGGTGGCCGACCTGTACAAGACCGCCGGAGCGCACCGGATCCTGGTGATCGACCTGCACACCGCACAGATCCAGGGGTTCTTCGACGGGCCAGTGGACCACCTCTTCGCGATGGACACGCTGGCCACCTACGTCGAGGACCGGTACGCCGGCCGGCCGTTGACGGTGGTGGCACCGGACTCCGGCCGGGTACGGGTGGCCGAGCGGTGGACCGACCGGTTGGGCGGCTGCCCGCTGGCGTTCATCCACAAGACCCGGGATCCGCTCAAGCCCAACCAGGTGGTGGCCAACCGGGTGGTCGGCGACGTCGAGGGGCGGGTCTGCCTGATCCTGGACGACATGATCGACACCGGTGGGACGATCGCCAAGGCCGCCGACATCCTCTACGAATCCGGCGCGGCCGACGTGATCGTCGCCGCCACTCACGCGGTGCTCTCCGACCCGGCCACCGAGCGGCTGAAGAACAGCCGGATCAGCGAGGTGGTGGTGACCAACACGCTGCCGTTGCCGCCGGAGAAGCGGTTCGACAAGATCACCGTACTGTCGATCGCCCCGCTCATCGGCCGGGCCATCCGGGAGGTCTTCGACGACGGGTCGGTAACCACCCTCTTCGGTGGGCTCTCGTGAGTTCTTGGCGCTCGCTGAGCTCTTGGCGCTCGCCTCCGCGAGCGCGGCACCGAGGCTCAATAGGCGGCGTCTTCCCTCCTCGCTTCGCTCGTCAGTCCAGACGCCGCCCGCCTCGGTGCTTTGACTCTTGGCGCTTGCTCCGCTTGACCCCGGGCCGTACCCGATTATGGGACGGACATGGGCTCGGGTAGGCTGGGTCGGTTGCCACGGCGAGGGTGCCCAGCGGGCCGCACGCGGCCGGCCGGGGCTCCGTGATCGACGCGGTGCTCCGGGCCGATGCCCAGCGCCCACCGCTTCCTTTCCTCGCCCGAGCACCGTTGCCGACCAGAGTTGTGCACTGAGTTTACGGAAGGTGTAGTCCCGTGTCCGAGGTCCGTATCAGCGCCGAGCCCCGTACCGAGTTCGGCAAGGGTGGTGCCAGGCGTACCCGACGGGCCGGGTTGGTGCCCGCCGTGCTGTACGGCCACGGCGAGAAGCCCAAGCACATCGCGCTGCCCGCCCGGGAGTTCGCCGCCGCGCTCCGCCACGGTGGCACCACCCAGCTGTTCGAAATCGAGGTCTCCGACGGCACCAAAGCCCTCGCGCTGGCCAAGGCCATCCAGCGGGACCCGATCAAGGACACCTTCGACCACGTCGACCTGCTGATCGTGCGCCGCGGCGAGATGATCACCATCGAGGTGCCGGTGGTCCTGGCCGGCGAGGCGGCCCGCGAAACCCTGGTGATGCTGGAGCACGACAAGCTCGCGGTGCTGGCCGACGCGACCCGGCTGCCCGACCACCTGGACGCCTCGGTCGACGGGCTGGCGGCCGGATCCCGGGTCACCGCCGGTGAGATCAAGCTGCCCGAGGGCGTGGAGCTGGCCGCCGACCCGGAGATGGTGGTGGCCGTGGTGGCCGCCGCGCCGACCGCCGAGGAGATGGAAGGCGAGGCCGCCGAGGCCGCTGTCGAGGAGCCGGCCGAGGTCGCCGAGGCCGAGCCGGTCCAGGCCTGAGCCAGGCCGGTGAACGACGCCTGGCTTGTGGTCGGGCTGGGCAACCCGGGCACCGAGTACGCGAAGAACCGGCATAACGTCGGATTTATGGTTGCCGATCTGCTGGCGGCTCGGTCGGGTACCCGGTTCAGCCGCGCCCGCCGCGCCGTCGCGCAGGTCGCCGAGGCCCGGCTGGGTCTCGGCGACCTGGCACCCCGGCTGGTACTCGTGAAGCCGATGACCTATGTGAACCTGTCCGGCGGTCCGGTTTCGGCGCTGCGCCAGTTCTACAAGGTGCCGATGGACCAGGTCATCGCGATCCATGACGAGCTGGACATCCCGTACGGGCAGCTGAGGCTCAAGCAGGGTGGTGGCGAGGGCGGCCACAACGGGCTCCGCTCGATGTCCGGCTCCCTGGGCGACAAGAACTACCTGCGGGTACGGTTCGGCATCGGGCGCCCGCCCGGGCGCCAGGACCCGGCCGACTACGTGCTCTCGGACTTCTCCCCGGTGGAACGCAAGGAACTTGACTTCCTCCTCGACCGGACGGCCGATGCCACCGAGGCATTGATCGGCCGTGGACTGGAGTGGACGCAGAACGCGTACCACGCGGCGTAAGGAGGACCAGGATGCCGCCCGCCTCGGACGGGGCGTTCGCCCGCTGGCTGGCCGGCGAGGCCGGCGAGCTGCTCCGTACGCTGCGCGTCGACCGGGGGCACGGCGACCCGGACACGCTGCGCGCGGCCGGGGACAAGCACGCGCACGACCTGATCACCACCGCCCTGGCGCTCTGGCGGCCGGGCGACGAGGTGCTCTCCGAAGAGGCCGACAACGCGCGGATCGCGGTGTCCAGCGACGCGGCACGCGGCGTCCGATCCCGGTTGGACGCCGAGCGGGTCTGGATCGTGGACCCGCTGGACGGCACCCGCGAGTACGGCGAGCCGGGGCGCGGCGACTGGGCGGTGCACATCGCGCTCTGGTCGCGTACCACCATTGCTTCCTGCGGGTTGGTCGCGGCGGCGGTCGCGCTGCCCGCGCAGCGCCGGGTGCTCAGCACCGACGACCCGCCGGGCTACCCGCCGATGTCGGCCGCCGCGGCGGCCGGCGGCCGGCTGCTGCTCGCGGCCAGCCGGTCCCGGCCGCCGGCCTTCCTGGCCGGGTTGGCCGAGCGGCTCGGCGCGGACCTGGTGCCGATGGGCTCGGCCGGTGCCAAGATCGCCGCGGTGATCTCCGGCGACGTCGACGGCTACGTGCACGCCGGCGGCCAGTACGAGTGGGACTCCGCCGCGCCGGTCGCTGTGGCGCTCGCCACCGGCCTGCACGCGAGCCGGATCGATGGATCCCCATTGACATACAATCGCGCTGATCCGCGGCTGCCTGACATCGCCGTCTGCCGCAAGGACCTGGCCCCTCGGCTACTTGCCGCACTGGCCGACCTCCATTAGCGCGATAAGGTTTCCTTCCATGAGCCAGCCCGTCACGTACCGCGTCTCGCACCTGGACGCGCTCGAAGCCGAGAGCATCTTCGTGATGCGTGAGGTGGTGGCTGAGTTCGAGCGCCCGGTGCTGCTGTTCTCCGGCGGCAAGGACTCGATCGTCATGCTCCGCCTGGCGGAGAAGGCGTTCGCGCCGGCCCGGATCCCTTTCCCGGTCATGCACGTCGATACCGGCCACAACTTCCCCGAGGTGATGGCTTTCCGCGACCGCCGGGTCGGGGAGCTGGCGGTGGCCCTGATGGTGGCGTCGGTGCCGGAGGCGATCGAGACCGGTCTGGTTCGCGAGGCACCGGACGGCACCCGCAACCGGATCCAGACCCCGGTGCTGCTGGACGCCGTGGAGAAGTACCGGTTCGACGCGCTGTTCGGCGGTGCCCGGCGGGACGAGGAGAAGGCGCGGGCCAAGGAGCGGGTGTTCAGCTTCCGCGACGAGTTCGGCCAGTGGGACCCGAAGAACCAGCGCCCCGAGCTGTGGAGCCTGTACAACGGGCGGGTACACGCCGGCGAGTCGATCCGGGTGTTCCCGCTGTCCAACTGGACAGAGCTGGACGTCTGGCACTACATCGCGCGGGAGGGCATCGACCTTCCGTCGATCTACTTCGCGCACGAACGCGAGGTGGTCGACCGCGACGGCATGCTGTACGCCGTCAACGAGTACCTCCCGCTGCGCTCCGGCGAGGAGTCGTTCGTCGCGCGGGTCCGGTACCGGACGGTCGGCGACGCCTCGTGTACCGCCGCGGTGAAGTCCGACGCCGACACCGTCGAGAAGGTGATCGAGGAGGTGGCCGCCACCCGGATCACCGAGCGGGGCGCCACCCGGGGCGACGACAAGGTCTCCGAGGCCGCCATGGAGGACCGCAAGCGCGAGGGGTATTTCTAGATGGACCTGCTTCGCTTCGCCACGGCGGGCTCGGTCGACGACGGCAAGTCCACGCTGATCGGCCGGCTGCTGTACGACTCCAAGGCGATCTTCGAGGATCAGCTGGAGGCGGTCGAGGCCACCTCCCGCTCGCGCGGCGACGAATACACCAACCTGGCACTGCTCACCGACGGGCTGCGCGCGGAGCGGGAACAGGGCATCACCATCGATGTCGCGTACCGCTACTTCGCGACCCCGCGCCGGAAGTTCATCATCGCCGACACCCCCGGGCACATCCAGTACACCCGCAACATGGTCACCGGTGCTTCCACCGCCGATCTTGCGTTGATCCTTGTCGATGCCCGGAAGGGCCTGGTCGAGCAGTCCCGGCGGCACGCGTTCCTCTGCTCGCTGCTGCGCGTGCCGCACATGGTGTTGTGTGTCAACAAGATGGACCTGGTCGACTACTCGCAAGAGGTGTTCGAGAAGATCGCCGACGAGTTCTTCTGCTTCGCGATGAAGCTGGAGGCGCCGGACCTGACGGTCATCCCGATCTCCGCGCTGCACGGCGACAACATCGTCAGCCGCTCGCCCAGGACGCCGTGGTACGACGGGCCGTCGCTGCTGCACCACCTGGAGCACGTACACATCGCGTCCGATCGCAACCTGGTCGACGTACGCTTCCCGGTCCAGTTCGTCATCCGGCCGCAGTCCACCTCGGTGACCGACTACCGCGGATACGCGGGTCAGGTCGCGTCGGGCATCCTCAAGCCGGGCGACGAGGTGATGGTGCTGCCGTCCGGGTTCACCACCCGGATCACCGCCATCGACACCGCCGACGGGCCGGTCGAGGAGGCATACCCGCCGATGTCGGTGACCGTACGGCTGGCCGACGAGCTGGACGTGTCCCGGGGCGACCTGATCTGCCGGCCGCACAACCAGCCCGCAGTCGCCCAGGACATCGAGGCGATGCTCTGCTGGATGGACGAGAGCCGACCGATGTCGGTGGGCGGCAGGTATGCCATCAAACACACCACCCGGGCGGCCCGGGCGGTGGTGCGCCAGCTGCACTACCGGCTCGACGTGAACACCCTGCACCGGGACGAGTCGGCGGATGGGTTGCGGCTCAACGAGATCGGCCGGGTACGGCTGCGCACGACGGTACCGCTGCTCGCCGATGAGTACCGGCGCAACCGGACCACGGGCGGGTTCATCGTCATCGACGAGACCACCAACCGCACCGTCGGCGCCGGGATGATCGTCGAAGCCAGTTAGGACACCCGGGTCGCCCCGCCAGCCGGTACCGCCGGGAATGTCACCGGTGCGGTGAACCCCTTGTCGGCAAAGGCTTTCGTCACCGCGTCGGTGACCGTAGCGGCGGCCGGCGCGTCGATCAGCGCCAGTACGCATCCACCGAACCCACCGCCGGTCATCCGGGCCCCGTAGGCGCCCGCCGCCAGGGCGGCGGTCACCGCGGTGTCCACCTCGGGCACGGTGATCTCGTAGTCATCGCGCATCGAGGCGTGCGACGAGGTCAGCAGCGGCCCGATCTCGGCCAGCTTCCCGGCGCGGAGCAGCCTCACCGTGTCCAGCACCCGCTGGTTTTCGGTGACCACGTGCCGTACCCGCTTCCGGCTCACCTCATCGGGTAGCGCGGCCAGTGCCGCGGCGAGGTCCGGCACGTCCCGCAGCGCCGGGATGCCCAGCGTAGCGGCGGCTTCCTCGCAGGTACGCCGGCGGACGGCGTACTCGCTGTCGGTGTGCCGGTGGGGGGCCCGGGTGTCGATGACCAGGACGGCCAGCCCGGCCCCGGCCAGGTCGAACGGGATGTGTTCGGTCTCCAGGGAGCGGCAGTCGAGGAACAGCGCGTGCCCCTCCCGGCAGAGCGTCGCGGCGGACTGGTCCATGATGCCCGTGGGCACGCCCACGTACTCGTTCTCCGCGCGCTGGGCCAGCCTCGGCCGGTCGGCGATCGGCAAGTCCAACCCGCCGAGCTCGCAGAGCGCGGTGAGCACGGCACATTCCAGCGCGGCCGACGAGGACAGGCCGGAGCCGACCGGTACCTCCGAGCTGATGACCAGCCGGGCGCCCGGAGCGGGGTACCCGGCCTCGCGCAGCGCCCAGACGATACCGGCCACGTATGCCGCCCAGCCCTTGACGCCGTGCGGGTGCAGCGCCTCCGGCCCGAAGTGCACCGGCCCGCCGTCCTGCTGCCCGGACGAGACTGTCCACCCGGGACTGTCCACAGTGGACGCGGTCGCGTAGGTGCGCAGCGGGAGGGCGAACGGCAGCACGTACCCGTCGTTGTAGTCGGTGTGCTCGCCGATCAGGTTGACCCGGCCCGGCGCGGCCCAGACCCCGTCAGAAGTTGGCACGATAGAACTCCCAGGCGTCGGCGATGATCTCGGTCAGCCGGGGCTTGGCCGGCGTCCAACCCAGCTCGGCGCGGGCTTTGTCGGAGGATGCCACCAGCGCGGCCGGATCGCCACCACGCCGCGGTGCCATCTCGGTCGGGACCGGGTGGCCGGTCACCTCGCGGACGGCGTCGACCACCTGCTTGTTGGAGAAGCCGGTACCGTTGCCCAGGTTGTAGATCCGGTGGCTGCCGGGCTCCATTGTGGACAGTGCGAGCAGGTGGGCGGCGGCCAGGTCGGTGACGTGGATGTAGTCCCGGACACAGGTGCCGTCCGGGGTCGGGTAGTCGTCGCCGAACAGCTGGAGCTTTTCCCGGACCCCGGACGCGACCCGCAGGGCGATCGGAATCAGGTGCGTCTCCGGGTCGTGCCGCTCGCCCACCAGGACCCCACCGGGGGTACGGTGCGCGCCGGCCACGTTGAAGTAGCGCAACGATACGGCGGCCAACCCGTGCGCCAGGGCCTCGTCGCGCAGCGCATAGTCGACGGCCAGCTTCGAGGCGGCGTACGGGTTCGGCGGTCGGGCCACCGCGGTCTCCGGGATCGGCAGCTGGTCCGGGTCGCCGTACACGTTGGCGGTGGACGAGAACACCAACCGGCGTACCCCCGCCGAGCGCATCGCGTCCAGCAGCCGGAGCGAGCCGATCAGGTTGTTCTCCCAGTACTTCTCCGGCTTCACCACCGACTCACCGGCGGCGATGAACGCGGCGAAGTGCAGCACGCCGTCGTAGGACGGGTCCAGGACCGACCCGACCACATCGTGCACCCGACCATCCACAAAGGACACACCGGCCGGTACGGCGACCCGGTGCCCGGTGGACAGGTCGTCCAGGACGGTCACCTCGTGCCCCTCCGCGAGCAGTAGTTGGGTCACCACACTGCCGATGTATCCGGCCCCGCCGGTCACCAGGAACTTCATGCCGTGTCTACCTTTCGCATGCCCTCGCGGCCCTCGCTTCGCTCGGTGCACTCGGTCATGCCGTGTCTACCTTTCGCATGCCCTCGCGGCCCTCGCTTCGCTCGGTGCACTCGGTCATGCCGCCACTTTCCCGTAGCAGCCGGGCGGCTTCCTCCGGCCGGACGTCGTTGACAAAGGCACCCATCGCCGACTCGGAGCCGGCCAGATACTTGAGCTTGTTCGCGGCCCGGCGTGGGCTGGTCAGCTGGACGTGCAGATAGGCCAGCTCGCGGTCGGGATGCCGGACCGGTGCCTGGTGCCACGCCGAGATGTACGGCATCGGCGAGCCGAACAGTCGGTCGAAGCGGCGCAGCACGTCGAGGTAGACCGGGGCGAACGCGCCGGCCTCCTCGTCGGTCAGCCCGGCCAGGTCCAGCACGTGCCGGTGCGGCACCAGGTGCACCTCGAACGGCCACCGGGCGGCCGCCGGCACGTACGCGGTCCAGTGCGCGTTGCCACCGATCACCCGTACCCCGGCACGCTGCTCGGCCGCGAGGATGTCGGCGAGGAGCAGCCCGCCGGTCCGCTCGTGGTAGGCCTGCCCCGCGCGCAGCATGGTGCGCGTCCTCGGGGTCACGTACGGGTACCCGTAGATCTGCCCGTGCGGGTGGCGCATCGTGACCCCGATCTCCTCGCCCCGGTTCTCGAACGGGAACACCTGCTCCACCTCGGGCAGCGCGGACAGCTCGGCGGTCCGGTCGGCGAGCGCGGCCAGCACGGTGCGTACCCGCTCCGGCGCAAGTGAAGCGAACGAGGCGTTGTGGTCCGGCGTGAAACACACCACCTCGCACCGGCCGACCCCGGGGCGTACCGGACTCAGCGGGGTCAGGTCGGTCAACGGCTCGGCCGAGCGCCGGTGGCTGAACGACGGGAAGCGGTTCTCGAAGACCACCACGTCGTAGTCGTAGGCCGGGATCTCGGTCGATCTGTCCACGGTGGACGGACACAGTGGACAGTCGTCGGCGGACGGCAGGAAGGTACGCGTCTGCCGGTGGGTGGCGACCGCGACCCACTCGTCGAGCAGCGGGTCGTAGCGCAGCTCCGAGGCGGCCGGCGCCGGCGGCAGGTCACGCCGGTCCAGCGCGGCGCGCACCGCGTCGTCGCGCTCGTCGAAGTAGATCAGCTCCCGGCCGTCGGCCAGGGTGATCGAGGTCCGTTTCATCGGGCCCACTCCAGTTTCGGCTCGCCGAGCTGGGCGATGATCAGTTGGTCAACACTCAGGCCGAGCTCCGCGCGCGCGTCCATCGGCAGTCCGGAGTCGGTGACCACGACATGGGCGTCGCTCAGCGCGGCGATGGTGGCGATCCCGATCAGGTCCCACTTGGTGTGGTCGGCGAGCACGACCAGCCGCCGGGCCGCCGCGACCAGGGCCCGGTTGGTGTCGGCCTCGGACAGGTTGGGCGTGGTGTATCCGGCCCGCGCGCTCATCCCGTGTACGCCGAGGAAGAGCAGGTCCAGGTTGATCCGCGCGGCGGCCTCCTGGGCCACCGGGCCGACCAGGGCATCCGACGGGGTACGCGTGCCGCCGGTCAGCACCACCGTCTGGTCCGGCCGGCCGCCGTAGTAGAAGACGTCGGCGACCGGGATCGAGTTGGTGACCACGGTCAGCTCGGGTACGTCCACGAGTTGGCGGGCCAGTGCCGCGGTGGTCGTGCCGGCCGAGATGCCGACCGCGCTACCCGGCTTGACGAGACCGGCAGCCGCCCGCGCGATGGCGATCTTCTCGTCCCGCTGCTGTTCGGACTTGGCGGCATAGCCGGGTTCGTCGGTGGTGCCCTCGATAGCGATAGCTCCACCATGCACCTTGGTCACGAGCCCGCGCTCGGCCAACGCCTCGATGTCCCGGCGGATCGTCATGTCCGATACGCCGAGTACCCGGACCAGGTCGGCCACCCGCGCGCCACCGTTCCGGCGGATCCGGTCGAGAATCGACGCTTGTCTCTGTTGTGCGAGCACGACCCCACTCTCCTGACCCCCGGTACGCACGTCGCTGCGGCCCAGTATTCCCCAGAACCCAACAGTTTCCAACAGGAACAGTGTGGGTGGTAGGTCACGGCTACCATGCGAGGATGCCCAGGGGTACCGGCGCTCACCTTGCCGCCCACCCTGAACGCGGCAAAACCGCTGGTCCACGCGGGGTGGCCCCGATCGTGGTACGGGCCGCCGATGGGCTGACCCGCTGGCTCACCCGGGTCCTCGGCGCGAGTGCCACCGCCGGCCGGGAGTCCATCTCCGAATCCGAGCTGCGCGACCTGGTCGCCGCCAACATCGTGCTGGACGGCGAGGAACGCCGGATCATCGACGAGGTACTGGCCGCCGGGGCGCGGCACGTGCGCGAGGTGATGGTGCCGCGCACCGGCGTGGTGTTCCTCGACGCCAGCCTTCCGCTGCACAGCGCCAGCAGGCTGGTCCGGGCCGCCCGGCACTCCCGGTTTCCGGTGATCGACGGCTCGCACGACGACGTGATCGGCTTTGTGCACCTGCGTGACCTGCTGATCCGTCCCGAACCCGAGCCGGTGGACACGGTCGGCGAGCTGGCCCGCGAGGTCAAGCGGCTGCCGGCCAGCAAGCGGGTGCTGCCGGCGCTGTCCGAGATGCGGCGGGAGGGCCACCACCTGGCCGTCGTGGTCGACGAATACGGGGGTACCGCCGGCATCGTCACCCTGGAGGACCTGATCGAGGAGCTGGTCGGGGAGATCACCGACGAGTACGACCTGGCACCCGACCCGCTCCCGGCGGACGGGGCGGTACCTCCCGAGGTGCCCGGCGGGCTCAACCTGGTCGACTTCGCCGAGCGCACCGGACTGGTCCTGCCGGCCGGGCCCTACGAGACTCTCGGCGGCTTTCTGATGGCCCGGCTCGGACGGCTGCCCAGGGTCGGCGACGCGGTCGACGTCAACGGGTACCAACTGGTGGTGATCGCCCTCGACGGGCGGCGGGTGGCCCGCGTCGCACTGACCCTCCTGCCCCGTATTTAGAATGCCGGCATGTCCGACGGCCGTCCTCGCGTCCTCTCCGGGATCCAGCCCACCGCTGACTCGTTCCACCTGGGCAACTATCTCGGGGCGGTACGCAACTGGGTGGCGTTGCAGGAGACCCACGACGCCTTCTACTGCGTGGTCGACCTGCACGCCATCACCACGGCCGGTGGCCGTTCAGATGACTCAGCGGGTCACGATCCGACGATCCTCCGCCAGCGGACCCGGGTGTCCGCCGCGCAGCTGCTCGCCTTGGGTCTGGACCCGGACCGGTGCACCCTGTTCGTCCAGTCGCACCTCGCCGAGCACACCCAGCTCGCGTGGGTGATGGGCTGCATCACCGGGTTCGGCGAGGCCGGCCGGATGACCCAGTTCAAGGACAAGTCCAGCAAGCAGGGCGCCGAGCGGGCCACTGTCGGCCTGTTCACCTATCCGGTGCTCCAGGCCGCCGACATCCTGCTGTACCAGGCCGACGCGGTACCGGTCGGCGAGGACCAGCGGCAGCACCTGGAGCTGACCCGGGACCTCGCCCAGCGGTTCAACACCACCTTCGGGTCGACCTTCACGGTGCCCGAGCCGTACATCATCGGGGCGGCCGCGAAGATCACTGATCTGCAGGACCCGACCGCGAAGATGTCCAAGTCGGCGTCCTCGCCCAACGGGATCATCGACCTGCTGGAGGACCCGGCCCGGTCGGCCAAGAAGATCCGCTCGGCGGTCACCGACGCGGGCCGGGAGGTGACCTACGACCCGGCGGCCAAGCCGGGCGTGGCCAACCTGCTGACCATCTACTCGGCGCTGACCGGCCGGAGCATCGACGACCTGGTCGGCGTCTACGCCGGCAAGGGCTACGGCGAGCTGAAGAAGGATCTCGGGCAGGTGGTGGCCGAGTTCGTCCGGCCGGTACAGGAGCGGACGCGGGCATACCTCGACGACCCGGCCCAGCTGGACAAGCTGCTCGCGATCGGGGCGGAGAAGGCGCGGGCGGTGGCTTCGACCACGCTGCGTACGGTGTACGACCGCGTCGGGTTCCTCGCCCCGGCCAGCGGGACGTGACAGCCGAGGTTGCCGGGGATACGGCGATCCGCGTCGGGGTGGCGATCGGGATCCCGGAACCCTGGGGAGGCCAGCTCGACCGTGCCCGCGCGGCGGCGGGCGACCCGATGGCGCCGTTCATCCCGTCGCACGTGACCCTGCTGGGCCCGACCGACGTGGTTTCAGATGCCCTTCCCGCCATCGAAGGGCACCTGTCGAAGGTGGCCGCCGCCCATTCCCGCTTCCCGGTCCAGCTGCGCGGCACGGGTACCTTCCGGCCGGTCACCGAGGTGGTCTTCGTCGCCGTGGCCGCCGGGATCAGCGAGTTCGAACTACTCGCCGCGGCGGTACGGGACGGTCCGCTGGACCGGGACCTGCACTTCCCGTACCACCCGCACGTGACCGTCGCGCACGACATCGACGGCGGCGCGCTGGACCGGGTCTTCGAGGACCTGGCCCACTTCTCCGCGCGCTTCACCGTCGACCACTTCACCCTTTACGTGCACGGTGCCGACGGGCATTGGCGGCCCTACCGGGACTTCCCGCTCGGAGCGCGATGAGGCAGATCAGCCGCGTGATGAGCGGGTACCGGGCCGGTGTCGCCTGGGCCCGACGCCACTCGCGGGGCTTCAACCACGCGTGGCTGGCGTACCACCGCTATGGCGAGAACTTCGGTCCGCGCCTGGCCGCGGCGATCGCCTACTACGGCTTCTTCGCCGCGTTCGCGCTGAGCCTGGTCGCCTTCTCCATCCTCGGGTACGTGCTGGCCGGCAACCCGGCCGCCGCCGCCTCGGCGACCAACTACCTCCAGCAGAACCTGCCGTTCATGAGCGCCGAGTCGATCAGTAAGGCCCGGGCCACGGCCGCTGTGTTGAGCCTGGTCGGGCTGCTGCTCACCGGCGTCGGTTGGGTCGACGCGATGCGCTCGCCCAGCGTCTGATGTGGCAGCTCGACCAGCAGCCCGGGCACGTCCTGCTGCGCCGGCTGATCGACCTGGCCATGCTGATCGGGCTCGGCCTGCTGCTCGCCCTTTCGCTGTGGATCAGCAACGGGATCGGGGCGGTGGTACCCAGATGGTGCGGCCCGATCCTGTCGGCACTGGTCAACCTCGTGATGGCGACGTCGCTTCTGGTGGCCGTACCCCGGCTGAGCGTGGCACCCCGCCGGATGGCCGCCCCGGTCATCGTCGTCGGGCTCGGACTCACCCTGCTGACGACGGTCGGGCGGGTGTACGTCGCGCAGACCGCGCACAACCCCGCGTACCGCGTGGTCAGCGCGGCCGCCGGCCTGCTCATCTTCCTGTACCTGTTCAGCCAGCTCCTCCTCTTCGGCGCGGCGCTGGCCGCGACCGGACGCGGCGAGGTGCGCGATCTCGCCGTCCCACGCCGCGAACTCGCCCCTGCCTCATCGGAGTGATCGCTGTTCGGGCCCCAGATCTCCAGTCGTTGCCGATCAGGCATGATGTGCGGCGTGGGTGCACTTGTGACACTGGAGCTGCCGGCTGACTCGCCGGTACGGGACCTGCCGTGGATCGTCACCATCGGACCGCTCTCCGAGGACGAGGACTGGGACGCGGTCGTGTGCGGGCCGTACGAGCGGGCGCACGCGTTGGCCATCGCCGAGGAGTTGGTGGCCGACGAGCAGCTGATGGCGGTCGTCGAGCCGGTGACGCCGCACGTGTCGATCGAGGTGATCCGGGAGGAGATCGCCGCCGCCCGGGCCGCCGCTGTCGACCTGGCCGCCGAAGAGGAGGACGACGACGCCGACTCCGATGTCGAGGCGGAGTACGAGGACGAGGCGGAGTACGAGGACGAGGCGGAGTACGAGGACGAGGACGCCGAGGACGAGGATCCGGAGGGCGAGGAGCCTGAGGACGAGGAGCCCGAGGGGCATCCCGGGCCGCCGAGCCCGGCGGAGGTACGGGCCGGTGTCGCCCGGGTCGCCGCCCGGCTGCTCGCCGAGAACCTCACCGAGGGCTGAGAACCCTACCGAGGGCTCAGCCACACGGCGGTGTCCGGCGGTAAGGTGCCGTCCGGGACCGGACCGCTGGACAGGGCGTACCCCCGTGGGATCCGGACCGGGTGGGTGCCGAGGTTGACCATGCAGCGCAACCCACCCCGGCCGGTGAAGTCCAGCACCTCGGCGGGTGAGTCGTGCCAGACCAGCGGGACCACCTCCCGGGACAGCGAACGGCGGATCCGCAGCGCCTCGCGGTAGAGCGCGAGCGTGGAGTCCGGGTCGTGCTCCTGAGCCGCCACGGTCAGGCCGGCCCACGATGCGGGCGCCGGCAGCCAGGCCGCCGGGGCGGTGGTGAAGCCGAACGGCGGGGTGTGGCCCGACCAGGGTAGCGGCACCCGGCAGCCGTCCCGGCCGAGCTTCTCCCCGTCGGACCGGATGAATTCCGGGTCCTGGCGTACCTCGTCGGGGAGGTCGAGCACCTCGGGCAGGCCCATCTCCTCGCCCTGGTACAGGTAGGCCGAGCCGGGCAGGGCGAGCATCATCAGGGTGGCCGCCCGGGCCCGGGCCAGGCTGCCCAGCCGGGTGGTGTGCCGCTGCACGTCGTGGTTGGACAGCACCCAGGTGGTGGTCGCGCCGACCAGGTTGGACGCGGCCAGGCAACCGTCGATCACCTCCCGGTACTCCTTCGCCGACCAGGGGGCCTGGAGGAAGTCGAAGTTGAACGCCTGGTGCAGCTCGTCGGCGGCCACGTAGCGGCCCAGCCGCTCGGGCGGGGAGACCCAGGCCTCGGCGACCGCCATCCGGTCGCCCGGGTAGCCGTCCAGCACCTGGCGCCAGGCCCGGAACACGTTGTGTACCTCGTCCTGGTCCCAGTACGGCAGGACCGCCTTGCTGCGCAGGCGCATCTGGTCCGGGTACCCGACATCGGGCAGCCCCTCCGCCTTGACCAGCCCGTGCGCAACGTCGATCCGGAAGCCGTCCACGCCACGGTCGAGCCAGAACCGCAGGATGCCCTCGAACTCGGCGCGTACCTCGGGGTGCTGCCAGTTGAAGTCCGGCTGGCTCGGGTCGAACAGATGCAGGTACCACTGGCCGTCGGGGACGCGGGTCCAGGCGATGCCGCCGAAGACCGACTCCCAGTCGTTGGGCGGCAGGCCGCCGTCGGGGCCCCGGCCGGGGCGGAACACGTACCGCTCGCGGACCGGCGAGCCGGGCGGGGCGCCCAGCGCCTCGACAAACCAGGGGTGCGCGGACGAGGAGTGGTTGGGCACGATGTCGACGATCACCCGTAGGTCGAGTTCGTGTGCCCCGGCCAGCAGCGCATCGAAGTCCGCGAGGGTGCCGAAGAGCGGGTCCACGTCACGGTGGTCGGCGACGTCGTACCCGCCGTCGATCATCGGGGACCGGTAGAACGGGGTGAGCCAGATCGCGTCGACGCCGAGCGCGTGCAGGTAGGGCAGGTGCCGGGTGATACCGGGCAGGTCGCCGGTGCCGTCCCCGTTCGCGTCGGCGAAGCTGCGCGGGTACACCTCGTAGATGACGGCGTCCCGCCACCACGCTGGACTGTCCACAGTGGACTCCCAAAGTCGTCGGCCTGGCTTTCCCGAGCCTAACTGTTATGTTGGCGCTCGCCTCCGCGAGCGCGGCGCCGAGGCTCCTGAGGCGACGTCTTCCCTCCTCGCTCCGCTCGTCGGTCCAGACGCCGCCCGCCTCGGCGCGGGCACGTTGGCGCTCGCCTCGGCGCGCTGGGTTAGGGTGCCTGGTCAGGCGCGGCAGGCGCGCCCCCAACCAGCAGCCGGGAGAGCCAGTGGAGACGCTGCGCAACGTCGTGGTTTACCTGCACCTGATCGGTTTCGCCCTGTTGCTCGGCGGCTCGGTCGCCCAGTACCTGACCGGCAAGCTGCGGATCAACCTGGCCATGCTGGGCGGCGCGCTGATCCAGGTGCTCACCGGGCTGGTGCTGGCCGCGCCCTGGGGGCTGGAGCCGGGCGAGAAGCTGGGCTACGCCAAGCTGGCGGTCAAGCTGGTGGTGGCGCTGATGATCCTGGCGATGACCTACTTCCCGCGCAACCGGGACAAGGTCAACCGGGGCCACTTCCTGGCGATCATCGTGCTGGTCCTGCTCAACGCGGCGGTAGCGATCTTCTGGACCTGACCGGCCCGGCGGGTGGACACGACTCGATCACGCCCTCGTAACGTCCGGAACTGCCGTTAAGGGCTCCGGTGATTTGAGGGGTACCCTCCCGATCATCGGGCACTACCGCGACGAAGCGGTGCCTCAAGCGGAGGGAGTGTCGTCTTGCGCCCAGCGCGTGGGATGAGGTTGGCCGGGGTCCTCGCGGTCGGGGGCCTTGTGCTCGCGGCCGCCGGCTGCGGCAAGCCTCCAGCAAGCAGTGGCGGCGCCAGCGGAGCGCCGAGTGCCGGCAAGGCCGCGCATGCGTGCATGGTGACCGACACCGGCGGGATCAACGACAAGTCGTTCAACGCGGCGGCCTGGGCGGGGATGCAGGCGGCCAGCCAGAAGAATCCGAACATCAAGGTGGATTACGTCCAGTCCCGGGCGGAGGCCGACTACGGCCCCAACCTCAACGGGTACGTCCAGCAGAAGTGCGACCTGATCGTGGCGGTCGGCGGGCTGATGGGCGACGCCACCAAGGCGGCGGCCACCGCCAACCCGAGCTCCAAGTTCGCGATCGTGGACGCCAAGATCGACCTGTCGAACGCCTACTCGATGCAGTTCGACACCGCGCAGGCGGCGTTCCTGGCCGGTTACCTGGCCGCCGGGATGAGCAAGAGCGGCGTGGTCGCGACCTACGGTGGCCTGAAGATCCCGCCCGTGACCATCTTCATGGACGGCTTCGCCGACGGGGTCGCGCAGTACAACAAGGTCAAGGGCAAGACCGTCAAGGTGCTCGGCTGGGACAAGGCCGCGCAGAACGGCTCGTTCGCCAACTCGTTCATCGACCAGAACGCCGGCAAGCGGCTCTCCGACCAGTTCGTCGCCCAGGGCGCCGACGTGATCCTGCCGGTGGCCGGTGGTACCGGCCTGGGCAGCGCGGCCGGAGCGCAGCAGTCCGGTGGCAAGTTCTCGGTGATCTGGGTCGACCAGGACGGCTGCAACAGCGCCCCCCAGTACTGCTCGGTGTTCCTGTCCACGGTGGTCAAGAACATGTCCGACGCGGTACGCGACACCGTGCTCAAGTCGGCCGAAGGCACCCTGGCCGGCGGTGGCTCGATCGGCACCCTGGAGAACAACGGCGTACAGCTGGCTCCGTTCCATGACATGGACAGCAAGGTGCCGGCCGACCTGAAGAGTGAGCTGGACCAGCTCAAGAAGGACATCATCAGCGGGAAGGTACAGGTGACCTCCCCGGCGCAGCCCAAGTAACGTGAACCCGGCCGCCTGGTCGACCTTGGTCGGCCCGGCGGCCGGGTTCAGCCCACCCCGGGAGGATGCCCTGAGACTCGAGCTGCACGGCATCACCAAGCGCTTCGGCGATCTGGTGGCCAACGACCACATCGATCTCACCGTCGAGCCGGGCGAGATCCACGCCCTGCTGGGCGAGAACGGCGCCGGCAAGTCCACCCTGATGAACGTGCTGTACGGACTGCTCCAGCCGGACCAGGGCGAGATCGTGGTGGACGGGCTGGCCCGTCACTTCCGCAGCCCGGGCGACGCGATCACGGCCGGCATCGGCATGGTGCACCAGCATTTCATGCTGGTCCCGGTGTTCACCGTGGCGGAGAACGTGATGCTGGGCGCGGAGCCGATCGGGCCCGCCGGGCTGCTCGACCGGGCCGGCGCGCGGTCGCGGGTGGCCGAGGTGTCCCAGCGGTACGGGCTGCCGGTCGACCCGGACGCGACAGTGGCCGACCTGCCGGTGGGCATACAGCAGCGGGTGGAGATCATCAAGGCCCTGGTACGCGAGGTGGACCTGCTGATCCTCGACGAGCCGACCGCCGTGCTGACCCCGCAGGAGACCGACGAGCTGCTGGAGGTCATGCGCACGCTCAAGGAGGCCGGCAAGTCGATCGTCTTCATCACCCACAAGCTCCGGGAGGTCAAGGCGATCGCCGACCGGATCACCGTGGTCCGCCGGGGAAAGGTGGTCGGCACCGCGCGGCCGGACGCGAGCGAGGACGAGCTGGCCGCGCTGATGGTCGGGCGTACCGTCAAGCTGCGCGTGGACAAGGCACCGGCCGCGCCGGGAGAACCCGTGCTGGTGGTACGCGACCTGATCGTCTACGACGAACGCGGGCACAACGCGGTGAACGGCGCCGACCTGGAGGTACACGCCGGTGAGGTGCTCGGGGTGGCCGGTGTACAGGGCAACGGGCAGACCGAGCTGGTCGAGGCGATCATGGGACTGCGTCCGGTGACCGGCGGCACGATCAGCCTCCGCGGGCTCGACCTGGTCGGGCTGCGCACCAAGCACATCCTGCGGGCCGGGGTGGGCTGCATCCCGGAGGACCGCTCGGTCGACGGGCTGGTCCACACCTTCACCGTCGCCGAGAACCTGATCCTCGACCAGTACGACCGGCCTCCGTACGCCCGCGGGCTGGCCCTGGTCCCAGCCGCGATCGAGGAGTCCGCCCGGGCCCGGATCGCCGAGTTCGACGTGCGTACCTCCTCGCCGGACGTACCGGTCAGCACCCTGTCCGGTGGCAACCAGCAGAAGGTGATCGTCGCGCGCGAGCTGGCCCGCAAGGTGAGCCTGCTGATCGCCGCCCAGCCCACGCGGGGGGTGGACGTCGGCTCGACCGAGTTCATCCACGCCCGGGTCGTCCAGGAGCGGGACAGCGGCGCGGCGGTGCTGCTCATCTCCAGCGAGCTGGACGAGATCTTCGCACTCGCCGACCGGATCGCGGTGATCTACCGGGGCCGCGTCCTGGCCACGGTCCCGCCGGACACCCCACGGGAAAAGATCGGTCTGCTGATGGCTGGAGTCACCGAGTGAAGCGGCTCTGGTACCGCATCTACAGCGCCAACGCGGTCACCGTGACGGTGCTCGCGGTGCTGCTCGCCCTGGTGGCCGGGGCGGTACTGGTGGTGATCGGCAACGAGCAGCTGCTCGCCGAGTGGGGATACTTCTTCGCCGCCCCCGGTACCGTCCTGGCCGACACCTGGGCGGTGGTGTCCGACGCGTACGCCAACCTGTTCAAGGGAGCCGTCGTCGATCCGGCCGCGGTCAGCGGGGCGGTCAACGGGACGAACTCGTGGGCCGACGTCTTCGGGCCGATCTCCACCACGCTGACCTACACCGTCCCGCTGGTCTTCACCGGCCTGTCGGTCGCGCTGGCGTTCCGCGGCGGGCTGTTCAACATCGGCGGCCAGGGTCAGGTGATCATGGGCTGCATCGGCGGCGCCCTGGTCGGCTTCGGCATCCCGCTGCCGGTCGGGCTGCACCTGGTCGCCGCGCTGCTGGGCGCGGCGGTCGGCGGTGCCCTCTGGGGGGCGGTCGTGGGCGTGCTCAAGGCGCGTACCGGGGCGCACGAGGTGATCGTCACGATCATGCTGAACTACGTCGCGCTGCTGTTCCTCGCCTGGCTGATCAACCAGAAGGGCGTACACGACCCGACGCGCAGCGACGCGATCAGCCGGAAGGTCGACAACAGCGCCAAGCTGCCCCTGGTGACCAGCGGGCAGCTCCGGTTCGACCTGGGCATCCCACTCGCGGTCGCCGCAGCTGCCGCGGTGGCCTGGCTGCTCGCCCGCTCGACGTCCGGCTTCGAGTTCCGGGCGGTCGGCGCCAACCCGGATGCCGCCCGTACCGCCGGGATCAGCGTCGGGCGCACCTACGCCCTGGTGATGACGCTCGCCGGAGCGCTGGCCGGGCTCGGTGGCGGGACGCTGGTGCTCAGCACCGCCTCGCTCGGCACCACCTTCGCGCTGACCGGGCAGGTGGCCGGCTCGGTCGGCTTCGACGGGATCACCGTCGCGCTGCTCGGCCGGAGCAAGCCGTGGGGAGTGGCCGCCTCGGCCGTCCTGTTCGGCGCGCTGCGCGCCGGTGGCAACCGGATGTCGCAGTACGCCCACGTCGGTGTCGACCTGGTCACGGTGATCCAGGCATTGATCGTCATCTTCATCGCGGCACCCGCGCTGGTCCAGGCGATCTTCCGGCTGCGCGCCGCCCGGGACGGGGCCGGCGCGGCCGCGCTGGCGAAGGGGTGGTGACGCGGTGACCACGTTGACCGTCTACGAGACGCCCGTCGCCGTACCGGTGGCCGGGTTCTGGACCCGGGCGCGCAAGACCGGGGCGGTCCTGCTCGGGCTCGGCGTGCTGGCCGCGGTCGTGTTCACCATGCTGGCTCCGGCCGGCGAGTCGGCCCGCTTCGCGTTCGGGGAGAACATCACCGGTGCCGGGGTGTCCATCCCGGCCCGGCTGGGTACCGCCGGCTTCGGAGTGCTCTGCGCGCTCGCCGGCGCGGCGCTGCTGACCGGCCGGGCGGACCGGTGGCTGAGCTGGCTGCTCGGGCTGGGGCTGGCCGCCCTGGTGCTGTCCTTCCTGTGCTGGCAGGTGGCCGGCCGGACGATGCCGCTGGGCAACGTTGGCGCGCTGGCGGTACGAGCGGCGCTGCCGCTGGTGTTCGGCGCGCTGGCCGGGGTGCTCTGCGAGCGTACCGGCGTGATCAACGTGGCGATCGAGGGGCAGTTGCTCACCGGAGCCTTCGCCGGGGCTCTGGTCGGTACCCTCGCCGCCTCGACCTGGGCCGGCCTGCTCGCCGCGGCGATCGGCGGCCTGTTCATCGGGCTGCTGCTGGCGGTCCTGGCCATCCGCTACCTGGTCGACCAGGTGGTGCTCGGCGTGGTGCTCAACCTCTTCGCGCTGGGCCTGACCGGGTTCCTGTTCACCCAGCTCATGCAGGAGCACGGGGACAAGTACAACAACCCGCCGGTCTTCCCGGTCTGGCGGATCCCGGTGCTGTCGGACATCCCCGTGATCGGGCCGGCGCTGTTCGCCAGCAACGTGTTCGGGTACCTCGCGATGGTGCTGGTCATCGTGGTGCACATCGCACTCTTCCGGACCCGCTGGGGCCTGCGTACCCGCGCGGTCGGCGAGCACCCGACCGCCGCCGACACGGTCGGCATCAGGGTCAACCTGACCCGCTACCGCAATGTGCTGCTGGCCGGGCTGGTCGCCGGGATCGGCGGCGCCTCGCTGACCATCGGCGACGTGGGCGGGTTCACCAACAACATGACCAACGGCAAGGGGTTCATCGCGCTGGCCGCGCTGATCTTCGGCCGGTGGAGCCCGATCGGCGCGACGCTGGCCGCGCTGCTGTTCGGCTTCTCCGACGCGCTGGCCGGCTTCCTCGGCAACGGCAGCGCGATCCCCAGCGAGTTCCTGAACATGCTGCCCTACCTCGCGACCATCGTCGCGGTGGCCGGCCTGGTGGGCCGGGTACGGGCACCGGCGGCCGACGGGCAGCCGTACGTGAAGGGCTGACGGCATGGCCGAGATCGACAACTCCGGCTCGGCGGCGTCTGACGCCGCGCGGCGACCCGGAGCCGTCGTCGACTGGACGGCACTGCGCGAGGCGGCCACCGAGGCGATGCGCCGGGCGTACGCGCCGTACTCCCGGTTTCCGGTCGGGGCGGCCGGACTCGTCGCGGACGGGCGGATCGTCAGCGGTTGCAATGTGGAGAACGCGAGCTACGGGCTGACCCTGTGCGCCGAGTGCGGGCTGGTGTCGGCGTTGACGCTGTCCGGCGGTGGACGGCTGGTTGCACTGTCCTGTGTGGACAGTGAGGGGCGGCCGCTGGCGATGTGCGGGCGGTGCCGGCAGCTGATCTGGGAGCACGGCGGGCCGGAGTGCCTGGTCGACGCCGAGCCGGTACCGGTACCGATGGCGCGTCTCCTGCCATACGCCTTCGAGCTGGCCGGGCGGCAACCGTGAACGCCGTCGAGGTCATCCGTACCAAGCGGGACGGCGGCACACTGTCGGACGAGCAGATCGACTGGGTGGTGGACGGATACACCAGGGGCCTGGTGGCCGACGAGCAGATGGCCGCGCTCGCCATGGCGATCCTGTTGCGGGGCATGGCCGCGGGGGAGATCGCCCGGTGGACCGCCGCGATGATCGCCAGTGGTGAGCGGCTCGATCTGTCCACAGTGGACAGACCGACCGTGGACAAGCACTCCACCGGCGGCGTCGGCGACAAGATAACGCTGCCGTTGACGCCGTTGGTGGCCGCGTGCGGGGCGGCGGTACCGCAGCTGTCCGGGCGGGGACTCGGCCACACCGGCGGCACGCTGGACAAGCTGGAGACGATCCCCGGCTTCCGGACCCGGCTGTCCAACGCCGAGTTCGTGGCGCAGCTGCGCACCGCCGGCGCGGCCATCTGCGCGGCGGGGGAGGGGCTGGCACCGGCTGACCGCAAGCTCTACGCGCTGCGTGACGTGACCGGCACGGTCGAGTCCATCCCGCTGATCGCCAGCTCCATCATGAGCAAGAAGATCGCCGAGGGTACCGCCAGCCTGGTGCTGGACGTGAAGGTGGGCACCGGGGCGTTCATGACCGACCTCGACCGGGCCCGGGAACTGGCCCGCACCATGGTCTCCCTGGGTACCGCGCACGAGGTGCGTACCGTCGCGCTGGTGACGTCGATGTCCACCCCGCTGGGGTACGCGGTCGGCAACGCGCTCGAGGTCGAGGAGTCGGTCGCGGTACTGGCCGGGGGCGGGCCGGCCGACGTGGTCGAGCTGACCCTCGCACTGGCCCGGGAGATGGTCGAGCTGGCCGGCCTGTCCACGGATCCGGCCGCGGTGCTCAGGAGTGGCCGGGCGATGGACTCGTGGCGGGCGTTGGTACGGGCGCAGGGTGGTGACCCGGACGCTGCCCTGCCGACCGCTCCCGAGGTCGAGGTGGTGCGGGCCACCGTGGGCGGTTACGTGTCCGCTGTGGACGCCCTGAGGGTCGGCGTCGCCGCCTGGCGGCTGGGAGCCGGCCGGGCCCGGAAGGAGGATCCGGTGTCGGCCGGCGCGGGCGTGCTGCTGCACCGGCGCCCCGGCGACCGGGTGGGCGTGGGGGAGGTGCTGTTGGAGTTGCGCACCGACGACGCCAGCCGGATCGAGGCGGCCCGCGCGGCGGCCGACGGCGCGGTCGTCATCTCGGACGAGCCGCCGGAGCCGGAGCCGTTGGTGCGGGAACGGATTGCGTGACGATCGATGTGTTCCCAGCCCGGTGATCCGGCTGTACGGGCCGAGCTGCGCTGGCTTTAGTAACCTGCAACGCATGGCCATGCCGATCGAGCAGCGCATCGACTGACCATGCGAACCCCAGCACCCGACCCGCAGTCGGTACGGGCGGAGAGCTTGGAGCAGGTGTACCGGCTGCGCCTGCCGATACCCCCGGACAACTTCCCGCTCGTGTGGGAGCCCGGCGACGAGGTGGAACTCCGCTCCCGGGACGAGTTGGAGGGGCGCGCCGCGGTACTCAACGTGGTGCTCGGCCGCGCATTCGGCATGCCGTCACAGCTCGCGATGCAGTGGTTGCTCGACGCGCACCTGATGGACCGGCTGACCCAGCCGGAATGGCACTTCCTCGCGTCCGGCGAGGGGGACCTGCGCGCCTTCGCGCTGCACAGCGAGGCGCTCGCGGCGCTGGCCTGGCTGCTGTCGATGATCCGGCGGCTGGACCCGGCCCGCCCCGGTACGGACAACGTGGCCGAGTTCTTTCCGGACCTGCCGGCCGGGGAACCATACTCGGTATGGCGGGCGCGGGTGCTCGCCGCGCCCCGCGATCCGCGCGAGGCGGCGGCGCAGCTGGACCTGTACTACTGCCTGGACTGGGCCTACCTGGAAGCGGAGCGGCGCGAGCTGCCCCTACCCGGGGTGATCGACTCCAACGCGATCGGCCAGCGTCGCTGGGCACTGGAGTGGGCGGTGATCCTGCATGGGCCGTTCCACGAACGGCCGCCAGGCTGGGAAGAGGTCGACCTGTCGACCTGAGCGCGGCCGCCCGTGCGCCGGCCGGCCCGGTGGGCCGGTGGGACGGCGGGCCGGTGGGACGGGTGGGGCGGTTGGACGGATGGGCCGGCCGAACCCCCGTTGTCGGCCGGGCCACCCGTCAGCTCAGGGCCGGCTCGCGCTCCGCCTCGGTGCTGGGCTCGGTGCTCCGGCCCGGCCGGGGAACCACGCCGGGTAGCTCGTCGAGCGGTACCTCGCCCAGTCCGACCCGCTCGTGCAGCCGGCGCAGCCAGCCCGGCGCCCACCAGTTCCACCGGCCGAGCAGGGTCATCGTGGCCGGTACGAGCACGCAGCGGACCACCGTCGCGTCGACCGCGATGGCGACCGAGAGCCCGAGCCCGACCTGCTGGATCGTGCCGATCCGGGCGAACGAGAAGGCGGCGAAGACCACCACCATCAGCAGTGCGGCCGAGGTGATGATGCGGCCGGAGTTCTGCAGGCCCCGGCGTACCGCGTGGTCGGTGGACAGGCCCCGGTCGACGTACTCCTTGATCCGGGCGAGCAGGAACACCTCGTAGTCCATGGACAGCCCGAAGGCGAACGCGAACACGACGATCGTGACGAACGGGTTGAGCCCGGCCACCTTGATCATCCCGAGCTGGTCGGCCAGGAACCCGTGCTCGAACACCGCGCTCATCACCCCGAAGGTGGCGCCCAGCGAGACGACGTTCATCACGACCGCCTTGACCGGCACGACCAGTGAGCCGGTCATCGCGAACAACAGCACGACCATGGCCAGCACGCTGAGCGCGATCGCCCAGGGCAGCCCGTCGCGGATCAGCCCGAGCACGTCGCCCAGGAACGCGGCATCACCGGTCACCCAGGACTGGCCGCCGGGCGGCCGGTCCGCGCGTACCCGGTCGACCAGCGCCCGGGCCTGCGGGCCCTCCGGGTCCCCGGCGACATCGATGTCCACAGTGGACAGTGGGCCGACCTGCCGGGCCGGCGCGATCCGGGTCACCCCGGCGGCGTCCTGCCAGCGGGCGGCCCAGGCGTCCAGGCTCGCCGGGTCGGCGTGCGCGACCACGGTCACCGCCGGGGAGGTGGCCACCCCGAACCGGTCGGCCAGCTCGTGCGCGACCTGAACCGCCTCCAGCGATCTGGGCAGGCTGTTCACGTCGTCCAGGTGCATGCTGGTGGACAGCAGCGGGGCGCCCGCGCCGACCAGCGCGGCCGCGGTGACCAGCACGGTGACCAGTGGCCGGCGCTGCACGATCCTGGCCAGCCCGGCGAAGAAGCCGGACTCGGCGGCGTCGCCGTAGCGGGCGATCCGCCGGGCGGCCCGCTTGGACGGCCTGATCCAGCGCCGGCCCAGGCCGATCAGCGCGGCGGTGAGGGTCAGCGAGACGAGCATCGCGACCAGCGCGACGGAGACTCCGGCGGCGCCGAGCGCGGACAGCGCGGTGACCCCGAACATCAGCAGGCCGCTCATTGCCGCGGCCACGGTCAGTGCGCTGAAGAGGATGGTGCGGCCGGCGGTCGCCCAGGCCCGCGCGATCGCGACCTCAGGTGGGTGGCCCCCGCCCAGCTCCTCCCGGTAGCGACCGACCAACAGCAGCCCGTAGTCGATGGACAGGCCGAGCGCGAGCAGGCTCACCACGCTGACCGCGTTGATGTCCAGGTCGGTGAACAGGGAGAAGCCGAGCAGCACGGTCATCGTCGAGGCGGACGAGACGATCGCGGCGAGCACCGGCAGCCCCGCGGCGACCAGCCCGCCGAACACGAACACCAGGATCACCAGCGTGATCGGTAGGGAGTAGGACTCGGCTCTGCCCAGGTCCTGCTGTGCCGTGTCGTTGGCCTGCTGACCGAGTGCCGCACCGCCACCGACCCGTACCGTCGCGCCGGCCTGCCCGGCCGACGCGAGCTGGGTGCCGAGCCGGTGCAGCCGGTCGCTGATGGCCGCCGCGGCATCGTGCCGGTGCGTCTTGTCCAGGCTGAGCAGCTGTACCCGCACCGCGATCGCTCCGCCATCGGTGGACACCTGCGCGGCGGTCCGCCTCGCGGGCAGCCCGTCGCTGTAGGGAGTGACAACGCTATATATCCCCGGGAGCGCTGCGATGTCGGCGGCCGCCGCGCGTACGGCGTCGCGTACCGCCGGTGCCTTCGGGTCGATCCCGTCGACCACCCCGACCACCGTGGCGTGCTGGTCGCCGTACTGCGCCAGCAGGTTGCTGCCCTGAACCGACTCCCGCGTCTTCGACCCTCCACCCGAGGTCAGCCCGTGGAACACCGGACCCGCGGAGAACACCCCGGCCGCCACCGCGAGGACCCAGATCGCGAGCACCCACCAGCGACGCCTGAAGCACCAGTGCCCCACCCGTGCGATCATCCGGCCGCCCTCCCCTCAGGATGTCCTTTCGCAGCATTCCGGCCCAGGGCCCTGACGCGCTATCCGGGGCGCCCCCCAGCGCACCCTGAGGACAACCCCCGATCCAGGATCGCAGGTCGATCCTGTGAGTAGCGGGACACCTGGACCTCGGCCGTTACCCGGCACGGCTCGGGCAGCCGGGCGAGCCGCGCGGCCAGCACGTCCGGTGCCAGATGCCAGGCGCTGGGGCCCATCCCGACCAGCGTGGCGACCTCGGCGTGGGACAGCGACAGCTGGCGTCCCGCCAGCGCTGACGACTCCGCGACAAACCAGGGCGCCAGGCTGGCCGCCACCCGCTCCTCCTTTGCCGGGTCGACCCGCAGCAACGCCAGCGCGTCGACCAGTTCGGTCAGGTGCCGCGCGGTCGGCGTGACCACCAGCAGAGCGCCCTCGGGCGCCAGCACCCGGGCGAACTCGTGGCCGTTGCGGGGGGCGAAGACATTCAGTAGTACGGCGGCTGCCTGGCCGGTCACCGGCAGCCCCTGCCAGACATCCGCGAGGATGGCTCCGGCGCGCGGATGAGCCTTCGCGGCCCGGCGCAGCGCCGGCTTGGACACGTCGACCGCGAGCCCGATCGCCTCCGGATGCGCGTCGAGCACCCGACCCAGGTGGTAGCCGGTGCCCGCACCGACGTCGAGCACGAGTCCCCGGTCGGGGACCGCTTCGGCCAGTGCCTCGCTGATGAAGGAGTAGTGGCCGGCGGCGAGGAAGTCGGCGCGGGCCGCCACCATCTGCGCGCTGTCCCCGGCGTGGGCCACCGGACCGGCGGTCAGCTGAACGTAGCCCTGCCTGGCCTGATCGAAGCTGTGCCCGCGCGGGCAGCGCAGCGGTCCGGCCCTGATTCGGCCTCCGTGCCGGAGTGCGCCGCCGCGGACCGAATCACCGTCGCCGGCTGGCTGGGCCAGCGGCTGTCCGCATACCGGGCAGCACAGGTGGGCGGTTATCTCGGCGAGCATGCACCCTCCCGGCTGATCGGACCTCTGGCTGGTAGCCGCTCCGACAAGCTGCGCGGCTACGACCTCTGGCTGGTAGCCGCTCCGACAAGCTGCGCGGCTATGGTCGTCCCATGGTGGCACCGACATACGACGAAATCGTGAAAGCCCCGAAGGCCCTGCTGCACGACCACCTCGACGGCGGTCTGCGCCCGGCCACGGTGCTGGAGCTGGCCGCGCAGGTCGGGCACGAGCTGCCGGCCGGCGACGCGGACGCGCTCGGGCAATGGTTCCGGCAGGCCGCCGACTCCGGTTCGCTGGAGCGCTACCTGGAGACGTTCGCGCACACCGTCGCGGTGATGCAGACTCCGGAGGCCCTGTACCGGGTGGCCTTCGAGTGCGCGCTCGACCTGGCCGCCGACGGTGTCGTCTATGCCGAGGTGCGCTTCGCGCCCGAGCAGCACCTGTCCCGCGGGCTGAGCCTGGACGACGTGGTCGAGTCGGTGCTCGCCGGGTTCCGGGAGGGCGCTGCCGAGGCGGCCGACGCCGGTAGCCCGATCCGGGTCGGTACCCTGCTCACCGCGATGCGCCACGCGGCCCGCTCGATGGAGATCGCCGAGCTGGCCGTGCGGTACCGCGACCTGGGCGTGGTCGGCTTCGACATCGCCGGAGCCGAGGCCGGCTTCCCGCCGACCCGGCACCTGGACGCGTTCGAGTACCTGCAGCGGGAGAACTTCCACTTCACCATCCATGCCGGCGAGGCGTTCGGGCTGCGCAGCATCTGGCAGGCGTTGCAGTGGTGCGGGGCGGACCGGTTGGGGCACGGGGTACGGATCGTCGATGATATTTCCGGCGACCAGAGGTTAGGGCGGTTGGCGGCTTACGTACGGGATAAGCGGATCCCGTTGGAGTTGTGCCCTTCGTCCAATGTGCAGACCGGCGCGGCGCCGTCGATCGCCGAGCATCCCATCGGGCTGCTGCGCGACCTGCGCTTCCGGGTCACGGTCAACACCGACAACCGGCTGATGAGCGGTACCACGATGACGCGTGAGCTGACTCTGCTGGTGGAGGCGTTCGGGTACGGCTGGTCAGAGTTGCAATGGTTCACTGTGAACGCGATGAAGAGTGCGTTCATCCCATTCGATGAACGCTTGGTACTGATCAACGAAGTCGTCAAGCCGGCGTATGCCAAGCTGCTTTCGTGATCGGCCCATTCGACCGGTACCGCCGGTCGTCGACCGTGGCAGACTTTTTGGCGATACCCCGCATCCGTTCCGCGAAGATCTCCCGGGCAGGCCGATTCGATGAGCTTTGTACCACTTTCGTGCGTGTCAGTTGGTGACTATGAGTAGCTCGCAACGGCGCCACGGCGCCGGATGGGCTGGATTCGTCGACCAACGGTCTGCTGACTCTCCGGCTGGGCTTTCTCTTTCTTACGCAACATGGTGGAATCTCGGAGGTCCGACCCGACCGGGTCGGCCCTATGTAGGTGTATGCCGATCATGGGGCGCCAGCGCGAAGGGGCGGGAGAGGTGAGCAAGCGGCCAACGACCGGCGGAGCCCCCGGCCTGTCTGCCATGCGCGGGCTGGTCGGCTACCTCCGAGATCGGTCGATCGGGTTCAAGCTGGGCCTCATCATGCTGGTCCCGACGCTCGCCACGGTGGTCGTCGGGTTCGGGGCACTGGCCAACAACATCGGCACGGCGCACGACGCCGACCGGGCGCGCATCCTGGCCGGCCTGTCCGGCGACGCCGGCGGGCTGGTGCACAGCCTGCAGGACGAGCGGGCCGCGGCCATCGTGGTGCTGTCCGCGAAGGACGCCGACACGCAGAAGAAGGCCGCCGACAAGTACAAGGGCCTCTTCGTCGACACCGACGCCGCCACCAAGGACTACACGGCCCACCGGGCCGCGCTGACCGGGCTACTGCCGCCCAGCTTCCGGGCGCTGCTGTCGTCCATCGACGACCAGCTCACCTCGCTGACCAGGCTGCGCCAGCAGCTGATCAACGGCGGCAGCCAGGTCGTCACGAGTACGGCCACCTTCCAGTACGGCAACCTGATCACCAGTCTTCTCGGGATCCGGGATTCGTCGTCCCAGTTGGCCGGCGATTCGGCCCTGAGTTATGAGATGCGGACCGCGGCGGCCGTCTCCCAGCGCAAGGAGTACCAGTCCCAGGAGCGCATCCTGGTGCTGCAGATCCTCATCGAGAAAGAGATGAAGCCCACCGCGCAGCACGACTTCATCGGTACCCTTACCGGTCAGGACCAGGCGCTGGCCGCCTTCAAGGTGGTCGCCACCCCGGCCCAGCAGGCGCTGTACAACCAGCTCATCGCCGGTCCGGACCTGCGCGAGGCACAGCTCTACCAGAACGACATCAGCGCCATGAGCCCCGGACCGCTGACCGTCAACTTCACCACCGATCAGTGGGACAGCGCGATGGTCGGCTGGGCCAACCTGATGCGCAAGGTCGAGCAGCGTATCGACGAGCAGACCGTGGCCGACGCCAAGACGCTGCGCGACAAGGCGCAGGGCCAGGTCTACCTATACAGTGGCCTGCTCGCCGGCCTGGTACTGGTCGCCGTGCTGATCGCCTGGTTCGTCGCCCGGTCGATGGCCCGGTCGCTGCGTGAGCTGCGACACGGTGCGCTGGCGGTGGCCCAGTACGGGCTGCCCCAGGCCGTTGCCCGACTGCGTGACCCGACGCTGTCCACCCAGATGGCCCCGCATCTGGTGGCCCAGCAGATCGCCGAGCCGCTACCGGTACGCAGCCGGGACGAGTTCGGGCAGGTGACCGAGGCGTTCAACGCGGTCCACCTGGAGGCGGTACGCACCGCCGCCGAGCAGGCCGCATTGCGCTCCTCGGTTTCGACGATGTTCGTTAACCTGGCCCGCCGCTCGCAGATCCTGGTCGACCGGCTGATCGGTCACCTCGACCGGCTGGAGCGTGGCGAGGAGGACCCGGACCGGCTGGCCGAGCTGTTCCAGCTGGACCACCTGGCCACCCGGATGCGCCGCAACGACGAAAACCTGCTGGTGCTCGCCGGTGCCGACTCCACCCGGGTACA
>WNGE01001475.1_pt1 | contig 29681 bp, 26 predicted proteins | sample 5400651 | NCBI WGS metagenome assembly WNGE01 (sample SAMN13153370, study PRJNA577476) | soil metagenome | isolation source: 60 cm soil or saprolite under grassland replicate 2 | place: USA:California | collected 2016-06-15
GATTCGATAGATCGTTCCGCTTTCGTCGTCGGAAAGAAGAAGCGCGCCGTCGGGTGTGACGAGGACGTCGACCGGACGGCCCCACGCGCTCTCTCCCTGAAGCCATCCTTGCGCGAAGACTTCGTATCCCGCGGGCCGGCCGTTCTCGAGCGGCACGAACATCACGCGGTACCCGACCTTGTGAGTCCGGTTCCAGGAGCCGTGCTCGGCGATGAAGATCCCTTTCCGGTATTTCTCGGGGAACGTCCGGCCCGTGTAGAAACGCATCCCGAGCGCCGCGACGTGGGGACCCAGCTCCAGGGCCGGAGGCGTCGTGGCGGAACAGGGCCTCCGGCGGCCGAACTCCGGGTCCGGGATATTCCGGCCGTGACAGGTCGGATACCCGAAGTCCATTCCGGCGCGCGGCGCGTTGTTGAGCTCGTCGGGTGGGAGGTCGTCGCCGAGCATGTCGCGGCCGTTGTCGGTGAACCAGAGCTCGTGGGTATCGGGATGCCAGTCGAAGCCGACCGTGTTGCGGATGCCGCGGGCGAACGTCTCGAACCCTGAGCCGTCCGGCCGCATGCGGTGGATCGCCGCGTACATCGGCTCGGGCTGGCAGATGTTGCAGGGAGCTCCCACCGGGACGTAGAGCAGCCCGTCCGGTCCGAAGGCGATGAACTTCCAGCCGTGATTGCGATCGGGCGGGAACCCGCGGACGACGACGGGCGGAGAAGGGTTATCGAGGTGCGACTCGATCCGGTCGTAGCGGAGCACCCGGTGGACCTCGGCGACGTACAGGGCGCCGTCCCGAAATGCCACGCCGTTGGGCATGTTCAGTCCGCGGGCGATCCGAACGACCGAGTCCGGCCGGCCGGAGCCGTCGCGGACCGCGTAGACGCCTCCGTCTTCCCGGGTCCCGACGAAGAGGGTCCCGTTCGGGCTCCGTGCGAGCGAGCGGGCGCCAGGGATGCGCGCGAACACACGGATTTCGAAACCCGGCGGAAGCTTGATCTTTTCGAGCGGCAGGACCGAGTCGCTCCCTGCCGAGAGAAAGATGGGAACTACCGCGGCCGCAAAAAGAACGGAGACCGCGATGGCGATCCCGCGCGACTTATCGCGAGTTTTCAGCGCGTCATCTCCGAAAGTCTGTCGAGCAGCCGGAGAACTTCCTCCCAATCGCTTCCGGCGCGCGAGAAGGCGGTGGAGCTGCGGAGCGCGGAATCGATCCGTCGGGCGTCGTCGGAGAGCCGGTCGACGAAGGGAGCGACGTCCCGCCGATCGACGGTCGTCGCCGTCACGCGCGAATCGAGCTCCCGGGCCCCCGACACGAAGTAAGAGAGATCGGCGAGGAGCCTCCGATCGGTGTCGCCGTAGCCCGGCCCGGCGCGCTCGACCGTGTCGCGGGCGAGGGACGCCCGAACGACGACCTCGTGCGCGGTCCGGCGCAGGTCTTCGAGAGCGCTGGCCGGGAAGGCCGATCCGTACGGGGCGGTCTCTCCGGGCGGATAAGGGGGAGCCGGCGGGCCGCTTCCGGGGAGAAGCTCGATCTCCGCTCCGGACGCCAGGCGCCGCATCCGGTCGAGCGTTTCGAGCGCGCCCCGCCAGCTCTCGACGGCCTGCTCGGACGCCCGGAGGTACCGCGTCCGCGCGTCGTAGTCGCGCGCCATGCGATCGAGCTCGTCGACTTCTTCGCGGATCGAGCGCGGTGGATTCGCGGTGTTCTCCATGCGGTCTCGGAAGCGCCGCGCCCTCTCGAGCAGGTCGGTCAGAAGCGGCGTTTCCGCCTCGGAGACGCGCGTCGACCGCAGCTCGTCCCGCGTCGCCTGGAGACGATCGACCAGCCGCCCGGCCAGGATGCGCATCCGGTCGTATCGCGACCCGCCCATGTCGCCGTACGCGGGCTCCGGGGGAGGCGAGGAATAGCTCACACCGCACGCCGCCGACAGAAGCGGCGCGAGAAAAGCCAGGGCCACGAGCAGCCGATTCGATCGATTCCCTTTCATGTCAGCCTCCCCGAGCCGGACGAGAGAGCAAGATCCCTTCCAACCGGGCCGTTTCCGGACGTTAGAATCGGGGACAGTCGACCAACCCATGACTCTTTCCGCAGGTACGCGTCTGGGTCCCTATGAGGTCCTGTCGCCGCTGGGAGTCGGGGGCATGGGCGAAGTGTATCGGGGTCGCGACCCGCGGATTGGCCGCGAGGTCGCGATCAAGGTCCTGCCGGAGTCCTTCTCGAAGGACGCCGAGCGACTGCGCCGGTTCGAGAAGGAGGCCCGCTCCGCCGGAGTTCTCAACCATCCGAACGTCCTCGTCGTCTACGACGTCGGCGAGCACGACGGCTCCCCCTACATCGTCGAGGAGCTTCTCGAAGGGGAGACTCTCCGCGAGAGGCTGGTGCAGGATCCGCTCCGTCCGGCGGAGGCGATCGGATACGGCGTACAAATCGCGCAGGGACTCGCCGCCGCGCACGAAAAGGGGGTCATCCATCGGGACCTCAAGCCGGAGAACCTGTTTTTGACCCGCGACGGCCGCGTCAAGATCCTCGACTTCGGGCTCGCCAAACTTACGCAACCGGAAATGGCCGCCGCCGAGGCGGCGGAGGAAGCGACGCTTTCCGCCGTCACGGAGGCGGGCGTGACGCTCGGGACGGTGGGCTACATGTCTCCCGAGCAGGTGCGCGGGCTCCCCGCCGACGCGCGCTCGGACATCTTCTCCCTCGGCGCCGTCCTCTACGAGATGGCGACCGGAAAGCGCGCATTCCGGGGCAACTCGCCGGCGGAAACGATGAGCATGATCCTGAAGGAGCAGCCTCCCGCGGTCGGCGACGCCAGCCCCGATGCGCCGCCGGCGTTCGACCGCCTGGTCCGTCGGTGCCTGGAGAAGGAGCCCGCCCGCCGTTTTCACTCCGCGAACGACGTCGCGTTCGCGCTCGCGGATGCATCGACCGAAACGGCGGCTCCGCGAGCCTTCCGGCGTCCCGCTCTCCACCCGGCTCGCCTCCTGCCGTGGGCTGCCGTCGCACTCGTCGCGATCGGTTTTCTGCTTTGGAGGCGGCCGCCCAAACCGACGGCCGGCGGCGGACCGACCCGGTTCTCGTCGCTCGCCGTTCTGCCGCTCCAGAATCTCTCGCACGATGCCGAGCAGGAGTACTTCTCCGATGGAATGACCGAGGCCCTCATCTCCCGCCTCGCGCAGGTCAGCGCGTTACGGGTGATCTCCCGGACTTCGGCGATGCTGTACAAGGGCACGAAGAAACCGCTGCGCCAGATCGCGCGGGAGCTGAACGTCGATGGGATCATCGAAGGCTCGGTGATGCGTTCCGGCGAGCGTGTTCGGGTGACTGCGCAACTGATCGACGCGCGGAGAGACGAGCACCTCTGGGCGAAGGACTACGAGCGGGACCTCCGCGACGTCCTCGGACTTCAGGCCGAGCTGGCCCAGGCGATCGCACAGGAAGTCCACGCGAAAGTGAATCCCGGAGAGGAAGCGCGGCTCGCGAGAAGTCGCCGGGTCGTGCCCGAAGCGCAGGAGGCCTATCTCAAGGGGCGCTATTACCTCGGCCAGGGAACCGAAGAGACGATCGGGAAGGCGATCGCCCACTTCAACGAGGCGATCGCAAAGGATCCTCTCGACGCACGCGCCTACGCGGGCCTCGCCGACTCCTACGCCGCACTTCGGAGCATCTACCGTGCGCCGCGCGAGGTCATGCCGAAGGCGAAGGCGGCGGCGCAGAAGGCGGTCGAGCTCGACGATGCGCTCGCCGAGGGGCACGTCTCACTCGCTTCCGCGCGGATGTTCTACGACTTCGACTGGCCGGGCGCCGAGCGGGAGTTCCGCCGGGCCATCGACCTGAACCCCAGTCTCGCGGAGGCCCACGACGGTCTTGCTCTCTATCTCATGGCGAATGAACGCCACGAGGAAGCAATCGCCGAAGTCGAGCGGGCGAAGCGGCTCGACCCGCTCTCTCCGATCATCCTCGGAGACGCATCATGGGTGTACTACGGCGCCCGGAGATACGACAAAGCGCTTCAGCTGTCGCGTGAGTGGGTCGAGATGAACCCGGGCTCGCCGTGGGCCCACACGTACCTGGGCCTCGCCCTCGAGAAGACCGGAAACATCAATGAGGCGATTCGGGAGCTCGAGCACGCGGCCGGGATGGACCGAAGCGTAACGATCCTCGAGTGGCTCGGAGGCGCCTACGCCGCCGCCGGGCGCACGAGCGACGCGAACCGAATCCTCGCTGAGCTGACGGGCCGGGCCGGGAAGCGTTATGTCTGCCCATACGAGATTGCGACGGTGTACGTGGGCCTCGGGAGGAAAGACGCCGCCTTCGAATGGCTCCGGAAGGGATTGGACGAGCGCGCCGACTGTATGCCGTGGATCAAGGCCGATTCGAAAATCGATCCTCTTCGCGGCGACCCGAGATACACCGACATCCTCCGCGGGGTTGGCTTCGGCCCGTCTCAGTAGAACGCGTGCGTCCGGGGCAGCGGCTGGACGCTCGGCGTCCAGGGGATCGGCTGGGTTCCCTCGGACAGCATCGGCCGTCTCCAGATCATCGCCCGGGGCGGCGCGCCGCGGGCCATCTCGTCTAAGAACTCGACGCGGACGACCCCGCCCTCCGTGACGGCATCCGGCTCGAGAGCGAAACAGATCGCGAAGCGCTGGTACTGGTCGGTCATCTGTGACCCGGGAAAGCTCGTCCGGTAGACGCGAACCTGGCCGAGCGCCGCCGTCACGATCATCGTCAGCTTCTGACGGTCGGTGGCCGGCTCCGTCACCTTCGCTTCGATCGAGAGACAGAGGTTCTCGCCGGGCCGGAAGAGCGAGCCGTCGATCTCCTGCGACGCAAAGCTGGTGACCAGGGTGGGCTCGGGCACGGTCGGGAGCTGGGGAAACGAATAGATCTCGCCGGTCGCGACCCCGGCGTCGATGCGGAAGAACTCGCTCTGGGGAAACGCAGCCGGGCCAGAGAACCAGGGCGTCCAGAGAAGCTCGCCCTGCTCGTCCGCCGGTCCGGGAGGCGGAGGCTGACCGGCCGCGGGAAAGACGGACCCGCCGCCGGCGTAGTCTCCGTTGCCGTCCGACCCCTCGAGTGCGAAGGTCGTCGGGGTTCGGACCGTGATCTTCCACCATCCGTTCGCCGCCGTGTCGCCGGCGACGCCCTTGATCACGACGGTGTCCCCGTTCCCCAGGCCGTGCGGGATCGGGATCGCGACCTCGATCGGCGAAGTGTTGGTCGCCGCTAGAACCGAGAACCACTGCGGCAAGGGAAGGTTCTCCGAAGCCGCGCGGCTCCCGAACGAAGAATTCGCGAGCATGTTGAAGTGAAGCCGCTCGACCGCGAGCGTTCGATCCCGGACCGATGCGCCCTCCTCCGTTGCGCGCACGGCGCCGATCGCGGCGAGCGCTACGCCCGCGGCGAGGACGTGAGACGCCTTCTTTGGCGGCACGTCACCTGACTGTGCCAATCGGGTGCCAGTCGCCCGGGGACCGCGCCCGCGACGGGTTAGAGGCGTCCGGTGAGGAGCAGAATGATGACGATGAGCAGGATCACCCCGAGAAGACCGCTCGGCCAGTAGCCCCAACCTCTGCTGTGGGGCCACGTCGGGACGACACCGAGGAGCAGAAGAACCAGGACGATGATCAAAATCAAGCCCATGTCGGCCTCCCGTCCCCCCGCCAAAGCATCCGTCGTGCCAGAAGTGTCCTCAGAGTTGGTCAACGGGCGCGGCGGCGGGCGACCCAGAAAGTCAGGCCCAGAGCGGACCAGAGCCCGAACGCAATCCACTCGGACGCTGTGAAACTCCCCGGGATGCCCGGAATGATCTTGATCGCGACGACCGCTGCCGCGACGAGCGCGCCGGCCGCCGCAGCGAACGCTCCCCCCTCTCTCGACCTCCGCAGCGCGAGCGCCGCGACGCAGCTCGAGAGCCATCCCACCCCGACGGCGAGCGACCCGACTTCGGAGATCGGGACGAGCACGGCGTCGCCGAGGATCGCTCCGAGAATCGAGAGCGCTGCCATCAGGAGGATCGCGTTGCGGGGGGTGCCACGGAGCGGATGGACCCGCGTCAAGCCGGGGTGGACGAGGCCCCGCCGCGCGATGCCGTACAGCATCCGGGTCGCGGCGACGAAGTTGCCGTTGAAGATCTTCACGAGCGAGAGAAAAGCGGCGAAGACGACGAGGCGTGCGATCGCCGGCGAGCCGAAGGCGCGCGCGAACGCCGCCTCCGTACCGAGATGTCCCGTCACCAGATCTCTCCACGGAAAAATCCAGGCCACCGCGACGATGATCGTCGCGTAGAACAGAAACCCCGAGACCTCCGCGAGAGTGATCGCCCGTCCGAAATGGCGCGACGGAAACCCGGGACGCGCCTCCTCCGACTCCTTTCCGACCGATTCGAAGCCGGTCATGAAGTAGGGCACGACCTGGAGGACGAGCAGGATCGACAGCCAGGCGCCGGAGGAGCCCGGACGCGCGAAGAGCGGGTAGACGTGGGCCGGGCTCCCGCGGAGGAAGGCGAGCGCCACGAAAATCCCAACGAGCGCGAGCAGCCCGAAGGTCGCGGTGTTCTGCAGGACGCCGGAAAACCGCATGCCGCGGTCGTTCAGCCACGCGATTGCCGCCGTCAACGCGAGACCCAGAACGAGGCGCGGGGCGAAGATGGTCCGGCCGGCGACCTCGTAGAGGGGGGCGGTGTTCAGCGCGGGCACGATGCGAGCGAGCAGGTTGCCGATCGCAGCTGCTTCCCAGGGGCAGACGATCGCGTAAGAGAGCACCATCGTCCATGCGGCTCCGAACGCGACGGACGGCGGAAGAACCCGTTCGGCGTAGGCAATTTCACCACCGGCGTCCGGAAAGCGCGCGACGAGCCGGCCGTACGTCCGCGCGACCGGCAGAAGAAGGACGCCCCCGAGGAAGAACCCGAGCGCGGCGCCGCCCGGACCGCCGCGGGCAAGCCAGTCGTCCATGAGAACGACCCATCCCACGCCGACCATCGTTCCGAAGCCGAACGTGAAGTACTCGACGTGCGTCAAGGTCCGGTGGAGACCGGAGGACGTCGGGTCGGTTGGCGTCACGGGTTGCAAGGCTCTCTCGTAAGGGATACTTCGAGGAGTCTAATGAAGAGCGGAAAGAAACCGCGCCATCCACCCCGTACGCGGCGGGCGCCGCGGGTCCTGTCGCGTCGGACCGACGGGTTCGGTGAGTCCGTCATCCGCGAGATGAGCCGGTTCGGCGCGGAGGTCGGGGGAATCAACCTCGCCCAGGGACTGCCGGACTTCGAGCCGCCCCGTGAAATTCTCGCCGCTCTTTCGGAGGCGATCTCCGAGCCGGGTCAGCATCAGTATTCCTTCACCTGGGGGTCTCCCGAGTTCCGGCAGGCCGTCGCCGCCAAGTACGCGCGGATGAACGGCATGCGGCCCGACCCGGAAAGGGAGATCACGATCACGTGCGGAGTCTCGGAGGCCGAGGTCGCCGCGATTCTGGCGCTCACCGAGCCTGGAGACGAAGCGATCGTTTTCGAGCCGTGGTACGAGAACTACCTGCCCGCCTGCATCCTCGCCGGAGTGCGGCCGCGCTTCGTCCCGCTCCGCGAGCCGGACTACGCATTCGACGTGGAAGAGCTCGAGAAAGCCGTCCGCCGCCGAACGCGCCTCCTGCTGCTCAACACGCCGGGGAACCCGTCGGGTCGCGTTCTCACGCGCGAGGAGCTCTCGCAGATCGCGCGAATCTGCTCCCGGGCGGGAGTCATCGCCGTCGTGGACGAAATCTACGAGCACATCTGGTTCGACGGTCACGAGCACGTTTCGCTCGGATCGCTGCCCGGTATGGAGGACCGGACGGTCACGCTCTCCGGCCTCGGAAAGAGCTACGCGGTGACCGGCTGGCGTATCGGCTGGGCGGTCGCGGCCGCGCCGCTCACTTCCCGAATCCGGAAGGTCCACGACTACCTGACGATCTGCGCGCCGGTGCCGTTTCAGGAGGCTGGCCGGGCCGCGCTCGCGCTTCCCGATTCGTACTACCGGAAGCTTCGCCGGGCGTATGCCGAACGCCGCGAAATTCTGCTCGCGGGACTCGAGAGCGCCGGACTCGCCTTCACGCCGCCGCAGGGCGCGTACTACGTGATGGCCGACGCCGCGGCGCTCGGGTGGCGGGACGATCGGTCGTTCGTCGAAATCCTGGCCCGGCGGGCGGGCGTCGTCGCGGTCCCGGGGTCGAGCTTCTACGCGACGAATGGAGGCAGAACGCGGGCGCGTTTCAATTTTGCGAAAAAAGAAGAGACGCTGCGCGAGGCCGCGCAGCGTCTGGCGAACACGGATCTGTCGGCGACTGTTCCGCGCTGAGGCGCGAACGCTTCAGGCCGCTTTGCGTGCCTTTTTGCTCTTCATCCCCTTCACGAGGGAGACGACCGAGACGTGGTTGCCCATGTCGCCCTTCGTGTACTCGACTTTGACGCGCTGGCCGACCGCGACGGGTTTCTTCATCGAAACGTTTTCATCCAGGTCGAACGAATAGTCCTTGTCGTTCGGACCCGTGACCTTGATCTTTTTGCCCGGCTCGTACTCCTTCACGGTTCCGATGACGGTTTCGGTCTTGACCTTGATGTCCGGCCCGGGCTTGTGGACGACCTTTTCCGTCTTCTGGTGCACTGCCGGCATCGTCTTCGCCGTGCTGGCGGCGGTACCGACTCCCGGCGGGGCGGTGTAGAGAGCGATCACGTTCACGCGTTCCTTGCCGTCCTTCCCCTTCGCCCATTCGACTTTCGCCATCTGGCCAACGGTGACCGCACCGTCGACCCGGACAGTCTCGTCGAGGTCGAACGAATAGTTCTTGTTGTTCGGACCCGTGATCTTGATCTTCTTGCCCGCCTCGTATTCCTTGACGGTGCCGACGACGGTCTCGGTCTTGACCTTGACGTTCGGTCCGGGGCCCGTCTGCTTCATCTTGGTCTCCGTGTGGGCCGTGGTCTGGGCGAGGGCCGCCTGTGCTCCAATGAGGAAGCAGAAAGCAGCCGCAATTCCAATTACGCGCTTCATCACTTGTCACCCTCCTGGCCACAGGAATGTGGCCACAAGAAACCAGAGCAAAAAGCGTGACAGCGTTTGCCGAGATGAACAGAGAGTGAACAGGCGGCAGGACGTCGCAGGCGAGAACGGCGCCTTCGTCCGAATTGCGTTCGAGGTCGAGTTCTCCGACGCCCGTCCTCCGCTCCAATTCGAAGCAAGTCGCGCTCCGGGGATCACGCCGCGTAGCGCTCCTCCACCGTCAGCGCAAAGAGAAGAGTGCCCGCCAGGCCGACCGCTCCGGCGGCCAGAAACGGCACGGACGGCGCGATCTTCCAGAGGAGCCCGCCCGCGAATGCCGCCGGGGCGATGGCGGAGCTGCGGACGAGGTAGTAGAGGCCGATCGACCGCGCCCGGATGTCGGGGCGCGCGAGATCCACGATCATGGCTTTTCGAGCGGGCTCGCCGACTTCGCGAAGGCCCCCGACCACGAACGCGGCGACGAGCGCCGGAAAGCTCCGCGAGAGCACGACGGCGACGGGGAAGGCCGCGAAACAGAGGAAGGTCGTGATGACGAAGGGCTTCCTTCCGGCGCGGTCGGCGATTTTCGAAGCGGGAACGTAGACCAGGATCGCCGTCGCCATCTGAACGGCGATGAGCGCGCCGTAGCGAGGCGCGCTCACTCCCACGACGTTCGTCGCGTACAGGACGAGAAAGACGTCGACCAAGCCCTCGCACGTCCGGATGAAAATGTCGGAGAAGAGGAGCCACTTGAGCGGACCGGGCAGGGACCGCCAGACGCCCCCGATCCGGGTCGGGATCTCTTCCCCGACGAGCGGGATCCGGACTCTCGCGACCACGGTGAACGTGGCGAGCGCGAGCGCCACGGTGACCGCGAGGCCGAGCCGAACGCCGGTGCGCACTCCGTAAGCGGCGATCGCAAGCCCTCCGAGCGTCGGCGCGACCACGATCGGAAGCCTCTTCAAGATGGCCTGGGCCGTAAAACCGATCGCACGCCGCTCCCGGGGAAGCGCATCTCCCACGACCGCGAAGAGGGTCGGGCTCGCCATGCTCACCCACGCCATGCTGAACACGAGGCCGACGAGAACGAACGGCCAGGAGGGAGCGAGCGCGTAGATCAGGTACCCGACGGACGCGAGACCCACGAAGAGGAGGAGAGCGCGTCTCCGACCGTATCGGTCCGCGATCCACCCTCCCGGATACTGATACGCGCCATCCAAGAAGTCCTTCAGGGTCCCGTAGAGCCCGATCGCGAGCACCGGCGCGCCCAACGCCTGGAGATATTTCGGGAGGAAACTCTTCCAGAGGTTTTCCCCCAGGCCGAGCAGGAACATCGCGGAGCCGACCGCGACGACGTTGCGCTCGAGCCCGAAGTAGTCCGTGAAACGGGCGGCGCGGCGGCGACCGACGTTCATCCGCCCCGCGACGTTCCCCGAGAATCCGAACCGTGAGAGGGTAGCGGTCCCATGCGGCTGACCTCTCTATTGGGAGCGGTGGCATTCCCTGCTTCGGCGGCTTTGGCGCAGGGCGGTCCTCCGATGCTGACCGACGATCCGGGCACGCCCGGAAACCGGCGGTGGGAGGTCAATGTCGCCTTCACCGTAGAGGACAGCCGCGCGGGTCGGACTTTCAGCGTGCCACTCATCGACGCAAACTACGGAGTCGGCGATCGGATCCAGCTCAAGATCGAAGCGCCGTGGCTCGTCGGAAACGGCGAGAACGGCCTGGGAAACCTGCTCCTTGGGATCAAGTGGCGGTTTCTCGATGAGGATACCCACGGAGTCGCATTGTCCCTCTACCCCCAGGCCGGGCTCCGAGCCCCCGCGGCGTCGCGTAAGCGTGGCCTCGGAGAGACGGACCGACTGTACCTGCTCCCCCTTTCCGCGCAGAAGAAACTCGGGCCGGTCTCCGCAAACGCCGAGATCGGCTTCGAATACCGGCCGCGCGAGGAAGACGAATGGATTTACGGACTCGCGATCGGACGGGAGGTTTCCAAGAACGTGGAAGTCATCGGAGAGGTGTTCGGCTCGAGGCCGCTCGGCATTCGGCGGTCGGAGTTCCTTCTGAACGTCGGCCTGCGCGGAAGGCTCAGCGAAAGGCTCCTGCTGCTCGTTGCCTCGGGGACGGGACTGGGAAACCGGACCCGGGAGAAGCCGCGGCTGCTCGGATATGTCGGAGGCCAGTTTCTCTTTTGAAGGACGAAGGCGCGCCTAAGCCGCGGTCTCGCCCGAGCCGCTGTGCGAGCGGCGCAACTCTTCGTAGAGCCGCCGATAGCCGGCACACTCTTCGCGGAGCTCGGACATGAGGGCGCGGAATCGCTCCTCTCCGCGGATGGACCCGAGGAGCGGATCGGTCTCGAAAAAGCCGTAGCACGGGAACCCATTGCGCGCGGCGTCGGTCAGCCAGTCGAGCGCCTGCTCTCTCTCGCCGAGCTGCGCATAAATGCAGGCGACGTCGTACTGCGCATGGTGGTAATGACCGAACGAACGACGGTGCTGGATCGTGAGTTGTATCTGATCGCGGGCGCGCGCGGCCTCGCCTCGAGACGCGGCGACGAGTCCGCGGACGCCGAATACGAGAACGTCGCCCGGAAAGCGGCGGGCGCCGAGCTCGGCCGTCTGCTCCGCCTCCGCTAGCAGGCCCAGACGCAGCTGGCAGAGCGCCAAGTGGTACGTGCCCCAGGCCGAAGCCGCCTCGCGAATCGCGAGCTGCGACGAGTCGAGCGACTCGCGGTAGCGGCCCTGATAGTAACGGCAGAGAGCGAGATGGGTCTGGGCCATCATGTCGTTCGGATTGATTTCGAGAGCGCGCCCGAAGTGCCGCGCTCCCTCTTCGAACATCGAGATGTGGACGAGCATGACCGCGAGGCGCTCGTGCGCATCCCCGAGGCTGGGGCGGCCGGCGATCGCGGCGGCGAACTGGGGCAGCGCTCCGGCGACGTCGAATCCGCGGACCGGGCTCCAGAGCAGGATCGCGCGGGTGTACCGTGCTTCCGGCAGGCCCGGCTCCAAAGCGAGCGCCTTCTCGCACATCGCGTGGGCGCGATCCCACCAGTCACCCTCCGGGTCGAAGCTGAAACCCATCCTGGCAAAAGCGGCGGAGAGACCCGCCCAGGCGAGCGCGAAGCGCGGGTCGGCCTCCGCGGCCTTCTCGAAAGATTCGATCGCCGCGTTGACGTCGTCGATCGTCTCGCGGGAAAGGTGAAGCCTCCCTTTCATGTAAAGCTCGTAAGCTCCCCCTGCGGGGCGCGCCGACCGAGCGAGGCGACGCTCTTCGGAAGGAGTCAGCTCGACCTGCAGAGCCTCCGCGATCTTTCGCGAGACCTGATCCTGCATCTCGAAGATGTCATCGAGCGTCGTATCGATTTTCGAGCCCCACAGCGATCGGCCGTCGGAGGTCCGGACGAGCTGCACCGTGACCCGGAGCCGCGACCCCGCGCGCTGAAAGCTCCCGTCGACCACCGCGTCGACTGCCAGTTCCCGCCCCGCCTGCTGCGGGTCGACGGTTCTGTCCTGATAGCGCAGGATCGCGGCGGTGGGCCGCACGAGGAGCGACTTGACGGTCGCGAGTTCGGTGATCGTCGCATCGGCCAGTCCCAGCCCGAGGTGGGCGTTCTCCGAATTCCGTGCGAGGTCCTTGAACAGGAGTACGGCGATGGACCGCCTTCCGGCGGTCGGTTCTGCGGCCGCCAGCGGCGCCGCCTCTGCAGCGCTCAAGCCCCAGACCGCCTCGATCGCGAAGCCCAGGTCCCGGGCGTTCTGAAAGCGGTGCGCGGGATCCTTCTCGAGGCAACGCCGCGCGACGCGCTCGAGCCCGGCGGGCACGCTCTTTCCGGCTCCCGAGAAGTCGGGCTCCTCCGTGAGGATCGCGTTCATCGTCTCGACCGCGGATTCCGCGCGGAAGGCGCGGCGGCCCGCCAGCATCTCGAAGAAGACCGCGCCGAACGAAAAGATGTCCGATCGGCCGTCGACGCTCTGCCCGCGGACCTGCTCGGGCGACATGTATCCGATCGTGCCGAGTATCGTGCCGGGCTCAGTGCCCTCCGATGCCGTCAACGCTCCGGTGCCATCGGCGCCGGGCGCGACCGCCTTAGCGAGGCCGAAGTCGAGGATCTTCACGTGCCCGTCGCGCGTGACGAAGAGGTTCTCGGGCTTGAGATCCCGATGGAGGATCCCTCTTTCATGAGCGGCCGCCAGACCTTGAGCGATCTGAATCGCGTACTCCGCCGCGCGATGCGGCGTGACCGTTCCTCCCTCGAGGTGGTCCCGAAGCGTGCGTCCGTCCAAGAGCTCCATGACCGCATAGCGGACGTCACCCTCGCTCCCGAGGTCATGGATCGCGAGGATGTTCGGGTGTGAGAGTGCCGCAACGGCCTTCGCCTCCCGCTCGAACCGCGAGAGGGCCTGCGGATCCGCCGCCAACCGGTCGGGAAGGACCTTGATCGCGACGTCGCGATCGAGACGGCGATCGCGCGCGCGGTAGACCTCGCCCATGCCTCCGGCGCCGAGAGGGGCGACGATCTCGTAGGGACCGAGGCGAGTGCCGGGGAAAAGCGTCACGCTACAACTTGACCAGGCACCACTCCTCGGACCACGGCAGCCGCGACATCTGGAGCGAGGGCTTGCCGGCCGTGGCAACGGCAAAGCCGTCGCTGAAGTTCACGCCGAACCCGTTCTCCGGGTCGTAGAGACCCGGCTCGACGGAAAAGATCATCCCCGGCTCGAGCATCGTGTAGTCGCCGAGCGCGAGATACGGCGGCTGATGCCCCTCCATGCCCATGCCGTGCGCGGGGCGGTGGTAGATGTACTTCTGCATCCCTTCCTTCACCTGGAACTGGTGGATCTGATACGCGACCGTCGAGCAGGCGATCCCCTCGCGCGAGAGGTCTTTCTGCATGAGGCAGCAGTCGCGCGAGACGGTCCAGACCTTCTTCTGGTGGTCGGTCCACGGATGGAGGAGGAAAGCGCGATACAGCTCGCCACCGCATCCGCCGATCTCGACGCCGCCCGCGATCTGCAGAGCCTGCCCTTTCTGGATTCGGTTGTGGTGGAACTGGTTCGGGTGGGGGTAACCGGTCCCCCGGCCCACGCGGACCCCGACGCCTAACTCGATGCCGACCGCGGTGTGCGGCGTCCCGTCCCGCCGGATTCCTTTCATCAGGAGGTTGGTCCCGAACTCCTCGGCCGCGTGGCCGAGCTCGTAGTCGGTCAGGTCCGTGCCCTTCGCGAGCAGCAGATCGCGGGCGAACGCGTGCGTTTCATCGAAGACGCGGTACGCGCGGCGCCACAGCGCGAGCTCCTCGGGCGTCTTGACCATGCGCATCTTTTCGCAGCGTTCGGAAATCGAGTTGAACTCGGTCGGCTTGGTGAAGATCTTCGCGGCCGACTCCTTCTGCCGGCTGTTCTGCTCGCGATCGGTCGCGATCCGCTTTCCGTCGTAGCCCCGTTTCTTCAGCCCCTTCAAGACCCACTCGTAGAGATTGACTTTTTCTCCCTGTTGAACCTTGCCGAGGTTCGGGAACGCGCCTTCGGCGTGCTGAAAGTCGAAGTAGGACTCGGTTTCCGTGGCCCACCAGCTCTTGACGAGGTCGCGATCGAGGCCCGGATGGAACCAGATCGCGGCCATCTTGTCCGCGGGGAGGAAGACCGAGAACGGGCGCTCGGTCGTCGAGTGAAAGAGACCCGTGAAGTAGATGATGTTCCAGCGGTCCGACAGGAGCGCGCCCGCGTAGCCCTGGTCCTGGAGATACTCCTGCAGGAGCTTGACGCGGCCCTTGTGCCACTCAAGCGGCAGCCGGTCGACCGTGGCGGGCGCGAGGCCGTCGTCCTCCTTGAGGAAGAGCGCCGCGGACTTCGAGCCGTCGACCCCGGTCTGCGCAGCGGCGGTCCGCGCGAGGAGAGAGCCCGCTGCGGCCGCGCCGGTCGTTGCGAGAAGCGAACGGCGACTGATCGTCATTTCGTCCTCCGTGAAGAATCAGGATCGTATCGAATCAGCGGAGTCCCTCGACGACGTAGAGCTGCGAGTTGCCTCGCCGCAGGGCGTACGCGAGAGCCCGACCGTCGGGGGCCACGACGATACGGTTCACGTTGCCGGCCGCGTCCACCGGCCGGATCTCCTTGACGACGCCTCTTCGGCCGGTATCCGGATCCAGGTGCCGGATCGTTTTGACCGGGTGCACCGCCCGGATCGCGATCGGGACCATGAGACCCTCGGAGACGAAGATCGTCCGGCCGTCCGACGTCCAGCCGATCGGGACTTCCCGCTCCATGAGGCCCGCGATCGGACGCGACGTTCCGCCATCGAGCGGGTACCGAACGAAATTGCCCGGTCGCTGCGCGGCGAGCAGCCAGTGCCCGTCCGGGGAGAGTGCTTTCGTGACGAAATAGGGAATGGCGACACCCTCCGGGCTCACCGGACGCGGCTTTCCGTCCGCCAGGTCGACCCTGTGGATCCGCCAGTTTTTCCCGGGCTCGCGCGCGGATAGGAGGAACGATTTCCCGTCGGGCAGCCAGACCGCGTTGGAGATTTCTTCGAACCGGATGGAGGGCAGGGCGCGGGGTTCTCCCGTGCCCGTCGGGACGAGACGAAGTCCTTCCGCCGCATCGGGGAACTTGACCAGCACGGTGCTCCCGTCGGCCGACCGCGCGAGGCCACGGCCCTCGCCCAATCGGACTGCAGGAGACCCGTCCGTCCTGCGGAGGTAAACGGATCCCTTTCGCCCTCCGCCTTCGCCGATCTCGTTGAACAGGACCGCCTTCCCGTCGGAAGTGAGATCGAAAGGCTCGGGCCAGTCAAGCCAAGTCAGGTCACGTTCGGCGGAATCGCCGGGGCCGGAACCCCACAGCCCGTTGATGATCGAGTGATGAGCGAGAAGCACGTGGCCGTCGCGCGAGATGTCGTCGAGCTCGAGCTCGCCCGGCATTTGAGCCACCAGCCGCAGCTTTCCCCGCCGATCGACGGCGTGGAGCCCGCTCGGTTTTCCCGGCTCGGTCGATCCGGTGAACCACACCTCCTTCCCGTTGAGAGACCAGCAGGGAGCGCCGCCCGGCAGGTTGAACCCCCTGACGAGCACGCGCGGGGGCCCACCGGCTCTCCCGACGACCATCACCGAACCGCCGTCGTAATCGAAGAACGCGATCTGGTCGCCTCCCGGGGAGAACCGCGGCGACCCGATCTGCTGCCCTTCGTACAGGACTTTCCCGATGGGGAACTCGAGCCGAACCCGCTCGCCCACGCCCCGAACGATCGCGAGCTCCTCGCCGCCGGGCGAAAAATCGGCTCCGGCGTAAGTGACGTGCTCGATCGCCGGCCGCGGGGCTCCGCCGGCGAACGGGACGCGGGCCAGGGTTCCGAAGGGGCCGACTTCATTTATCAGAAGTGCCATTTCGCCGGAGCGGGAAATCGCCAGAATGTCCGCGTCCATGCCGAACGAGCGCGATTCGGGACTCTCCGGACGAACGGCATACAACCCTCGCGGCTCGCCCGCGAGCGCTGCGCCGTAGACAATCGTCTGCCCGTCCGGCGTGAAGCGGGCGTTCTCCAGCGCGGCGGAGCGGAACGTCAGGCGCTGGAAGGTGGGCGCGGAGGTCCTGAGTATCCTATTCGAAGCGACGAGCCATCCGGCGACGCCACCGACGAGGAGCAGAAGAAGAGCCGACGCGAGAACCGTGGACCGCCGGAGCCGGCGAAGGGGTCTCGGTCCCAAAGAAAACGCCTGCTCCGGCGCACTCGTGATCTCCGAGACGTGGTCGCGAACGCTCGCGAGGTCGCGAGCGAGGTCGCGGGTCGAGACGTAACGTTCCTCCGGATCCTTCGCGAGACACCGCTCCACGATCCAGCGGAGCGGCGACGGGACTTCCGGTCGAACTTTCCCGATCGGCTCCGGCTCGTCCCGGATGATGGCCGTCAAGGTCTCCGCCGTCGTCTTCTTCTGAAATGCCCTCCGGCCGCACGCGATCTCATAGAGGATCGAACCGAAGGAGAACTGGTCGGAGCGATGGTCGGCAGGCTGGCCGCTCGCCTGTTCCGGCGACATGTAGCCGACCGTTCCGAGAATGACCCCCGCCTGCGTCCCCGTCTCGGTCGGAAGACTCGTGACTTCGCTGCTCCCTTCGCCCGTGGAAATCAGTTTGGCCAGCCCGAAGTCGAGGATCTTGACCAGGCCGTCCCGGGTGACCATCAGGTTCTCGGGCTTCAAGTCCCTGTGAACGATTCCCGCTTCGTGCGCTCTCGCAAGGCCCTCGGCCACCTGCGTTGCAATCGGGATGGCCCGCTTCACCGGAAGAAGACCCGGCAACAGGAGCTCTCGCAGCGTCTTTCCCTCGACCAGCTCCATCGCGATGTAGGAGTTCGAATCGTGAGAACCGACTTCGTAGATCGTGACGATGTTGGGGTGATTCAACGCGGACGCCGACCGAGCCTCCTTCTCGAAGCGCGAGAGCCGGTCCTGGTCCTGCGAGAGATCCTCGGGGAGCACCTTCAACGCGACCTCGCGGCCGAGCCGGGCGTCGCGAGCGCGATAGACCTCGCCCATTCCGCCCGAACCGAGCGGAGCGAGGATCTCGTAGGGGCCCAGCCGGAACCCGGTGGGGAGTGTCACGGTGAGGAAAATCTTATGGCGGGAAGCGCCGCAGTGGACTGCGGCGGGTGCAGGCCCGCAGGGCCTGTCCCCGTTGGACCGCGGCGGGTGCAGGCCCGCAGGGGGCCTGTCCCCGCAACCTCTTCAAAAGGCCTGCGAGCTCGAGAAGGAGACGAGCCAGCCGCGGCGGCCCTTCAGGTCCGGCCGCAAGGCGTAGGCGAGGTCGAAGCGGACGAGCGCGTGCCTCGACGCGCGCGGCAGGCCTACGCGCAATCCCACGCCGGCGTCGGCGCGTAGATCGGAGAGGCGCATGGGGCTTCCGGGAGGCCATGCATAGCCCGCATCCACGAAAGCCGCCGCGCCCAGCACGATCAGATGGAGGAGCTCGGGCGTCAACCGGATGCGGTCTTCCAGGTTGACGATCAGGCGCCGGTCGCCGGCGAAAGCGTGGAGCCGGTAGGCGCGCAAACCGTTCGCGCCGTCGGCCTCGAGCTGGACTTCTTTGTCGAGGCGCTCTCCCCACGAGAGAAGGACTCGCCCGGCGAACGTCTGGGCCGAGCGCTCGTCCGGGCGCCAGACGCCGAAGACCTGTCCTTCGGCGAGCGTGTTCTCGAAAGAGCCTCCACGGGCGCGGGTCGCCGCGGTGAGAGAGCCGACCAGGAATCCTCGCGGGAAGACGAGCCCGTGCGACCACTGGAGGGCCGCCCGGACCGCCTCCTGCGCGCGCCAGACCTGGGGGGAATAGCCGAGCTCGAAGGAGAGCGCTTCTCCCAGGTCGAAGTCCTCGTCGCGCAGAAAGAACTCCACGTCGTGCTGGACCGAAAAAACCGGTCGCGCGAGCTCGAGCCTCGCAAAGAAATAACCGAAGCGGCGCTCGTCCGGAAGGACGAAACCTTCGGGTTCGCGAAGGACCGGTCCGAACGTCACCTCCTCGCGGCGGTAGCCGGCGAAAAGCCGCGCGACGGGTCGGTCGCCTTCGGCCGAGAGCCTCTGCCCTCCCGACAGCTCGTAAGATCGGGTGCGCATCGCGAAGCGCGCAATTTCGCTGCCTTCCGCGTAGAGCCGGGTCTGCTGTCTCCCCTGGTCGTACAGGAGCGTCTCTCCCGCCGGGGAATCGAGGGAGCGGAAACCGCTCGTGAAATCGAAGAGGCGCCGGTCGCCGTCGCTGTTGTGGTCGTAGAGCAGGTCGAGTGACAGGCGCCTTCCGAGGAACTGCGGATCGGAGTAGAGGACCTCGCGCGTCGACCGCTCGGGCCGTTCGTCCGCCCCGAGCGACACTTTCTTGCCCTGTCCGAAGAGGTTCTTCTCCACGAGCGAGACGCCGTAATGCACCTTGCCGCCCGCCCGGCCGAGAGACCCGGAGACCTCCGTGGTCCAGGAGTCGCGCGCTCGGACCAGAACGTCGACCTCCCCTTCACCGACCGGCTGGGAGGTAATGGTCACGGTCCGAAAGAGCCCGAGCGCGCGCAGGTTCCTCTCGGTCTCGGCGAGCTTGGTCGGATCGAGCGCGTCGCCCTCGGCGAAGAGCAGCTCGCGACGGACGACCTCGGCCCGTGTGACGCCGTGGATGGCGTCGGCGGCCCGGGCCAGAAAGGAAGACTCCGCGTCCTGGAAGACGTTCTCCGTCTCGATGCGGATGTATCGGATGCGCGGGGGGGCCTCCGCGGACGCCGGGGCGATCCCGATGCCCGCGGAAAACAGAATGCCCAGGACGAGCACGAGGGCGCGCCCCCCGTTCCCGTGCAGAGACCGCACACTAGAATCCATACCGTGAACACGGGATGAAGGGGTCGTTTTCGTGAGAGCGCTCGTAGTGGAAGACGATCAGCGGCTCCGTTCGCTGGTCGTGAGGACATTAGCACGCGCTGGCCTCGCCTGCGACGAAGCGGCGCGGATCTCGGAAGCGGAAGAGCTCCTCTCGGTCCACGACTACGACCTCCTGGTGCTCGACCGGCGCCTGCCGGACGGCGACGGGTTGGAGGTCTGTCGCCGGGCGCGCCGGAAGGGGTTCGGCCGTTCGATCCTGATCTTGACCGCGCTCGACGACCCCGCGGCGACCGTCGAGGGACTCTCCGACGGCGCGGACGACTATCTCGGCAAGCCGTTCGACCTCGACGTTCTGGTGGCGCGCGCCCACGCTCTCCTTCGCCGCAACGAGCGTCGCGCGCCATCGCAGCTCGTCTGCGGAAGCCTGCGGCTCGACCCGGGTCGCCGTATGGCGTGGCACGATGGCGCCGAGCTCTCCCTGACCGCCCGCGAGTTCGCGATCCTGGAAACGCTCATGCGCCGGGAAGGCAGCGTCCTTTCCCGCGAAGAAATCCTGGAGCAGGCGTGGGGCGAGCGGGAAGAGCCGATGAGCAACACGATCGACGTGCTGATCGCGCGTCTCCGAAGGAAGCTCGACGCGTGCGGATCTTCTTCGCGAATCGAAACCGTTCGCGGAGTGGGATACCGCCTGACGTGATCCTGCCCCGGCCGCGGAAAGCCCGCACTCGCATCGCGTTGGCGGGAGCGGCTCTCTCCGCGGTTCTCCTGCTGCTCCTCGCTCTCGGGGCCCGGACCACGGTCCGGGAGCTCACCTTCCGCGACATCGATGAGGAGCTGCGGACGCTCGCCGTCGCGGTCGGCTCCGACTTCGAGATGGAGGGGCTCGGTTATCAGGAGTCCCTCGCGAAAGGTCTGGAAGCGAACGTCTTCGAATTCCGTCTCCAGAACCACTCCGCGATTCTCTTCGACGGGGAGCGCGCGCTGACCGTTTCGGGCGACCTGGTCCGCCCGAGCCGCTCTTTCAGCCTCTCGCCGTATCGCGGCCGCACGGAAGATGCGTACACCGCCGTCGAGCCTTACAGCGGTCAGCGCCGGATCTGCCGGTTCCTCGTGTTGCGACTCCGAGGAAAGGCGGTCGGCGCGACTCTGGTGATCTTCCGATCCATCGAGCCGGCGTTGAGGACTCTGGCCCGCCTCGACCGCACGCTCGCCGGCCTGGTGCTGATCGGTTTCGTCGGGACCGCTGCGATCCTGGCTTTCGTCCTCGACCGGGCGTTGCGCCCGGTCGAGGAAGTCACGCGGCTGGCGGAATCCGTCGAAGCTTCCGACCTCTCGCGCCGCGTTCGCGTTTCCACGGGCGGCGACGAGTTCCAGAGATTGACCGGCGTCATCAACTCCCTCCTCGAACGGCTGCAGGGTGCCTTCCAGGCTCAGCGCCGTCTCGTCGCCGACGCCGCGCACGAACTGAAGACGCCGATCGCGGTGCTTCTCGGGGAGGCCCAGGACGCGCTGCGGCCGGAAACGGCCCCCGAAGACCGGCGCCGGTCGCTCGAGACGATCGAGCGCACCGCCCGAGGGCTCGCCCGTGAAGCCGAGAACCTGCTGTCCCTCGCGCGCGCCGACACGGCGCCGACCCCCCCGTTCGAGGTGGTGGACTTCGGCGCGATCGTCGAGCGGTCGGTCCAGGCTTCCCGGGCGATCGCCGCTCTGCGGAACGTGCAGATCGACCTTTTCCGGGAGAACGGGGCGAGCGTGCGGGGCGACCCGGCGGCGCTCTTTCGGCTTGCCACGAATCTCGTGTCGAACGCGGCGGTCTATTCCGACCCCGGCACTTCCGTCGAAGTCGTCGCGGGAACGCGCGGACAGGACGTGGTCTTCGAGGTGCGCGACCGCGGGCCGGGCGTGCCGGAGACGGATCGCTCGCGGATCTTCGAGCGCTTCGTGCGGCTCGACAGCGCCCGCGCGAGACACCCGGAGGGGTCCGGTCTCGGCCTCGCTATCGTCCAACAGGTCGCCAGGACGCATGGCGGACGCATCGAGGTCGAAGAGCGCTCCGGAGGGGGCGCGATCTTTCGGGCAGTGCTGCCCGCAGCGTGAGAAAAAGCGGCCGGAGCCTCTCGGCTCCGGCCGGTTGGAGGGGGATGTGCTCCGCGAGGGGCTCGCGGGACCGCAAGGCCCCCGCTCAAGCTAAGAAGCTTTTGCCATCTTCGCGGAAGCGATCCGAATCGAAGTCGCAATGTTCTTGCCGTCTTTCGTCAGGACGCTGACCTGGGCGCGCTCTCCGTCCTTGAGCGATCCTCCCCGGACTTTCGTGGCGGCAGTCCACGAGATCGAAGTCGCTTTCCCCGCCTTGTTCGTCAGGGAAAATGTCTTCCTGCTCTGGTCGACCGAGGACACCGTTCCCTCCATCGTCATCGCGTGATTCTTGCCTTTTGCCATCGATGTGGACGCGACGCCGATCGCGAGAACGAACGCGATCAACGAGAGCCAGGCTGTTTTCCTCATAGCGGTCCTCCTTTTCATTGAGGAGCGTAAGGGGCACGCGGTGAACGCCGCGTGAATGAATTCTGGCGCGGGGCACGATGAACCGAAGGTGAACGCGCGCCGACGTTCGTCCTATCCTTCGAGTCGATGCCGGACGATCCGCAAACGCTCGCCGTCCTGCTGGGTCTGGTTGCGATCGCCGCCGTTCTGTATTCGTCGGTCGGGCACGGGGGCGCCTCGGCATACCTCGCTGCGATGGCGCTCTTCGGCGTGCCCGCGCCGGTGACGAAACCGGCCGCTCTCGTCATGAACCTCGCCGTCGCGGGCGTGGGAAGCTTGCGCTTCGCGTCCGCGTCTCTCGTGCCGTGGCGTTTGGTCGGCACCCTCTGCGCCGGTTCGATACCGGCGGCGTACGTCGGCGGCATGATTGCGCTCCCGACGCGCTCGCACCGGGTCCTGCTCGGCGCGGCTCTGCTGTTCGCCGCGATTCGCCTGGCAATGCGGTACTCCGGCGATTCGTTGCGGCCCCCGCCCCCGGCAGTCGCGCTCGCCTCGATCGGCGTCCTCTTCGGATTCGTGGCGGGCCTGACGGGCGTCGGCGGGGGGATCTTTCTCTCTCCTCTCCTGATCCTCGCGCGATGGGAGGAGCCGCGGCGCACCGCTGGCGCCTCCGCGGTGTTCATCCTCGTGAACTCGGCTGCCGGTCTCGCCGGTCATCTTGCCGGCGGAGGCGGCGTTCCGGCCGCGGCGGCGCCGCTGACCGCGGTCGCGCTCGCCGGGGGACTCCTCGGGTCCTGGCTTGGCGCGAAACGACTCGTGCCGATCGCGATCCGGCGGCTCCTCGCCCTCGTTCTCCTAATCGCAGGGGCGAAGCTCGTCCTGGGCTAGTCGACCTCGTTTGAGATCCGCGTGAGCGTGGGATTGCGGCCCGGATCGTTGACGGCGTCGAGAGCGGCGAACACGATGCCGTCGTGGAAGAAGGTCCGGTCGGAGGCGCGAAGGTTCAGAGCGAGCAGGCCTTCTCCGAAGACCTCGAACTCGCCGGGAAGCGCGTTTTCCTCGACGAGCCGGCGGGCGATCGAAGCGAGGCGTTCCAGCGCCTCGGCGGAAGCGGGCTGCCCTTCGTCCTCGATCACGAAGAGCCGTTTCCCGGGAGCCGCCTCCCGCATCCCCTTCAATTTGAGCATCGCTTTGAGTCTAGACGATCCGGGGAGGGGTCATGTCTCCACTTGCCCGAGAGAATGTCGCGGGGACAGATCCTGCGGACCTGCACCCGCCACCGAACTCACGCGACATTCTCTTAGAGCGGCGGGCTGTCGCTCGGCTCGAAGTGGGCGTGCTCGCGCTCGCGGTCGGAGACGGCGAGGTTCTTCAGGATCCGCACGCAACGATTCCACCGGAGGATCGCTTCGTCGTTGCCCGGCGGCCGGATCTTCTCGGCCTCCTCGAACCATTTGAGCGCGTCCTCGAAGAGGACGATCAACGTGTGCGGGGGACGGCCGGCCGAGAGTTGTGCTTTCGCGAACCGCTCGCGCACGATGCCGGCGTAATAGAGCCGCTCGTAGGGATCCCCGAGCTTCTGGAAGATCCCCTCCGCCTCCGCGCGGCGGTCCGACGGCGCTCCGCTGAACTGATCGGTGATCGCGAGCCCGAGAAGGCGCAGAGCCGTCTGGTCTGCCGGATCGACGGCGAGCACGTCGCGGCAGATCGATTCCGCCTCGCCCGGCTCGTTCAACAGCCGGTACCAGTCCGCCTTGGCGGTCGCCTCGGGAATCGCCTCTTTCGAAATGGTCTTCAACTGGTGTTCCATGAGGCCTCCAATTCTCATTTCCGACCGAAGACTTTGCGCAGGAGCTTCGCCACCGGGTCGTAGAAGTCGTCGACGACGCGCTCCTTCAAGGGAATGATCGCGTTGTCCGTGATGCGAATGTCCTCCGGGCAGACTTCGGTACAGCACTTGGTGATGTTGCAGTAGCCCAGTCCGAGCTCCTCCTTCAGGAGCTTCGTCCGCGATACGCCGTCGAGAGGGTGCATCTCGAGGGCGGCGACGCGGACGAAGAAACGGGGGCCGCCGAACTCCGCCTTCTTTCCGTGGTCCCGCAGAACGTGACAGACGTTCTGGCAGAGGAAGCACTCGATGCACTTGCGGAACTCCTGCACCCGGTCGACGTCGGCCTGCGACATCTTCCAGTCGGTGCCGGGGCGCGGAGAAAAAGGCGGGATCTTCCGGTTGACCTCGTAGTTCCAGGAGACGTCCGTCACCAGGTCGCGGATGACGGGAAACGACTTCATCGGAGTCACGACCACCGGGCGTTCGAGCGGCAGGGAATCCATTCGCGTTTTGCACGTCAGCCGTGGACGGCCGTTGACCTCGGCCGAGCACGACCCGCACTTGCCGGCCTTGCAGTTCCAGCGCACGGCGAGGTCCGGCGCGAGATAACCCTGGATGTGATGGAGCGCGTCGAGCACGACCATCCCCGGCGCGACGGGCACGCGGTACGCAACGAGGTCGCCGCCGTCCGCCGTTCCGCGGAAGACGTGAAGGGTCGCTTCCTTCATTGTGACTCCATGAGCGCCTTCAAGTCCGGCGGCGCCTCGGGGACCGATCGCTCCGACAGCTCCATCGCGCCGCCCCGACGCGAGACGACGATGTTCCTCTTCCCCCACTCCGGATCGCTCTTCGCAAAATCCGTCCGGCTGTGCGCGCCGCGACTCTCCCTGCGGAGAAGAGCGCTCCGCGCGACCGCCTCGGAGACCGTCAGCATCGCCTTCAGATCTCGCGCAAGGTGCCACCCGGGGTTGAACAGCCTCGAGCCTTCGACTCGGACGCGACCGGCGCGATCCTGGAGCTCCCGGATCTTCGCAAGGCCGTCCTCGAGGTCCTTTTCATTGCGGAAAATCCCGACGAGGCTCTGCATCGTCTCGGTCAAGTCCCGGTGGACGGCGTACGGGCTCTCCCCCTCCGGCCGCTCGAAGAAAGCGAGCATCTCCCTCGTGGCCTCCTCGATCTGTCCGTCGTCCGAAGAGCCCGACGGAGCCCGGTCGGCCCGCTCGGCGGCCGCGAGCCCGGCGCGCCGCCCGAAGACCAGCAGGTCGGAGAGGGAGTTTCCCCCCAGCCGGTTCGCTCCGTGGAGTCCGGCCGCGACCTCCCCCGCCGCGTACAGGCCGGGCACGGTCGTCTCCGCCGTTTCCGCGTCCACGCGCACGCCGCCCATCATGTAATGGCAGGTGGGTCCGACCTCCATCGGCCCTTTCGTGATGTCGACGTCGGCGAGCTCTAAGAACTGGTGGTACATGCTCGGGAGCTTGCGCTTCACGTACTCCGCCGGCTTCTGGGAAATGTCGAGGAACGCGCCGCCGTGCTCCGTTCCGCGCCCCTCCCGCACCTCCGTGTAGATCGCCCGGGCGACGACGTCGCGGGTCGAGAGATCCAGCTTCTCCGGGTCGTAGCGCTCCATGAACCGCTCGCCCAGGCGATTGCGGAGCACGCCTCCTTCGCCGCGGACGGCCTCGGTGACGAGAAGGCCCTGCACGCCCGGCGGCCAGACCATTCCGGTCGGGTGGAACTGGACGAACTCCATGTCGAGCAACTCCGCGCCGGCGTCGTAGGCGAGCGCTATCCCGTCGCCGGTGTACTCCCAGGAGTTCGACGTGATTTTCCAGGCCTTGCCGATCCCTCCGGTGGCGAGCACGACAGACTTCGCCCGGAACACGACGAAACGCCCCTGCTCGCGCCAGTATCCGACCGCGCCGCAGACCCGTTTGCCGTCCGTGAGCAGCCTCGTCACTGCGCACTCCATGTAGACGTGAAAGCCCATCTGGACTCCCCGGTCCTGAAGAGTGCGGATCATCTCGAGTCCCGTGCGGTCGCCGACGTGACACAGCCGCTTGAACGTATGACCACCGAACGCCCGCTGGAGGATGTCGCCCTCGGCCGTGCGATCGAAGAGAGCGCCCCATTGCTCGAGCTCCCTCACCCGGTCCGGCGCCTCCTGCGCGTGGATCTGCGCCATCCGCCAGTTGTTCAGGTACTTGCCGCCGCGCATCGTGTCGCGGAAATGGGTGCGCCAGTCGTCGCCCCGATCGACGTTCGCCATCGCGGCGGCGATGCCCCCTTCCGCCATGACCGTGTGCGCCTTGCCGAGCAGAGACTTGCAGACGACTCCGACGCTCGCCCCGTGCGCGAGCGCTTCGATGGCGGCCCGCAGGCCCGCCCCTCCGGCGCCCACGACGAGGACGTCGTGCTCGTGAATCTCGTAAGGGAGGCTCATCAGAGCAGCCGCAGATCGTGGATCGCGCCGCACGCGAGCGCGCGCACGTAGAGGTCGGCGAGACCGACGGCGACCAGGCTCATCCAGGCGAACAGCATGTGGCGTTCGTTGAGCGCGCTCGCCCAGCCCCAGAAGCGGTGACGCGCGCGGCCCGACGCCGAACAGGAGAAGCAGTCGACCTGCCCGCCCGCGAGGTGCCGCAGCGAGTGACAGGAAAACGTGTACAGCGTCAGGAGGACGACGTTCGCCGTCAGCACGAGCGATCCGACCCCGACGCCGAACCGGCCGTCGAAGCGGAACGACCGGATCGCGTCGTACCAGAGAAACCCGAGGAAGAGGATCGCGAGATAGAGGAAAAAGCGGTGGAGGTTCTGCAACACGAACGGAAAGGCGGTCTCGCCCCGGTAGCCGCGGCGCGCCTCGCCGACCGCGCAGGCCGGAGGATCGAGGAAGAACGCCCGGTAATACGCCTTGCGGTAGTAGTAACACGTCGCCCGGAATCCGAGAGGGCCGCCGAGGATCAAGAGCGCCGGTGAGAAAGGCCACCAGTGGTGATTGCGGTCGATCAAGGGCGAGTAGAAGGGGGAGATATACGGCCCCCACTCGAACCAACGCCCCTCGAACGCGCGCGCTGTGGCGTAGATCGCGAAGAGGCCGAGCAACGCGACGACCGGCAGGATCTCCACCCACCAGACGTCGCGGCGCAGTGTTTCCCCGAAACGGCTCCGAGCGGCAACGCCGCGAGCTTCGGACATCGCCGGCACCTCTCGACGAAAAACCGCGCGGATTGTATCCGAGGGGCTAGCGGCTGACGGACGGGGGCTGTTCGTCTGCGGGCTTCGGCGGCGTCGCGCGCTCCCAGCCTTCGTCGGTGCGGAGGAAGGTCTCGAGCGCTGCCGGCGCGAACCGCCGCTCGAGCGGCTGCCAGACGTAACGCTCCACCGAGATCTGCGGGCGCTCAATCCGGAGCACGTTGAAGGAGTTCTGCTCCCCTCTCTCCCGGGTCGAGGTCGCGGTTCCGGCCTGGACGAGGAGCGCCGAGCGCCCCGGTATCTTGTAGCGGATCGCCGTGTGCGCCGTGTGAGACACGTGTAAGTGGCCGGAGGCGATGACGTCCGCGCCGCATTCGACGAACGTTTCCATCGCCATCCGGGCTCGCCCGACGACGTCCGCGTCCATTCGGCCCTCCGGCAGATCGAAAGGGTGATGCGTGACGATGACCCGCACGGTCGCGTCGGGAAGCGCGCAGAGCCGATCGCGCACGCGGCCGACCTGGCGCTCGTTGATGCGCCCCCCTTTGAACGCCAGGGAGCGCGCGGTATTGATCCCGATGACCGCAATCTCTTCGTCCTGGTAGTACGGTTCGAGATCATCCGTGATGTACCGCCGGTAGCCACCGAGCGGCCGGAGAAAACGGAAGAGGACGTTGTAGAGCGGAACGTCATGGTTTCCCGGCACGACGATCTGGGGCCTCGGAAGCCTCGCCAGGAAGTCGCGGGCGGCGCGGAACTCCGCGCGCCGAGCGCGTTGCGTCAGGTCGCCGGAGACGATCAGGACGTCGGGATGGATCGTCTCTGCTGCCGCGACCAGCGGATCGAGCGTCGCCGGATCGACGCGGCCGAAGTGAAGGTCGGAGAGGTGGAGCAGAACCTTCATCGCGGCACGACGACGCGAAGGTCCTGCGGCCGCACGCGGTAGAGGAGCGGCGTGTCCAGCATGGAGATCTCGCCGTCGGTCGCGACCTGAAACCGGCCGGTCCGCGTCTCGATTCGAAGCTCCCTGGTTCGCAGCGCTTCGAAGTCGCCGGCGGCGCGCAGTCGTCCGAAGAAAGCGCGAATGGCCAGGAAGATCAAGTCGAAAGGGCGCGCGTCGGGAGCAAGATAGACGGAAAGCTCTCCTAAGTCGAGCCGGTCGCGTTTCCCGATCTTGAAACCCTCCATCTCGTAAAAATTATTGCCGACGAACACGAAAGGAGTGCGCCGGCGGATCTCGCGGCCGTCGATGGAAAGAGTGAGCTCGAGGCTGGACGCATGCCGGTGAAGTGCGTGAAGGGTCGCCCAGGCGAACGCCGGCCATTTCCCCTGTCCGAGCCGCTGCTGGAGCTCCTCCCGATGCCGAACGATGCGCGGATAGAGGCCGAGGCTGGAGTTGTTCACGAAGACGTTCCCGTTGACCTCTCCGACGTCGACCAGAGCGATGCGGCCTTCGACAACGTTTCTCGCCGCCTCTTCGAAGTCCATGGGAATCCTAAGGTCCTTCGCGAAGTGGTTGAGCGTACCGAGCGGGAGAATGCCGAGCGTCTTCTCGCTTCCCGCGAGGACGGAAGCGACGGAGCTGACGGTGCCGTCGCCTCCTCCGGCGACGACGACGTCGCTACCGCCAGACGCCGCGCGTCGGGCGAGGGCGATGACGTCTTTGCCGCTCGGCGCGAGCTGGACGTCCGCCTCCGCGCCCGCCGAACGGAAAGCCGCCCGGACCCGGTCGACCGCGTCGCGATCCGCCGGGCTCCCGGAAGAGCGATTGAGAAGGACCGGCAGAGGGGCACGCATCGCGAACCCCGAGCCTAGCCTCCGCTAACCCGTCCCGCGTTTGCTCGCTCTTCCCACTTCGGCACGTCCACGCCCTTCACGAGAAGCCAAAGGCAGAGCGACAGCTCCGCGGCAAAGGCAGGAAGGAGAATCGCGGGGAATATCCGGCTTGCGAAGTTCGGGGCCAGAAGCAGCGCGAAGCTATTCGTCAGGTAGCACAAGCCCGCGACTTGCATCAGAACGCCGAGAACCCCGGGCAGATAGCCCGATCTCCGAATCAGATACCCCAGAACGAGACACTCACAGCCGAAGAATATGAGACCGATGCCAAAGCCATATCCATCCGCCCGGATCGAGACAACGGTATGACCTGCCATCTTCTCCTCCATCCTGAGTGTGACATCAGTGCGCTGGGAGGTAACGCAACCCGCCTCACGCGGAACCACCTCATCGAATTGCTGTCTAAAATCTGGTGTTGCCCTCGCGAATGCACAGTGAGTTGTGCAGCGCGGTTCGTCGGTCGCCGATTCGATCAGCTACCGGTCGGAGGAGGAAATCTCTTTGCGAGCCACGACTCCACCTCTTCGGGGTGGTACCCGAACGGTCCGGGCTTGCCCTTGAAGACGATCTTTCCGCTCTCGTCGACGATGTAGAAGCGCTCCGGCCAGCCGGCATAGAGCTGATTCGCCCGATTGTCCATGTCGTCGACGGCAATCGGGATTTCGTAGTGGAAGCGCTTCACGAAGTCGTTGGCGATCGCGACCCGCTGCGAGAGCGTGCGCGGCTGCGGGTAACAGACGCTCTCCTTCTCGTTCGAATCCATCTGCCACTCGTCTTCCGGGTGCGCCTCCTTGATGTAGACGGTCAGAAAACGGGCGCGGTCCCGATACTGCCGGTACGCTTTTTGGACGCGCTCGACCGAGCGCCGGAACGGCGGTCAGGTGTAGCTGCCGAAAATGATCACCAGAGGCTTCACGCCGATCTCGTCCGCGAGTCGCACGCGGGTTCGGCCGTCGAGCGAATAGAGCGAGACGTCGGGAGCGG
>WNGE01001491.1_pt1 | contig 29676 bp, 19 predicted proteins | sample 5400651 | NCBI WGS metagenome assembly WNGE01 (sample SAMN13153370, study PRJNA577476) | soil metagenome | isolation source: 60 cm soil or saprolite under grassland replicate 2 | place: USA:California | collected 2016-06-15
CTAAGAGATCTTTGCGCGTGAAAGTCCATTTGAAGGGGGAAGCAGTCTGTTCATAGTAGCGTTGAAAAGCCAGCAGTCGTGCTTCGAGTTGGGCCAAGGAGGAGAAGTCGTTAGGGGTGAGTACCTTTCTTTGAACGATGTGAGTACTTAGCTAAGCTAGATGTCGGCCGCCGAACGAACCGTTTGCAGCGGGGCGACGAGAGCTCGTTTTGCAAGTTGATTCATAATGATTAACATCGCAAACGTGTTTTAGGATGAAGTGATTCTAATTCACTTCACTTCACCCATCAGTTTCTTAACCTTCGGAGTCAGGAGCGCCAACAGCGCTGCCGATACCAACAAACCAGCAGCAATACCACCGTAAAGTTTCACCAGAGTTCCGGAATTCGGGACATAAAAACCCGATAGATAGCCCGCGAGTTTGCTGCCAAACGAGGCTGCGAGAAACCAGACACCCATCATGATTCCTACCAGCTTTACCGGGGCAAGCTTCGTTACTGTCGCTTGCCCATGCGTATCCAGAGCATCGAAAAGATCGGCGCCAAAATGATTACGAAGAAGGGCGTGCACGATTGGAGCCAACTCGACGGAAAACGAAATCCGAAAACCTCCGTGCGTACAAGTCCCTTTGCAAAAAGGTTGAGACTTGCTCCTTTCTGCTCATACGCGGCCCAGAATAATATGGTGAACAAAAAGAAGATGAAGATTGCGGCTATGCGTTTCCAGTCTGAACTTGTCAACGGTCGGTTCGCGACCGGCTCATCGGCTTTTTTCCGCTTTCGAAGTCTTTCTCCGACACCGACCAGCTGTTTGCGTTTGAGAACAAAGATGATTAGACCGACCGTCATTCCGATGCCGGCCGCGCCGAACCCCCAATGCCAGCTGGTCGACGGGTCGAAACCCATCGATGCGACGAACGCTTTAAATCCTTCGTGTTGGGCCAGGAAGCCAACAACCAGTGGAGCGAGCACAGCACCGATGTTGATACCCATGTAAAAGATCGAGAAGCCACTATCTCGACGAGGATCGTTTTCCGAATAAAGTCCGCCAACCATAGCGCTGATATTCGGTTTCAGCAGACCGGTGCCGAGGGCAATCAGCACCATGCCCGAATAGAAGCTGGTCATTGAGTGGAAGACCATTGAGAAATGACCGAGCGCAATCACAATACCGCCAAGGAGAACTGCCAGTCTTGCCCCAAGGAACCTATCGGCGATCAAGCCGCCAGGTAACGCGGTCAGGTACACCGACATCGTGTAGGTTCCGTAGATCGATGTTGCGTGTTTTGTGTCAAAGCCGAGCCCGCCTTGAGCCACAGGCGCCACCATGTAAAGCACAAGAATCGCGCGCATGCCGTAATAGCTGAATCGTTCCCAGAGTTCGGTGAAGAATAATGTTGTCAGTCCGCGAGGGTGACCCGCAATGCCGGACGTATCAAGTGGCACGTTAACCTCCTCGGGGGTTACTGCTGGTGCCGTTGGCTTCATAAACTAAGGGTGAATTTAGAATTTAGAATTTAGAAATGAGAAATTATGAGAAATGAGAAATGAGAAAAATGAGAGTTAGAATGGTTTCGGGCTGCGGTTTTCTTACTCGAGCGAGCACCAACGATTTTTTTCGGACGGCATGACGAGGCTTTCAGACACGAAATTCAAAATTCAAAATTCTTACTGTCTCTGACACCATCGCTTAATCTCTGAAACAGTCGCGTTAAAGTTTAGGCCTTTATCAACTAGTTGGCGTGTAAGTAAGGCTAATTGTCGGGCATCAACGTTTCGATCAATGATGTCGGCCGCGTTAGATGTCCAGACGACTTTATAGACATTGACTAAACGATCTTTATCCACCGCTTCAGAAAGCATTCGATTCAACCACCCTGACGCATAATTCCGCTTGCCTTCCTGTAAATATACTAGAGCCAAATAGAACTCCGCGTCGGATAACAGGCCCATGACGTTGTTCTGTTGCGCAAATTTATCGATAAAATCAAAGTATCGCCCTTCCGCCGCAGTCAGTGCCGCCTTGTCCTCTTTGGAGAACTGCTCTCTGACTATGAAATACTTCCGAAACCAGTAGTTGCCGCGATTGAATTGGGCATAGCCAGCTGCCTGGGAACGAGGAGAGTTGTTAATTGCCTGTTTATAATAGCGGTCGGCAGCATCACTAATGTCATTTGTGCGAAGGTAAAAATCGCCCAACGACAATAGTTTATCAGCGGAAAGATTTGTTTGTTTAACTGGGACTTTGGCAGAGCCTTGGCCGGAAGTCGGCAGCTCTATGCCGCATACAAGGCAACCGAACATCAATGTCGCGAGAATTCTTTTAAGAGGCTGTTTACGTTTGCGCAACTTAGTCATAAGCCAGAACCCTTAAAGCAGAAGCTGCTTTCAGACTGATCGGTTCAGGTCTGTGTCCCTGGAGGTCCGGACTTAACCAGCATCGAGAAAAGCTGAGCCCCGCCTACGGCGCCGGCCAGACTGATTACGAAAATCACGGCCGGATTATCGTATGAACCCATTTGATCAAAGGCGATGATTTTGATGCGTCCGACCACGGCAATGAAGGAGACGACCAAACCTATCATGCTCGTCACGGCCACTGCGATCAGTACTTCTCGTCTGCTAATCACTCCCTTTTGCTGGAGCCGTTGCAGGTATAGCTTGATAATTGCCCCAGCGACCACTCCGATGATCATGGCGAGGAGCAGGACTCGATCGCGGGGTCGAACTCGTATTTTCACCGGATACGTTAGATCAGTAATGACTCGGCCAAAGGTATCGTCATAGGTAATGTTTACAATGAGTCGTGTGGAGTCACTAAAGCCGCTCAAGAGATTACTGAATGACATCGGAGAAGCTTTCAGGCTTACTTCGACTGAACCTCTTTGAAGCGGATCGATCGTCAGGTTCTGGGCGGCGGTCAGGTTTTCAACTACTCCCGGAGGATCTGATTTTACGGTGATCGATCTGATGTTCACCGGATAATCGGGAAAATTATTTTCAAGCTCAAGCCTGAAAGTATTGTAACTTCCAGTCAGGAATTCGTTAGTGCCAACCTGGTCCGCGACGACCCCCAATTTGCCCTTGTTTCTAACGCCAACATAGAGCCAGAAGATTCGATTGGTGTTCTTCTCGTTAGGGTAAGAAAAAGTAAGAGGCACCAGATAAATTCGGGGCTCCGCAGTTTCCGCAATGTCAGCTCGATACGTGTATTCATTTTTGTGAAGGCCGGTGGCGGAATCAAAGAAGGACGTTCTGCTGATTTCGGTAAACATGATCTTTGCTTGCTCCGGCGACTCACATCTGATCAGTTCCAGATCCTTCCCAGCCTTCGTGTTCAGCGAAATGGTCAGTAAAAGGTTGTGATTGCCGGCGTAGGCTTTTTCGACGTCATACGACACGGTTCCGAAGAATTCGTTCGATCCTATTTCCACTTTATCGAGCGGAAAGGTTCGAGCGCGCACCGTGCCGCAAACTGCCAAAAGAAGACATAACAAAACAACTGGCGAAGAGAAACATCTCGGCATGCGCTTGCCACCGGCAATGACCATGCCAGCAACTTCAGCGATCCGGCTGAATCGATCCAGTGATATTTTGGACTGATCGTATTGCGTGATTATCCAGATCCTTTGAGCGAAGGTGTGGACAATTGCGGACGCCGTGTCTACACCGGTGGAACTGGGTCCCTCTGCGGCGTGATAGTATCCCACGCTGCATCGCTCGTCTACGCTGAATGCTTACTCTTCAGAGTTTCGGATTTCCGCTCTAAGCTCGCGCGATCCCAGTGCGCCAGATCCGCACCCGCCTCGTATGTGCTTTGCATGAAATCCAGCAGCGCATTCTCGGGGGCAGCTGCGTTACGTACATCATCATAAAGCAGGATGAACTCTTTCATACCCGCGCTGTAGAAACCCTGTTGCGGGCGAACCGGAGCTTCATTCAGTCCCGGCGGTTCGGGTGCGGTGTAAGAGTAGAAAGCCGGAGCGTGGATCATACCGTCCGTCTCAGACCGTTCGACTGGACCAGCGGCACGAATCCCAGGCCAAAACCCGTGACTAATAACTTCGTGAGAGTAGGCTTCTCGCGTAATCACGTCAGCTCCTTCTCGCTCGGGCGCGCGGCGACCGGAAAAGCGCGTGACTGCCAAGTCGAAGCTGCCCCAGTAAAAATTAACGGGACTGCACTTGCCGATGAAACGAGAACGAAACTCTGTAAACACTTCGTCTGCGCGCACCAGGATGCGCCAGAAGCGGTTTGCGTATTCGCCGTCATATGAGGCGTTTTTATGATCCTGCTCGAATGGCACCGGGTCCTGGACTTCGACGGGCACGGGCCAGATCTTTACGTGGAGTCCTAAGCTGGCAAGTGTTTCCATCACTTCGCGATAAAAGTCAGCCACGGAACGCGGACGCAGAGGTAGGGACGCCATCGCTCCGTCGTCGAGTTTGATCAGAAGCTGCTGGTCGATGAAATCAAAGTCAATTTCAAAGGTTCGATTCTCGTAAGGCATTGGCGAAGTTGTCAGGCCGCGCGTCGTCACGTACAGGGGGACATTCCACCAATGATTGATCAGTGGCGTTTGCGCGAGTCGAATCTTGCCGACGACCTGCGTCCACATGTGGAGCGTCGCGTACGTGTCCTGCCACTCTGCTAAAGGCAAAGTCGGCCATAAGTCGTTGTTCATGAGTTTCGCCTCCCGAGGCTCAGTTTCTTGAGAGAGCTTACAGGAGGTAGAGCTTTCAGTGAACTCCAAACACGAAGCCTGCGGATCAACTATTAGGCAAGCTGCTTCTAAAGTTCGGGTTTGTATTTAGCTGGATGAAGGAATGCTCTTCACTCCGGTAGGAGATGTTTATAGACCGGAACATGACAAATACCGTGCGCCGTTTGGAGGAGCGGAACTCAACTGGATGGGCACCCGTCTAGACACGTTCCGCTCCTCCGAACGGCGCCGGAGGGTATTGGCTCACGATCTATAGACATCTCACCCCTAACGGGGTGAAACCCGTACGCTCACTCGATAGACTTGAACACGTATTGCTTTTTCACCCCCGACGGGTAGAAAACCGTTCTCCTCACGAACGAACTTCGTTGAAATAGAAAGCCTGGCGAGATTGCTCAAAGCTTCTTCGCATCCACCCGTTCCAACCTCATATCCGCTAAAGGCCAGCACTGGTGGGTATTGAAATCTGCAACGTTCTTGAGGGCAAACATCGGCACGTTCGCACTCCTCTCCGCCTTCACATGTTGAAAGTCCGCACCTGCCACGTCGTTTAGCCAGAACGCCGATCTCAGATCTTCTTTTATGAAGCTGACTTCCACGTCACGCATTTCGAGCCCCTTCACGTGCCGAATGAAAAAGCCGTAGGCGGGAAGCTCTCCGAACATCGTGGGCTCGGGATAGGTGTCTTCTTTCTCCGGTGGATCCAAAGCGGCTTGCTCTTTCGTGCCCCCTCCTTGCGAGTACACGCGAATGTTGCTGAGCTGAACGTCCTCGATGGGATGACCGGGGATACCGCTGATGATAGAAGAATATTTAGGGTCTGCGTTGTAAACCACGATGTTACTAATGATGACGCGCCGCAAAGCTCCCACGGTGGTCGACTCCTTGGGTCCGCGTAAGCGGGATCCCAACCGCAGGAAGATGGGTGAGTTACTGATGTCGCGCATTGTGATGTTCGTAAGCGTCACATCTTCAAGCAACGCGCCATCTACTGCCTCGAGGGCCAGTCCGCGACAATACTCAAACACGCAGTTGGACACTGTGATGTTCTTAAAGCCGCCATTAGATTCGGTGCCGAACTTGATCCTGCCGGTCGGACTAAAAGTCCCGTTTTGGTTCTTGAACTCGCGCTTATAAGTTCCGTCCAGCAACGTGCCCTCATCATATCCACTAACCTGACAGTTTGTGATCGTGACGTTCTCGGTGACGCGCGCGTAGCCAAGACCGAAAGAACTCTTCGGGCATATACCATCGTCAAACGGCGAGTTGACAGTGCAGTTCGAGATGCGCACGTTCTTACAAGCGTCAACGTCGATGCCGTCGCGGTTCGTGTCGATCTTGATGTTGTCGATTGTCAGGTTATCTACGCCGGTTGCAAGTATGGCAAAGTGCCCGCCATGCAGGATGGAAATGTCGCGAATAATCACGTTGCGGCAAAGTTTCAAACTGATCGACTTGTTGCCCCAGCCGGGCTCGACCGCATCCCTTGGATTTGGATAGCCGAATGGCCCACCTCGTGGATCCGGCGGCGCATTTCCCAGGGCGTCGTTCTGTGCCTTAGTGCGGGATTGAGCACCGCTGCGCACAAGTCCTTTGCCCCAAATGAGACCTGGCCCAATGACGGAAATGTTTTGCAGATTCTCTCCCCAGATCAGACTGTTCCGCCAATGGCTATGACCAAAGTCCTGATACTGGTCCCATTGGTTGGGCTCAGGTGGGTCGTACTGTCCATCCTTGTCTGCGGTACTGGCAGCCAGAATTGTCGCTCCATGGTCCAGATACAACGTGATATTGCTCTTCAGACGAATCGAAAAAGAGCGATAACTCCCCGCCGGAAAAAAGACCGTGCCACCCCCTGCCGCTGCCGCCGCATCAATCGCCTTGTTGATCGCGGGCGAATCGAGAGCTTTTCCGTCACCTTTCGCGCCGAACGTTTTTATGTCAAACACGCCTCTGGCATCGGCGACTGTCTCGGTGCTCGGATTAAGCCCGTGCGAGTAAGCAATTGGACCACCCTGCGTCAAACAGACCATAGACGCAATCACTGACCCGATCAGAACCAGCCAAAGAGCTTTATTCGCTTTCATCGAGACCTCCATTAGTCTAGTTCAGTCGAATCTTTCTTGTCGCTGCCGTTGGGCTCTAGCACTCGTTCATCAGCACCGAAGGCAGCTTCCGATTTATCTCGTGCGCCAGAAACGCTCGCTTTTCCATTCTTCACTTCTGCGGCCTCTTCTGCTGCTAATGAGAGCTCGGCAAGAATAAGATGTTCACTCATGGCGGCGCGCGCCCCATCAGCATTCCGAGCGCGAATAGCCTGATAAATCTTCCGATGCATTTCCACCGACTCTTTTAGATCGCGAGATCGACCAATTGTCTTGCAGCGGCGCTGATAGAGAATGTCCGCTACCATTTCCATAAAGGTCGCCAGGATGGGATTACCGGAAGCGGCCGCGACCGCACGATGAAAGCCAAAGTCATGGACCAGGTATTCTTGCGGGTTATCCAATGCCGCATACGTCTCAGTAACCTCTTCGGACATTATGCGTAGCTGGTCGCCGGTTGCATGCTCGGCAGCCAGACCGGCCACGGCGACTTCGACCAACCGTCTGGCTTCGAACATTTTGTCCGTCGTAAATCCGTGCAAGGCAGCCAGCATGCTGAGCGGTTCACTATCGAGCGCCGGTGGTCCAGTGGCAATGTAAGTGCCGGATCCGTGGCGCGAGGTGAGGACGCCGATCGCCGCCAGAAAGCGCAAGCCTGGGCGCAAACTAGCTCGACTAATTCCCAGTTGCCTTGCTAGTTCGCGTTCAGATGGAAGCCGATCGCCTGGACGCAGTTTCCCGTGCTGGATCATCTCCCGCACTTGTGTGACGACCTCTTCAGCCATTAAACCATTCTGCGATGGTCTGACCACCCTGAACTTGGCAAGTTTGATAGAAGCCATAACAACTGGAACCCTCAAGAGTACGGCGTGCACGTTTACCATCGCTTGTCCAAGCTGTCAAGAACGTAATTCAACCAACATTCAAGGGCTCATCCAATGGTTTGTTTATTTTTCGAACAAAATCCTTGACCGAGAAAAGCCGCCGTGATAAAAAGGGCTCCAATTTCTTAAAGTGGTCAGACCAGATACTCGTTCTAAAATCTAATGGTATTTCAATCGGGTGACTATTTTTCACTCGAACTGCTGTAAAACCTGGGTCAACTGTCGAGCATTGGGGAGTTGACTCTCTAACGAAAGAGTCTCGGACGCAACCCACTAACACCTGCTCTGTAAAGGAGAAACCATGAGATTGAGGAGAACATCCACAGACAAGAAAGTTACTTCTTGTCTTTCCATCAGTTTCATCTGCCTGGACCTGACCTCGTGGGCGGCGTTCGCGCAGAACTTTCGCTGCCCGGTTACGGAGCAGCGCAAAAATTGCAAATCCATAAATCGACAGGCTGGTTGGTCTTTGATGCTGGCTTTATCGTTGCTCTGTTTGTTCGCCTGTTCCGAGCAAGCCTCCGCTCAGGGTTTCGGAAGAATAGTCGGCAACGTGACGGATCCTTCTGGCGCTGTAATCGTCGATGCAAAAGTCACCGCGATCCAGGTGGGCAAAGGCTTGTCGCGCACGGCCACTACCAACTCTTCGGGATATTACGTTCTCGACTCGCTGCGTCCAGCACAATATGACCTTAGTGTTGAGGCAGCGGGCTTTCACACGTTTGACCAGAAAGGGGTAACGCTGCTTGCCGATCAAACCCTGACGGCGAATGTGAACATGCAAGTCGGGTCCGTCTCAGAATCAGTTTCGGTGATCGGCGCAACCGAACAGGTCGACACTACCACCGCCACGATGAAGCAAGTTATCGAACAGCGGAGCATCTCAGAGCTGCCATTGAATGGCCGCAATGCAGCGGAACTCAGTCTGCTGGTCGCGGGTACTACCAGTTACCCCACCAATCCAGCGAATCCGACAGGAACCTTCGCGGGAGGGTCTCTCCAGGGCGCGACCAAGACCTTTCCCGGCGCGGTGGCAATCGTGACCAACGGGTCGCGACAGAACCAGGTTAGCTACCAGCTCGACGGAGGCAACAACGTTGACGAGTACACCAATGTGAATCAGCCGTTCCCAATGCCGGATGCGCTCCAGGAATTCAGCGTGCAAACCAGCAACTACAGCGCCCAGTACGGGCAAAACGCAGGCGGGGTGGTGAACGTAATAACTAAGTCCGGCACTAACCAATTCCATGGAAACGCATTCGAGTTTCTGCGCAATTCGGCCTTCAATGCGAGACCTTGGCACGCCGCAACGAAAGACCAGCTCAAGCGCAACCAATTTGGCGGCACCTTCGGCGGACCACTTTTTCTGCCCAGATTCGGCGAAGGCGGCCCCGCAGTTTACAACGGTCGTAACCGAACATTCTTTTTTGGCGGGTATCAACAAACGATCCAGCGGAATGTCCTGGCGGGAGTTTCAGCGATCGTGCCGAACGCAGCGGGAAGAGCAAGCGCTACCGACCCTGCGGTCATTGAGCTGCTGAAGCATATTCCAGTGGGTACCTTTAATAACGCAACAACTAACAAGGCAAGCTTTGCCAGGCCCGACCAGCAGGATTTTCGCGAATTCACCCTGAGGATCGATCATTCCTTTAGGCCGTCTGACCAACTTACGTTTCGCTACTTCTATGACCACTTCGAGCGAAACGCAGTCTTTGAACCCGACAATTTTTTGACTTATTCGGACGGTTCTACGATCAAGTCGCAAAATTTCCTGTTCCACGAAACGCATGTCTTTAAGTCGACCGTGATAAATGATTTCCGGTTCAGCTATGCCCCGGAAAACGCTACGCGCGGTCCGGCCAGCAACGCTATCAGTGTGCAGGATCTTGGCGTGAAGATTCCATTCCAGCCCTCGCAGAAAGCAATTCAGCAGATCCGGATAAATGGTCTGTTCAACTTTGGAGACAACCCCCAGGCAAGTTTCATACGAAACAATGTGACTTGGGCCGATGATGTTAGCTGGGTAGCCGGGAAGCACGATCTGCGCTTCGGTGGCGTGATTGAGCGCAGCCAGGTCGATCTTCGCAACGGATTCTTTCAGCCTGCTGAGTTTAGCTTTTGTTCCATACCTAATTTCCTGGCCGGGAAGCTCTGCGACTACAGCGGCAACCTGGCATTCCGTCAGGGCGCGGGCGAAATCAAGGACAATCGAAACACCTTCATTGGCCTGTACATCCAGGACAATTTCCGCTTCAACCGGCGACTGACGTTGAATCTGGGTCTGCGTTGGGAGCCGGCTCTTCCCTGGCGCGAAATCAAAGGACGTCAGGAACAGTTCCGGCTTCCAGATCTTCAAGCTGGTGTCCGTTCCACGCAGTTCCCCAACGCACCTCCCGGGGTATTTTTTCCTGGCGATACGGGCATGCCAGTGGACGGCGTTCGCCCGAATTACACTAGCTTTGCGCCGCGCGTAGGCTTTGCCTATGACGTGTTCGGCGATGGCAAGACCAGTCTGCGTGCTGGATTCGGAATTTTTTACGACACCCGCATCCCCGGCATTATCAACAACCGGTTTGTGGACCTGACACCTTTCAGCCCGCAGTTCGTGCTAAACACTGGCGTTGTCAACCCCGGCACATTCAGTGATCCGCTTTGCACCCTGCCGGCAACACAGGCCCTGCAGGGTTGTACCAATCAATCTGGAAACTACCCATTCCCTTTTACACCCCCACCGGCTCAAAATAGTCAGTTCGGCCTGGGCACCTTCGTCCTGAGCTGGGACCCGGTCAACAAGTACCAGCCTCCGACCGTGTACAACTGGAACCTCGCCATAGAGCGTCAGCTGCCTTACAGTGTTCTCCTGCGCGCTGCGTATGTCGGTTCTCACAGCAGCCACTTGACAGAAACACTTAACTTGAATCCCCGGCCTGTCGGCACTACCTCGGCCACTCCCACGCGACTCAACGCGATAGCAGCAAGTGTGGTTACTCCTTTCCCCGGGTGCACCAGAGCTAACTGCCCGTTGTTCAGCACGGTCCAGCAAGATTTGCAGGACATCAATGCAAACTACAACTCGATGCAATTGACCGCCGAAAAACGCATGACACATGGGCTGATGATCCTGGCCAGCTACACGTGGTCCAAGAGTCTCGACGATCTTCCGCCGCGTGCCGGAGTTACAGGGTTCGATACCTCTTCAGCACTGCCCTGGGATGACCCCAACCGACATAGGTTCGACTATGGGCCGTCCGAATTCGATCATACGCAACGATTCGTAGCCTCCTACATCTGGCAAATGCCAAGTCTAAAAGGCAAGAATGGGTTCGTGAGGGGGGTACTTGGCGATTGGCAATTTACCGGCCTCGTCCAGGCCCAAACTGGCCGGCCAATCACAGTCAATCAAGGCACCGATATTTCAGGCACCGGCATCGGGTTAGACCGCGGAACTTTCAATGGTGCTGATCCATACAGCTCGGGTCCCTGCGCTAATGTCGCGCCATGTCAGGTTTACCTTAATGCGGCCGCATTTAAAGTGGCCACAGACCCAACCATCAAAAACACGTTCGGCAATGTTGGGAAAGGAAGCTTACGATTCCCGGGCTTCTATAGCTGGGATATGGGGCTTTCGAAGACTTTCGCGATCACCGAAGGGTTGAGAGTGCAGTTGCGTGGCGAATTCTTCAACATCTTCAACCAGGTGAACTTCCTGGGCGATGAAGGAACGGTGAACAACTCTTCCCAGATAAGCAACGGAAACTTCGCAACGCTGCGGACGGCCACGGATCCGCGGATCGGCCAGGTGGCACTCAAGATCATTTTCTAGCCTCTGTTGCAAATAGAAACAGGAAGTTCGGGGCGCCTCTTTCCGGAGCGCGCCCCGAACGCTAATGGCTTGTTGATCAGAATGGTCACACTCAATACGGAACCGCGAGCGTAGCGACCGGTCAAGATACAGAACCGGGGGCGAGAGTGTGTAAAAACGCATGTGGTTGCTACCACTCGTATTGCGTTTTGGCAATACCAAGAAAAAAACCTGGACGAGGTGAACTTTATGAAGGGACGTAACCATGAACTGTTGAAGCAATCCGCGCGCATTGGCCGTCGTAGTTTCATTGGAGGAACCCTGGCCGCCGGCTTCGCTACGACAGCGTTGGGTCAGAAACGGGACTATGGACAGAATGCGGCGCCTGTTCGTTACCCGGATACAGACATCATTGTCCTCGATAAACGATTCGCCAAATACAAGCTCGGCAATACGGCCATTCAACGCCTGTATACAGGGATGTTGTGGGCTGAGGGGCCTGCCTGGAACGGAGTTGGTCGTTACCTGGTCTGGAGTGATATTCCAAACGACATCCAGCATAGGTGGCTTGCTGAGGATGGTCATGTGAGTGTATTCCGCAACCCATCAAACAACAGCAATGGCAACACGTTTGATTGGGAAGGCCGGCAGATCTCTTGTGAACATGGCACCCGCCGTGTGGTGCGTTACGAACACAATGGAAAGGTGACTGTCCTCGCTGATAAATGGCAGGGTAAACCGTTCAACGCGCCGAATGATCTGGTTGTGCATCCGGATGGTGCGATCTGGTTTACCGATCCAGGGTATGGCAGCATGGTTAACTACGAGGGTAACAAGGGCGAGCTCTACATCAAAGAAGCTGTTTATCGTCTCGATGGCAAAACCGCAAGCTTGGATCTGATGACTGATGAGCTCATGAAGCCCAACGGGATTTGTTTCTCCCCCGATTACAAAAAGCTTTATGTTGTCGATACCGGTCGGCCGGGGAGTATCAGGGTTTGGGACGTGTTAGATGGCAAGAAACTACAGAACAATCGCGAGTTCGCTTCGATGAGACTCAAGACAAATGATCGAGAGTTGGTCGGCGGTACTGATGGTTTACGAGCGGATGTGGATGGCAACATTTGGGCGACAGCCGGCTGGGGCGGAGAGGGCTTTGACGGAATTCACATCTTCGCTGCCGACGGACAGCGCATCGGGCAAATCGTCTTGCCAGAGACTACCAGCAACTTGTGTTTCGGTGGGCCCAAACGAAACCGTTTATTTATCACTGCGAGCCAATCATTGTATGCGGTCTACGTCGAAACCCAGGGGGCCCACATCGCGTGAACGCGATCTACATTGACATGGGGACTACAAATACGCGCGTTTGGCTGATGCGCGGTGATGAAGTTCTCGCCAGAGCCAGCAAATTAGTTGGAGTCCGAGATACCGCGCGCACTGGTTCGAGAGCAACAATTGATACTGCACTCAAAGTAATGATCGCCGACGTGCGCAATCAAGTTCCGACGTTCCAGGGTAGGTGCGTTACTGCTGCAGGAATGATTTCATCGCAACTAGGGCTGAAGGAACTGCCGTATGTTCCAGCGCCCGCCGGCATCAGAGAGATCTCCAGGGCTTCACGTTGGTTTGAGTTCCCCGAGATTACTGATCTCCCGATTCTGCTTGTCCCGGGCGTTCGCTGTGGGCCTGAGACAGTTGACCTCGACTCGATTAACGAGCTCGACGTCATGCGCGGCGAAGAAACATTGTGCGTCGGCATCATCACCCTGCGTTTTGTTAAGCCTCCGTGCGTGGTTCTGAATCTTGGCTCACACTGGAAGGCGATCCAGATCAACGCTGACGAAAAAATTCAAGCGAGCCACACCTCTCTATCAGGGGAACTGCTTCACGCTGTGCAAATGCACACCGTGCTGGCAAGCTCTCTTCCAAAAAATGCGCCAGCGGAAGTCACTCAGCGCTGGTTGGAAGCAGGAATGGACGAGCAGCGCCGGTCAGGTTTGTCTCGAGCAATGTTTTGCGTTCGCCTCCTGGAGCTTGCCGGTGAAGGTACTTCGGATGAGAGGTTTTCTTTTCTCCTTGGCGGTTTGATTTCTTCAGATCTGGACGCACTCGTCGATCGAGGAGTGGTTCGTGAGGACAGTCAGATCACAATCTGTGGTAATCCGGCAATAGCTGACGCGTGGCAGCGCTTACTCAGAGGGAATTCGATAAGTTCGCATGTCTTGGGCAGCGGAGAGATTGAAAGAGCATTCCTCTCTGGACTAAGGTTCATCCTCCAGGAGGCGCCCGAATTCGGCGCAAGGACAACAACGACCCACGAAAAACAAAACGTCGCCAATTAGTTTCCTGTTACTTTGTGAAACCAACGGTCAACTTCTTGTTTTTGCTTTGGAGTAACTTTCTTGAGTAAAAATTCCGATCCACGAACGAACTGACACGAAATGTTATTAGTGTTACTTCGTGTGATGCGCGTGGATTAGGTTTTGGGATGAGATTGATTGCGGCAGCCGCGTTGTGTGGTCCGTGGAATCTTTTTTCTGCTCAGATAACTGCTAGCCCAAATCGGAGAATGTTAAGTGGTCGTGAGCCAGATTATTGACCAGCACTCAATCGCAGATCGTGCCCGACGACGAATCACGCGGCGGTTGCTTCCGTACCTATTCCTGCTTTATGTCATTGCATACCTGGATCGAGTCAACCTCAGTTATGCGGCGCTCCAAATGAAGGGCGAATTGTCGTTGACGGACGATGTTCTGGGTATCGGTGCGGGAATGTTCTTCATTGGTTACGTTCTGTTGGAGATTCCTGGCACCATCATGGTCGAGAAATGGAGCGCCCGTCGTTGGATGGCCCGCATTATGATCTCCTGGGGCATTGTGGCGGTGCTGATGGGCTTCATTCAGACAAAGAACCAGTTCTACCTGTTGCGCTTTCTGCTGGGAGCGGCCGAAGCTGGTTTCTTTCCAGGGATGATCGTTTACCTCAGCCACTGGTTTCGCTGGGAGGACAGGGCCAAAGCGATGGCGTTGTTCATGGCAGCACAACCAATCTCAAATATCATGGGGTCGCCATTGTCTGGTTTGTTGCTCGGCATCAACTGGCTCGGGATGTCTGGGTGGCGTTGGATGTTTGTCCTTGAAGGATTGCCTGCAATTATCTTCGGCGTGATTACAATCTTTTATTTGACCGATTGGCCGCATCAAGCCCGCTGGTTGCCTGATGACGAGCGCACGTGGCTAACTTCAGAACTGCAACGAGAGAGTCAGGCGAAGGAGACAGTTCGTGCCTATCGCATCTTGGAAGCGTTCCGGCAACGGGAGGTGGTGCTGTTGACCGTGGCCTACTTCTTTATTGTCAGCTCGGTTTACGGTTTTAACTTTTGGCTGCCAACGATCATTAAGAGGCAATCCGGCTTTTCGAATCTGCAGGTGAGTTTCATCTCGGCCGTGCCCTTTTGCGCTGGGCTGGTTGGTATGCTCTTAATTGGGCGGTCGTCTGACAAGACCCAAGAGCGGCGCTGGCATACGGCGTTGTCGATGATCGTTGCGAGTCTGGGGCTGTTCCTCGCCGTGGTCGCGCAGAATCACCTGGCCCTGGCGGTTGGCATGTTTTGTGTCGCGGCGGTGGGAATCTACGGCTATATCGCCCCGTTCTGGTCACTGCCAACAAGTTTTCTGACAGGCACGGCGGCGGCAGCCACTATAGGACTAATCAACTCAATCGGGAATCTCGGTGGATTCGCGGGTCCTTATGTTGTTGGCTATTTAAGCAAAGCCACGGGCTCGTTCTTCGGCGGGGTGCTCTATTTATCTCTTTCCGCTTTGGTCGCGGCATTTCTTATTTTGTCCCTTCGGGCCACAAAACAAAGAGCAGTGTCCGACAAACTTCAGTTTGTCGCCGCTGGGAAATGAGTAGGTGGATGCACAATGAAGTGTCTTAGTCATGAGACTCGGAAAACGGCATGACTGGTCACCGGCGTCAGGCGCAACACGCAAAAAAACCTTAGACAATCAAGCGCGAACTTGATCAGGGCCTTCGGTTTGCTTTGAAAGAGTAATCGGTTCCCCTCAACCACAAGCTAAAGCTTGTCGGACACCATTATGAAACTCCGCAGCTCCGCATGGTTTGGTCCAAAAGATCGTGATGGGTTCATCCACCGTAGCTGGATGAAGAATCAGGGACTCCCCGCTCATCTATTTGACGGTCGTCCGGTAATCGGAATCTGCAACACCTGGTCTGAACTGACGCCTTGCAACGCGCACTTTCGTCAGCTTGCCGATCATGTAAAGCGGGGCGTTTATGAGGCTGGTGGCTTTCCGCTGGAGTTTCCGGTCATGTCGCTAGGTGAAACCTTGATGCGCCCGACGACGATGCTTTTCCGCAATCTCGTCAGCATGGATGTCGAAGAATCGATCCGTGCCAACCCGATTGACGGGGTCGTGTTGCTCGCAGGCTGTGATAAGACGACACCGGCGCTCTTAATGGGCGCCGCAAGTTGTGATCTGCCGGCAATCATGGTTTCCGGCGGACCAATGCTCAATGGCAAGTTCCGCGGACAAGACATAGGTTCGGGAACCGACGTCTGGAGGCTCAGTGAGGACGTGCGCCGCGGCGCGATGAGCGAGTGTGAATTTTTGGAAGCCGAAAGCTGTATGAATCGTTCGGCCGGACACTGTATGACCATGGGCACCGCCTCGACGATGGCGAGCGTTGTGGAAGCATTGGGAATTGGATTACCAACCAATGCTGCGATTCCGGCCGTCGATTCGCGCCGTTACACACTGGCCCATATGGCGGGCCGCCGCATCGTTGAAATGGTGCACGAAGATTTGCGCATGTCTAAAATCCTGACGCGTGAAGCTTTCGAAAACGCGATTCGTATAGTTGCGGCGATCGGCGGCTCGACAAACTCTGTAATCCATCTGCTGGCGATTGCCGGGCGACTAGGTGTACCACTCACTCTGGACGATTGGGATCAGCTTGGACGCAACGTTCCCTGCCTCGTAAATCTTATGCCGTCGGGCAAATATCTGATGGAAGATTTTTACTATGCGGGAGGGCTTCCGGCCGTCATTCGCGAGTTGGGCGAGCTTATCCACCGGGAAGCCTTAACAGTGAACGGAAAGTCTATTGGCGGGAATTCGGACCAGGCGTCGTGTCACAATCGCGATGTGATCAAGCCTCTCGGTGATCCTTTGAGACTGGATGGCGGCATCGCCGTTCTCCGCGGCAATTTGTCTCCGAATGGAGCAATCATTAAACCTTCGGCGGCAACCGCGGCCTTGATGAAACACAGAGGAGGCGCAGTTGTTTTTGAGAGCATCGAGGACTTCCATTCTCGCATCGATGATCCGGAACTTGATGTTGATGAAACGTCTGTCATGGTGCTCAAGAACTGCGGGCCACGTGGTTATCCGGGAATGCCCGAAGTAGGGAATATGCCTCTGCCGCCAAAGCTTCTAAAAAAGGGAATTACTGACATGGTGCGGATCTCCGATGCGCGGATGAGTGGCACAGCTTACGGCACTGTAGTCTTGCACGCAGCACCGGAAGCAGCAGCGGGAGGAACGCTCGCTCTGGTTCAAAACGGAGATCTCATCGAGCTTGATGTGGCTGCGCGCCATCTTCATCTGGATGTCGATGAATCGGAACTCGAGCGACGTCGTGCGGTGTGGAAACCACCACCATCGCCTTCAGATCGAGGGTATTACAAGTTGTATTACGATCACGTCACGCAGGCGGATCGTGGTGCGGATTTGGATTTCCTGGTGGGCGCGAGCGGAGTTGGCGTGCCGCGGGAGAGTCACTGAACACCAAAACTCCAGCTGCCCGACTGTCGCCACAGGGGGAATATCACATCGTTGCCTAAACTAATTCATCGACGCAGAACTCAGTGAACCCCTATATTTTGCAAGCTGGGGAAGGCGTAGCGGGATTTGACGCAGTAGTCAAGGCTTCGCGCACCTCAACCGGCGGCCATTTAAGTGTTATCGAATCACGCACCAAAGGCGGTGCGCCCTGGCATGTGCATAGCCGTGAAGACGAATACTTCTATGTTGCACTCATACTAGGGCTGATGGCCGTGGTGGGCGCGGTGTTCTCTGGGTTGATTGTGGAGTCTCGAACTTCCATCCCAACGAGAGTCGCACTAATCCCGACAAGAGAAACGAATCAGGATGGCCCACCGGCAGCCCAGTCAACGAGTTTACCCGGCAAGGGACTCAAGCAGCACCCGTTCCTCTACTGTGGCGAATGGGACACGCGCAAACCGGTTCAGACCATGTACATCGTTCGTGGTGGCAAGGTTGTGTGGTCCTATTCAGTTCCGAACAAAGACGAATTAGACGATTGTCACATGCTGTCTAATAGCCACGTCCTGTTCGCGCGTAAAAACGGAGCTACCGAGATTACTCAAGAAAAGAAAGTGGTCTGGAATTACGATGCTCCGCCGGGAACCGAAATACACTCGGCCCAGCCAATTGGGAAGGACAGAGTGCTATTCATGCAAAACGGCACCCCCGCAAAGCTGATTCTGATGAACAAGACAGCGGGCGCGATCGAGATGGAGCAGGTCGTAGTGACCGCCCGTCCAGACGATCCAAAGAGCGTGCACGGGCAATTTCGTCACGTTCGTATGACCAACGCAGGAACGTATCTGGTAGCACACCTGAACATGGGTAAGGTTGTCGAGTATGACAAGAATTGGAAAGAGATCTGGTCGTGCCCGGCGCCTTCCGCCTGGGCAGCGGTTCGTCTTAAGAACGGGAATACAGTGATCAGCGGAAATCAACATGGCTACGTCCGTGAAGTGAATTCCAAAGGTGAAATCGTTTGGGAGCTCAAGAAAGATGACTTGCCAGGGTTTCCACTGCATGTCGTTCAAGAAGTAAGCCGGCTTAAGAATGGAAACACCGTGATTTGCAACTGGAGTGGCTTTCTGAAGAAGCCCGAATGGCCGACTGTCTTTCAGATTATCGAGGTAACACCGGACAAAAGGGAGGTTTGGGCTCTCAGAGAATGGCTCGATCCTGATCTGGGTCCGGCGTCATCGATTCAACTCCTGGACGAACCGGGCAAAGCGGAGAAGGGCGAGTTGCAACGGTGAAGAAATTAGAATTTAGAATTTGGTAGAGAAATTAGAATTTAGAATTTAGAACTTAGAACTTAGAATTGCGAACTTGGAACCTAGCAACTTGTAGCACGCAAATACACTCGCGAATAACGCCACCTTCGAGTTGTAATCATGTATTTGGGAAGTCAGAAAATCCTAAATTCTAAATTCTAAATCTGCTTCTTGGGAGCCACTCATGTCATCATCTCGCCGTCATTTCATTGCGAAGCTAGGAGCAGTCGCTGCCGTAACGGCGCTACCCATTGAAACGCTCGCAGCGGTATTTGAAGCGCCTCTTTATCCCCCGCTCGATCTTTCGTACTTTGATTATCCCGTTACGCCCGCTCCGGCGATGATCCGTTTCGGTTACGCAGCAATAACCTGGGACGGCAACGACACACAGGCAATAAAGGATGTTTCTGAAGTCGGCTTTCGAGGTATTCAGATAAGGAACAATATCCTGAAGGAATACGGTGAACGGCCAAAGGCCCTGCGCGAGTTGCTGGACCAGTACCACCTCGAGATGGTCGCTCTTTCGAGCGGAGGAGTCAGCATCACCGCCGGCACAGAGGCAGACGAGATCGCCAAACACGTTCGCAATGCAAAATTCGTCCGTGACGTCGGTGGTCATTACCTGCAGGTAACCGATTCAGCCCGATCAAAAAGTCGCCAGCCGATGGCCGGCGATTTCAAACAGCTCGGAAAACTGCTTACGGAAATTGGCAGGCGAGCCACTGACCTGGGTGTCCCCGTCGGCTACCACAATCACATGGACTCGCTGGGCGAAGCGCCCGCCGAAGTTGATCGCATCATGGCAGAGGCTGATCCACGCTACATCAAACTTGAACTGGACATAGCTCATTACCAGCAAGGTGGCGGTGACCCGGCAAAGGCGATCAGGCAATACAAGGACCGGCTGCTCTTTCTGCACATCAAGGATGTTGAGAACCTTGCGACCCCGGACAGTCGTGGCCGGTCTTACCGCTGGGTCGAACTCGGTCGCGGGCGAGTTGATCTTCCGGCGGTCTTCAAGGCGCTAAAAAAGGTTAAGTTTCGTGGTTGGGCAGTGGTGGAATTAGACAGTGTGCCCGACAATTCAAGAACTCCAAAAGACTCTGCGCTCATAAGCAAGAAATATCTGGAAGATAAGCTCGGAATGAAAATATGAGCTGAAAGTCGGGAGTCGGGAGTCGGGAGTCGGGAGTCAAGACTCAGATATCTAGAAAGAGCAGCTGGGCATGAAAATAAGAGTCGGGACTCCAGACTCCCGACTCGTGACTCTTAAGGCTATGTCCGACAAACTTCAGTTTGTCGTGGACTGAGCGAAGAGACTTTTAGCGGAAACCGTCCGACAAACTGAAGTTTGTCGGACTCTGACGGGAGAAACATCATGAACAAAAAAAACTCACGACGAGATTTCATCAAGACTGCAACCCTGGGCGCCACCGCGGTAATGATCGGTTCGCGCGCATCGAGCTACGCGAAAATTCTCGGAGCCAATGATCGCGTGCGAGTCGCCGTCGTTGGACCGGGTGATCGCGCCAATGATGCTTTGATTCCGGCTTTTCTTCGGCTTGCCGATGAGCTCAACTTTGAGCTAGTCGCGATTTCTGATCTATGGAAACTCCGTCGCGACGATGCCGCCGCGAAGATCACTCAAAAGGCAGGAAAGAACGTGACGCAGGTGCGCAATAATGACGAGCTCTATGCCATGAAAGATGTCGATGCTGTGATCATTGCCACCGCGGACTTTCAGCATGCCTATCACTGTATGGAGGCAGTGCGCGCGGGAAAAGATGTTTATGTCGAGAAGCCCTTTGCAAACACCATGAGCGATGCGCGCGCGGCGCTGCAACTGGTAAAAGCCTCGGATCGTGTTGTGCAGGTCGGCACGCAACGTCGCTCGACTCCAAGCTATATGCGCGCCAACGAATTCATCAGGTCGGGCCAGTTCGGCGACATCGTGATGGTTGAGATGACCTGGAACGTCAACCAGCCTGGTCGTTGGCGACGACCCAATCTAGTTCCAAAACTGCGAGAGACAGACGTCGACTGGAAACGCTTTCTTATCAACCGACCCTACGAGCCGTTTGATCCGCGCAAGTACGTCGAGTTCCGTCTTTTCTGGCCCTACTCGTCCGGTATCCCTGACCAGTGGCTGGTCCATCAGATCGACACTGTGCACTGGTTCACCGGGCACGGTCATCCCACCAGCGTTGTGGCTAACGGCGGGATCTATCTCTGGCGTGATGGCCGTCGGAACTTCGATACCATGACCGCGGTTTACGATTACGGTGATGCGAACAACGGTGGCAAAGGATTCCAGGTAGTCTATTCTTCGCGTCAAACGAACAGCGCCGGTGGCACTCGTGAGCTGTACTACTCCAACGGCGGGATGATCGATCTTGATACGAACAAAATCACTCCCACCGGAGGTTTGGAAGCAAAGTATGCCGAGCCAATGAAGATGAAACCGTTTCGACTCAATGAGGCGTCGCTCCTTGACTCGACCAATTCGAGCGACAATGGCGGTGTGCAAGCCGAGGCTAGTACGGGAGTTGACAAGTCGACTCTGGCCCATATGCGAAACTGGATGGAGTGCGTCCGCTCGCGCAAGACACCGAATGCCGACATCCACGCGGCTTACAACCACTCGGTGGCACTTTGCATGACCATTGCCGCACTGCAAACAGGCAAACGCGTTACATTCGATGAAGCCAAACAAGAAGTCGTCACGGGTTAGGCGATATGTCTGGACAGGTCGCCCGGACGATGAACACCATCCACGAAAGTACACGAACGCAAACACGCGAACCAACACAAAACGTTATTCTGAAATCCCACTCACGGCAGAGATTCTCATGAAAATAGAATCAGCTCGAGTCAGATTGACCAGTGTTGTTCTATTTTCATCTGCGGTGGCGAATCGAGATTCATGGATTTACTGTGTAAAAACTCCGAAATCCCACCAACGGGCAGTGGGTGGGATTTCAGAAGCTCTCTTTCCATGACTCCCTGTAGAAAGGATCTGAACAATCCACCCACTGCCGTAACTGCCGTGGGTGGGATTTGGAGCTCTCTTCCCATGGGTGTCATTTCGTATCTTTTCGTGGATCGTCGCCCCCGGCAAACGCCCTTTGCCCTCCTTCGCAGACTGGAGAACTTCAACGATGCACCTTCGTCACATTCTTTCCCGAACCCCGTTAGCCGTGGAATTGTCCTTAGCGTTCGTGATGCTGTGCACGATGACCACACAAGCACAACAACAAGAGCGTGGCGTGCGCATTGTCAAGAATGAGGCCGCGCGTCGAGTCGATGTGTTCATCGATGCGAGGCCCTTCACTTCTTACGTTTGGCCTGAATCATTGAAGGTGCCGGTGCTCTACCCGTTGCGCACGTCCGAAGGCACGGTTGTCACCCGCGGCTTTCCGCTCGAGCCTCGGCCAGGGGAGCGCGTAGACCATCCGCACCATGCCGGATTTTGGCTCAACTATGGAGACGTAAACGGAGTTGATTTCTGGAACAACTCAACAACTTTGCCTGCGGAACAGCAGCGCAAGATGGGAACGGTCGTGCAGCGGCGGATAGCGCGAACGAAAGACGGCAGAGATCATGGCGAGCTGGAAGTGGAGATGGACTGGATTATGCCTGATGGTCAGCCAATCTTGCGCGAGGTCACAACGTTTGTTTTTCAAGCTGGCCCAAACCTGAGAGGGGTGGACCGCATCACCACCTTGACCGCGTTAGATAAACGGGTTCTCTTCCATGACGACAAAGAAGGGATGTTGGGAATGCGGGTGCGGCGCGAGCTCGAGCAACCTTCAAGCGAGCCGCTAATCTTTACGGACTCGAGCGGAAGACCAACAGCTGTAAAGGTGATGGATAACACCGGCGTCAGCGGTTTGTACCGCAGCAGCGAAGGAAAGACTGGCGACGCTGCCTGGGGCACGCGCGGCCGTTGGATGATGTTGGCTGGTAAAGTCGATCAGGAATCCGTCACGCTTGTGATGCTTGACCATACGAAAAACATCGGCTTCCCGACTTACTGGCACGCGCGCGGGTACGGCCTTTTCGCTGCTAACCCGCTGGGTCAGGAGGTTTTCAGCAATGGCAAAGAGAAGCTCAACTTCACCCTTGAACCCAGACAGTCGGTGACGTTTCGCTATCGTTTGCTGATCCTTTCCGGCCCCACCAGCACGGATCAAGTGGAGAAGCAATATGGAAGATTTGTGAACGAAGTGAAATGAGCGGGGAGAATTTCCTGAGCCTTCTGAATACGCAACAATGGTGAACTACCTCTGGATCGGATTCTGGGTTGGTTGAAAGATCGTTACTGTATACATTTGACTGCGGTGACATTGGATGGGAAGGTGCTGTGGCAGTTGGGGCGGCCTGATCCTCGCAACGGGTTGCTGACCAACGACAATCCGTTTTCAAATTCAAGACATCGACGGCGATGTCCGCAATGAAGTGATCATGGCACGAGACTTCAAGTTGCCGATTCTGGAGGGCAGCACCGGCAAACTGAAACGATGGGCGTGGATGCCGGCCGCGCCAGTGAAGAATCAGACGAGGCCGTATGAGTTAAACAATGGTGATTCGCTGGCCTTCTTCAACCTTACCGGCCAACCCGGCCGCCGCGACATCCTCGTCAAGGATCGCTACAACAATTTCTGGATCTTCAATAACGAGCTGAAGCCACTTTGGCAGGGCGCAACCATGACGGGACATTTTCCGATCCCGTTCGATGTCGACGGCGACGGGCTCGACGAAGTACTAATCGGCTATTCAGGTAGTCCCTTGTTGCCCGTAAACTGGCGCGGAGACGGTCAGGAGTTTGCCCTCATGTCAGGTAACGTCCGCGAGGGTGGGATGATCGATGGCTACCTGCGTCGAGTCATAGTATTTCCGGATGATGGCCATCCCGATCTGGCTGCTTATGCAACCAATCTCACCGGCGACACACGCGACGAAATCGTTATCTGGGACCAGGAGAGTGTCTGGATCTATACCCAGGACCGGCCGTTCTCGGGTCAGCATCTCTACGCACCAATTCGCAATCCAACTTACAACGAATCGAATTATCGGGCTGCGTTATCACTGCCGCATTGGTTGAATTAGGTAGTTCAAGAGAGTTCAGTGGAACAGGTTTCACCCCGCCAGGGTTTGTCGGAAAAGTAACCGAGTCAGGACGAATTGGTCAATCATACGTTGAAAGGAAACATGGTTTCATTGATTACCAGGTTTTTCACCCCGCTAGGGGTGAGATGTTTATAGGGCGGAACATAACAGAAACCTGCGCCGTTCGGAGGAGCGGAACTCAACGGGACTGGTGATCGTCGAGACACGTTCCGCTCCTCCGAACGGCGCCGGAGGGGGTTGCTTTCCGAGGCTATAGACATCTCACCCCTAGCGGGGTGAAAACCTAACTCATTGAGTTCATAGAAGCCTGGAATGTTCTTGCACTAAAGCGTTGGGGCGGTAGAAAAATGGAAAATGAAAATTGGATTCGAGCCTCAAAAGCGAGGTCATTCTTGCTCGCGATGGCGCTGCTGCAATTGTTTTTCCTAACAGACCGCGCGGTTGCGATGTCAAACTACGAACTCCAGTCGCCGAATGGCAAGGTTCGACTGAACATTCGAGCTGCCGAGCGAATCGAATACGAAGTCATCTTTGACGGTAAGATGCTGCTCAAAGACTGCCGACTCTCGATCGATATCGATCACAAGACAATTGGACTTGATCCCAAGATCAAATCGACGAAGCGGGACACCATTGATCGGGAGCTCACGGTGGCGATCCCGCAAAAGTTTGCGAAGCTGCGTGAGCACTACAACGAGCTGCGACTGGAGATGGAGGGCGATTATGCAGTCGTCTTCCGTGCCTACAACGACGGCGTGGCTTACCGGCTCGAGACATCGCTGCCACAGCGAGAAGTAAAGGTCTATGGCGAAGAAGTGCTTCTCAATTTCTCCGGCGACTACGGAGTCTATTATCCCAAAGAAGACAGTTTCTTTTCACACAATGAAAGGGAGTTTCTCTATCTACCTTTGAGAAATGTTGCGAAAGATTCGCTCGCCAGTCTGCCTGCCGTGGTTGACACAAAGGAAGGTACGAAAATTGTCATCGGTGAAGCTGACGTCGATGATTATCCCGGATTGTGGCTGCGAGGCAATAGTAACGATAGCCTCTCGGCGGTCTTTCCACCCTACCCGCTGAAACAAGAGCTGCGAAAAGATCGCAACCAGGATCGTGACTTCAGGGTAACCGAAGCAGCCGATTACATTGCGGTCACCAACGGAACGCGGACCTTTCCCTGGCGATTGATCGGCATTGCCGAAAAAGATGGTGAGTTGATAACGAACAACCTGGTCTATCTGCTTGCCAGACCATCGCAGGTGCAGGATACGTCGTGGATCAGACCGGGGAAGGTGGCCTGGGACTGGTACAACGCAAATAATATTTACGACGTGAATTTCAAGTCGGGGATTGATACGCGGACCTACAGGTATTACATCGACTTCGCTTCGAAGTATGGCATTGAGTACATCATCCTTGACGAAGGTTGGTACAAACTCGGCAATGTGCTTGAAGTGGTTCCCGAGATGAACATAGAAGAGCTCGTCGCCTACGGTAAGCAAAGGCACGTCGGCATCATCCTTTGGGTTGTCTGGAAGACGCTCGACGATCAATTTGAACCAGCACTCAACCAGTTTGAAAAGTGGGGCATTAAAGGTATCAAAGTTGATTTCATGCAGCGGGATGATCAGGTGGTAATCAACTTTTATCACAGGGTCTGCCGCGAAGCTGCCAAACGAAAGATGCTAGTTGATTTTCACGGCGCGATTAGACCGGCGACAATGACCCGCACCTGGCCCAACCTGATCAATACCGAAGGCGTCAGGGGACTCGAGCAAAACAAGTGGAGCAAGTACTCCAATCCTGAGCACAACGTCACCCTACCGTTCACCAGAATGTTCCTCGGGCCGATGGACTACACGCCGGGCGCGATGGTTAACAGCGGAAACGAGAAGAACTTTGCGGCGATCTTTGACCGGCCAATGAGCCTCGGCACCCGCTGTCATCAACTGGCTATGTACGTGGTTTATGAAAGCCCGCTACAGATGTTGGCGGACAGTCCTTCACATTATTTGCGCGAACCGGAAGTGATGGAGTTCCTTGGTCCCGTCCCGACCGTTTGGGATGAAACGAAGGTGCTCGATGCAAAGATTGGCGATTACGTTGTGATCGCGCGGCGTCACGGCCGTGACTGGTATGTAGGTGCGATGACGGATTGGACTCCGCGCGAGTTAGAAATCGATCTGTCGTTCCTGCCGGACGGTAAGTTCCAGATGGAGAGTTACCAGGATGGAGCTAATGCCGACCGATTCGGAAGTGACTACAATAGAGAGAAGAGTGTTGTCGACAGAACAACTAGGCTCAAGTTCAAGATGGCTGCGGGAGGCGGCTTCGCAGCGAGAATTCATAAGGCTTAGACTGCGGATGAGTGCTTAAGTGACAGCACGAGTAGGTCTTTTGTGTAAACAATCGATCCACGCGCACCACACGAACCAAAGACATGAACTGACTTCGTGTGATTTCGTGAATTATGTTTTTACGTTTTATCGTTATGGAATTGGCCGTTCAGTGAATTATCGATTTACGCAGGAGGCACCCTATGGCTAATGAGATAAAGCTTCGTTTGGAAGTATTCGATGTCTATGGGAAACCGATTCCGGAGAAGATCGACATCATCCTTCGTCATCAAGTTCTCAGCGAAGTCGTTAAAGCAAACGCTAACGCTGCAAACGGGATTGAGATCACCGGGCTGCGCGGCGCTCCACAGGGCCTCTATCGGATTGAAGTGGACCCGCCTTCCTATCAGTATTTAAGCCAGTTCATCAGCATGAAGGCAAGCGGAACCACGAAGCTCTCTATTACATTTCCGATCGACCCGAGTAAGGTGAAGAAGGTCAACTTTCCCGGCTACTCAAAACTCCCACAGGATTTGGAAAACCTGTTGGAGAGGAGCGATAAGGTCTTTTCCTTTGAAGGAAAGAAAGGAAAGGTACTCTATGACGCTTTCGATGACATTCGGCGGGCAGGTCTCTTGAACATAGCCGCGAAGACTGGGGTTACGGGATTGAGTAACGAGAAAAACGTTCTTTCTTATATCCAGGAACTGAAGGAGATCCGGGGTGATCGATTCTTTGCAGTTGTACCGAAGGAGTTGCGCGAGGAGACAAAGAATAGCGTGGCCCACGGTATTTTCGATCCTGTTGATGGAATCTTGCATCACCCTCCGGCTGGCTTTTCACACGCCGGAAGTTTTAAGACACCCGATCACTACGGAAACCTCCAACTGACCTTCTTCATGAAGGGCTACGATTGTGTCGCTGACGTAGATATTGACGATGCCGACGGTCTGGAGCACGTGTTTCAGGTTCTTCGCAATAAGTTATCTGGAAACGCCACACATCCTTACAGCATTCACGAAATCCTGGTCGGGTTCCAAAAGATCAACCCCGGCTACACCTTTGTGGTCTAGGCAGGGAATGGAAATTCGCTGCAGATTAGCGCGGATGGCACAGTGGCCCTGACAGCAACCAAAAAGATCCACGAAATCACCTTAGCAAATCACACGAAAGGCGCCACGAACATTTCGTGATAGTTCGCGTAATCGATTTCGTGTAGTTTCGTGGATCGATTGAGTCTGTATCTGGATAGCAGTAGCGCGAAGCGGTTACCAGATTCTTCACTCCTACGGAGTGAAGTTAACTGCGAAAGCGCCCGCAGTCAATCTCGTACCTCTTAACCTTGTAACCAATTACCCGCTCGGTTGTGTCAAGCAGCTTTGCCGCTCGCTTGCGATTGCCGCGCGTAGTTTTCAGGGCGTCCAAAATAATGTCTCGTTCGAAAGCTCCAACCGTGGATTCGAGTGACAGGCGCGTTACCGTACCTGACCCCTCCGCTGTTTGCAGAGTCGGCGGCAAGTGATGGCCATGGATTACATTTGTCTCACACACGAGCACTGCACGCTCGATGATGTTCTCAAGTTCACGCACATTGCCGGGCCAATGGTAAGAAGCGAGCATATCGATGGCGGGTGTAGAAATGCGCTTGATGCTTTTGCCGTGCTCGCGCGCGTACTTCTCAAGAAAGTGATCGGCCAGCAAGAGCACATCTGACTTGCGCTCGCGCAAGGGGGGGACGAAGATGGTGAACACGTTAAGGCGATAGTACAGATCCTCACGGAATTCTCCGTTGGCTATTGCCTCCTCCATGTTCTTGTTGGTGGCAGCTATGAGCCGGACATTGATCTTAATCGTCTCAGTGCCGCCCAGCCGTTCAAACTCACGCTCCTGAAGAACGCGCAGCAGCTTGATTTGCGTCGATACATTCAGATCACCGATCTCATCAAGAAAGAGTGTGCCACCCTCAGCCCGTTCAAAGCGTCCTTTCTTGCGAGTTTGAGCGCCGGTGAACGCGCCCTTCTCGTAACCAAACAACTCGGATTCGATAAGAGTTTCGGGCAGCGCCGCGCAGCTAATTTTGATGAATGGCTTACTCGCCCGTAGAGAGTTGTAGTGGATCGCATGCGCGATCAGTTCTTTGCCTGACCCCGATTCCCCTCGCAGAAGTACAGTAGTGTTTGTGCGTGCAACCTGGGTTACCTGTTCATAGACCTGACGCAAAGGGCCCGAGTTGCCGATGATATGACTGAAGTCGTAGCGTTCGCGCAACTCCTGTTTCAGATGCGTGTTCTCGTCGAGCAGGCGTTGCTTGTCCGTCTCGATGAGGTGATCGACTTTGATTGCCTGAGCGATCATGGTCGCTATGATCGACAGAAACCTCGTTGCTCGCTCGTAGTCACGATCGGGCTTGTAAGGCAGGTCGACCCCAATCACGCCTACCGCTTTTCGGTTAACCAGGACCGGCACGCAGATGAAACTCAACTCTTGCTGTTTGAGAGGTTTCTTACGCGCTCCAAGCCGATCAAGGAACATCGGCTCACGACTGATTTGCGGTACGACGATTGGCTTTCCTGTTTGCGCGACCTTGCCAGTAATGCCTTCACCCAGCTGGTATCTCAGGCGGCGCACTCCCCCTTCGTCCAACCCATGAGACGCAACGATGCGCAATTCATTCGTATCCTGGTCGAGCAGCATAATCGAGCTGCGCAACATGCCGTGATGCCGCCCCAGTATTGACAGCACCCGAGCCATTGCCTCTTTGAGTTCGAAGGTGCCGGCCAACATTTCTCCGGTTTCGAGGAAGGTAGCCAGCTTTCGCGCCTCAGCCTCTTGCGGTGTCCTGGGCTTGGAGGCGATGGATCTACGAGCGCCGTTGTTCTGTGGCCTTTTCATAAACAAAATCAGTACGCAAAAAGAGTTTCTGCTGACTTCTCATTCACACCGTGGCTTTAGCCCGGTTCTATGATCTGGTGCGCGATAAAACCAGCTGCGGATGCACTTGCGAAAACTTGTCGCTAAAGTTCAGAAGAGCCAGCAACCTGACATCCCGCGCTACTTGAGCACCTCCCAAGAAAAACCTTTGAAACGGTTCCTTCGACTCGTTTTGGCCATTCGTGTCACTGGGCTAAAGCCGCAGTGTGAATGAGAAGGCAGAAGCTCTGTTCCCGACAAACTCCCAGGAATATTGAACCTGCCAGCCAACATCACTCTATTTATCCACAGGTAAACTTGCTGAGTAGACTTCTCGTTAACAGCTAGCCCTGAACGAAAGGGACAACTGTTGGCGTCATTTCGTTTGATCCTTTGGATCGGTTTGACCTGGAATTGTACGCGACTGCATGCGCCACTCACCGGTAGCTCGCTGACGCAACACTTCGAGAAAGGCCGCAGCTGCATGCGAAAACGTCACCTGGCGGCGATGCGTTACCCAGAGCCTGCGCAAGTAGGTGATTTCCCGAACGGGGACGGTCGCAAGCGTGCCGCGCGCCAATTCCTCTGCGACACACATGTGGGGTACAAATGCCAGCCCAATCTTGAGTTGCACAAACCGCTTAATTGTTTCAACTGTCGCCAG
>WNGE01004660.1_pt1 | contig 29655 bp, 22 predicted proteins | sample 5400651 | NCBI WGS metagenome assembly WNGE01 (sample SAMN13153370, study PRJNA577476) | soil metagenome | isolation source: 60 cm soil or saprolite under grassland replicate 2 | place: USA:California | collected 2016-06-15
ATGTCATCCAGCATCGCCCGTGTCACTGCCCGCATGCCGCACCATACCACGGATTTAACAATTATGCAGCACAGTCGGCACGAAAGAACCCCAGGTCACCAGGAACGCAACTCAACCGCTTCCGGAGATCTGAGCCTTGCTGCCGTGGATCCTTCGGACCCGGTCTCGCCCGCGGCTGACTGCTCGCGGCATGGCCTGTTCCGCTATCTGACCGCGGAGGAGTCCGCGGACTATCTGGCGATCATGGACCTTTTCTCGGCTACCTTGCTGGTCGACCTGTCCGCCGCCGAGGTGATCGTGCAGCTCGCTGAGCGAGCCTGGGCTATCGACCGTGACACCGTCGAGGCGCGGTGTAGACAGCTCGTCGCCTGGGGCAATCTCGTCCCGGCTGTGCGCGACGCGCGGGTGAGCACCGTGGCCGAGTACATCCGTTCCCGCTCCCGCTACCAGGTGTCCAAGCTCGGCGGGCGCCTGCACCGCGAGGCGGTTGCCATCTTGCACGCCAGCGACGGCGCGCGTGAGGTGGCACGGGAGCTTCTCGGCCAGATCGTTCAGTCTCTCGAGCGCATCCTGCAGATGCTCGACCGGCCCGAGGTCGATGCCGAGGCCCTGGCCGGCGAGGTGACCACGGTATTCGGTAACCAGCGCTTGTTCACCGACAGCGTCCGGGATTTCTACGCCTACCTGTCCGGCATCCTCAGCCGCTACGACCTCGGCGGTGAGGAGTACGCGCAGTTCAAGGAACTGCTGCTGGTGTACATCGACCTGATCACGGCCGACGTCAACCGGCACGCTCCCGCCGTCGCCCACCGCGTGAACCTGGTGCTGAAGCAGATCGATCCGTTGCTAGACGTCCTGGCCCGGTTGCCCGGGCTCACCCTGCCGGACGGTACGCCGGTCGAGCGGGCGCAAGGACGCACCAATCAGGACTGGGAGGAGCTCGCCTTCTGGTATGACGCACTCCGCGGCTCGGGGCCGGAGCAGCTTCGGGCGGCTGCGGGGCAGGCGCTCGGCCAGCTGATCACCAATGCCAAGCGGCTGCTCGACTCCTCCGGGACGGGCTTCTCGCGGCGTGCCGACTTCCTCCGGCTCGCCCGCTGGTTCTCCGTGGCGGACGACGACGGCGCCCACCGGCTCTACGCAGCGGCATTCGGCGCCTATCCGGCCCGGCACCTGCTCTTCGGCCCGGAGGAACCCGACCCGCGCATCGGCCCCATGATGTCGTGGTGGGACTCGGACCCGGTTTCCGTCCCCGTGTCACTTCGTGAACGCGGCGACCGGGCCATGCGGGGGCGCAGCTCCCGTGTTCCCGACCCTACCGCCGACAGGCTCCGCCTGATCGCCGAGGCGCAGCGCGAGGCCGAACAGCGCCAGACCGCTGCGGCTGAGCTTGCCGTCACCGGGTCGCTGCATCGCGCCACGATCTCCCCGGCTGCCCGCAACCTGCTCCTCGATCTGATCGCCGAACTGCTGGCCCGGCATCGCGAGGAGATCACGGACCACGACGTCGGCTTGCGGCTGCGCGCGGTCCCCGGCCCCGACACCGTCGTCACTAGCTCCGACGGCACCACGACCTTTGTCGGTCTGAGCCTTTGGGTGTCTGGCATCATGCACGGTCAGGAGGCGGCGGTATGACCGCGGGGCGGGTGTCGACGGTCGGCCTAGATGCAGGGGAGCGGCGGCTAGCCGCGCGATCTCTCCTGGCGTCGCCCATCCTGACCGCCGCTCGCCAACCCGCCGAGCTTGACCTGGTGCGACGGCACGCCACCGCGCTGAAGTCCATGTTCGTCGGCCAGCTGGGGTACGCATTGATCGTCGGATCTGGCTTCGCCCGTCTCGTGAAGGCCCCGCTGCCGGCGTCCGCGCCGGTGCGCCCGGCCCGCCGGATGACTGACAACAGCCCTTTCACCCCTGCCACCTACGTGCACCTGGCGCTCGCCTGCGGCGCACTGCTGGCGCCCGGCGTGGGCGAGCAGATCCTCATCTCCGCGCTGGTCGACCAGATCCGGGCCGACGCCGCCGAGCAGTCGATCACCGTCACCGACAGCATCAGCGACCGGCGGCACCTGGTCAGGGCGCTCCGGCTACTGGAGTCCTGGGGGGTGGTGACCGAGACCGACGGGTCGCTGAGCGCTTGGGGCGAACGAGCCGAGGACGAGGCGCTGCTCAGCATCAACCGCTCGCTGCTCATCCACCTGCTTCCGAGCCCGCTATACCACTTCGAGACAGCCGAGGACACCTGGTCGCGGCGCCAGCCCGAGCCGCCCCGGCGTCGTCTGCGCCAGCGGCTGGTGGAGAACCCAGCCCTGTTCCGTGCCGAGCTGCCCGGGGACGAACTCGACGTGCTCTCCCGCGAACGCCATGAGCTGGCTCGCCAGCTCGACGAGAACTTCGGCCTGGTGCTAGAGGTCCGGGCCGAAGGCGTGCTGGCCTACGACCCGTCCGGTACGCTCACCGACCTCGGCTTCCCCGGCGTCGGCCGGGCCAAGCAAGCCGCGCTGCTACTGCTCGACGAGCTGGCCACCGCCCTGGCGCCGTCCGGCGAATCGCTCGTCATGGTCGACGGCAGGCCGCTGCCGGGCGTCCTGGCACCGTGGCCGCAGGTCGCCGCGGTACTGGGCGAACTGGCTGTCCGATATCCCCGCGTCTGGCAGGACGACCCGGACACGCTGCGCACCGAGGTCGTTGACCTGCTGGCTGCCCTGCGCTTGGCCCGCCGCCTGGACGAGGGCCTGGCCGTCTTCCCGTTCGCGGCCCGGTACCAGCCGCAGGTGCGAACGCTGACCCAGGAGGTGCTCGGATGAGCCAGCAGCATGCTCCGCGCCGCTTCGGCGAGCGCTGGCGGCTTTCCCGCGCCGGGATCGTCAACATCTGGCACTACCTGGACAACGAGTTCGATCTCAGCGGTGGCCGGATGATCCTGCGCGGCACCAATGGCTCAGGGAAGTCCCGCGCGCTCGAGATGCTGCTGCCGTTCCTGCTCGACGCCGACCGCCGCCGCATGGACGCCACCGGCGCGGCACGGGTCAGCCTCGATGAGCTGATGCGGTCTGGCGCTCAGGGCCAGTCCAACCGCACCGGCTACCTCTGGCTGGAGCTGAGCCGGCCGGGCGAATGCCTCACTGTTGGGGCTCTGGTCCGGCACAGCCAGTCGGCCAGCAGCACCAAGGTCTGGTACTTCACCACACCGCTGCGTGTCGGCGACGGCCTGGAGTTGATGTCGAGCTCCCGCGAGCCGCTGTCCCGCGACGCGCTGACCGAGCTGGTCGGGGCCGAACGCATCACAGAATCCCCCGGCGTGCATCGGGAGCGCGTCCGCACCGAGGTGTTCGGCCTGGACGGCGACGCGGGCCGGGACCGCTACGACGGTCTACTCCAGCTCCTGCACACGCTGCGCGCGCCCGACGTCGGCAACCGTATCGACGAGGGCCGGCTGCCGCAGATCCTGCTTGAATCGCTGCCGCCGTTGCATGAGGAAGCCCTTATCCGCGCAGGCGAGCAGCTCGACGGCCTCACTGAGACCCGGGCCGCTCAGGACCGTCTGGAGAACTCGGCCGAGCGTGTGACCGCGTTCCTGGCCGTTTACCAGCGCTACGCCGCCGAGACCCTGCGGTCGATGGCACGGGACACCCTGGCCTCCGCCGACGCCGCCATCGAGGCGGAGCGGAACTCCCGCCGCCGGGCGGACGAGCTCGCCAGCCTCCGGGAGGAGTCCGGCGACCTCCAGGCCCAGGCCAAGCAGCTCGCCGACGAGCTTACCGAGATCGACCACACGCTGACCGCGATCCAGTCCCGGGAGATCTTCAAGACAGCCGACGACCTGGTCCAGCGCGACAAAGCCGAGGCTGCCCTAGCCACCGCGGCTGACCAGGCCCTGGCCGCCGCGAACCGGGAGCGGGCCCATCACCGGCGGGCCGTGGCGGACGCCGACCGCGTCCTGGCAGAGATTCGCGAGGCCGCCGGGGACACCGCGGCCGCGCTGGCCGCCGCCCGCGAATCGCTCGGTGACGCCGATCTGCCGGACGGGGCCCTGCCCGGTGAGGTCCGCGTGCTTGAGACCAGCCCGCCGCCCGCGCGGGTGCTGGTGCGCACCAGCCGTCACGATGACCCGGAACCGGTGAACCGCCCGGCTGCCGCCCTGGCCGAGCTCATCCCCGCCGATCCGGCCGCGGCTCAGTGCGGCGCCGCGGCCGTCGCGGGCGGCGCCGCCGAACGAGCGGCTGCCGCCGAACGCCGGCTGGCCGAAGCGCGGCGGCTCGCCCAGGCGCAGCAGGCGGTGCTCAGGGCCGAGGCCGACGCCGAGCAGCTGCGGAGCGCAGCCGACCGGGACGCCCGGACCGCCGCGGAACAGGCTGCCGACCGGGACGCCGCCGCCGTCGATCTGGCCCAGGCGTGGCGCGCCTGGACCGGCGACGCCCGCACGCGTGAACTGCTCGGCGACCTTGACTGGCTCGCTCACCCGGCTGTTGGCCCGCTGATCCTCGACGCTGAGGCGCTGGCCGGCGAGGCGGAAGACGAGCTGAGCGGCCTGGATCGCGCGGCGGCGGAAGCTGCCCGGCCGGCGCAAGGAAAGATTGAGGCCGAACGGGTGCGGCTCGACGCGGCCGCCGAAGCCAGCCGCGATCGTGAGCGGATGCTGCGGTCGGAGCGTGCCGACCTGTCTGCCGAGCGTGATCTCAAGCCCGGCGATCCTCCCTGGCTAGACCCGGACCGTCCCGGCGAGCCGCTGTGGCGCTGCGTCGAATTCGCCACGGACCTGATCGGTGCTGGTCCGGAGGCACAGGCGGGGGTGGAGGGAGCCCTGCTCGCCTCGGGACTGCTGACCGCGGTCATCCAGCCGGACGGCACGGTGGTCGCCGCCGATGGTGAGATACTGCTCAGCCCGGCGGCCGTCCGGCCGCGCCAGGCTCTGTCCGCCGCGCTCCGCCCGGACCCGGCCGCCGGGCTGCCCGCGGACGTCATCGCCGGTGTCCTGGCCGGCCTCGGCTTCGACGACCCGGACGCGGCCACCTCGGTATCGGCCGACGGCAGCTGGCGGAACGGCCCGCTGCGCGGCCGGCACGCCGTCGGCCTGGCTCGGCACATCGGCGCGGCCGCCCGTGCGGCCCACCGTAGGGAACGGATCGCCCAGATCGACGCCGAGGTCGCGGACCTCGGCCAGGCCGCCGAGGAGCGGGCCGGGCAGCTTGCCAGTCTCGATGCCCGCACTGGCCGGATCGACGCGCTGGTCCGTGCCGCGCCACGCACCGCAGACCTGCATGCCGCCCGGCGGGTCGCCGCCAAGGCCGCTGAACGCGCCGTCGGCAGCGCCAGCCGGGCCGGAGAAGAGGAAACACGGGCCCGCCAGTTCCGCGCCGCGTGGGTCGCGGAGCTAGGCACCCATCAGGCCGCCTGCGCGCACCTCGGCCTGCCCGCTGAGGGCGGGGCGCTGGAGGGTGCCGTGACTGCGGCGCGCCGGGCCCAAGACAAGAGCGCCCAGCTGGGCCGGGAGCTCGTGCGGCTGGCTGAGCGCGCACGGCGGCATGCTGAGCAGCTTCGCCGAGCCGAGGAGGCCGCAGCCGGCCGCGACGATACCGAGCAGGCGGCCGAGAAGTCCTGGTCGGCATGGCACGCCGCGGCCAGCGAACTCGCCGCCCAGCACGCCGCTGTCGACCTGTCGCTGGAGCAGGCCCGGGCCGAACTCGCCCAGACCCAGACGGCCAGGGAGACCACCGAGCGTGATCTGCAAGCGGCCCAGAGGGCTGAGGCTGCGCTCGGGCCTCGCCTCGGCAAGGCCGAGGCAGATCGTGATCAGGCCGAGCGGGATGCCGGTGAGCAGACCGCCCGGCTGGTCGCCGCCGCGCAGCGGCTCAACTGGGGCCTGGTCCTGCCCGGCCTGGCCGCCGCGGCGAGCGCCGAGCCGCTGTCCGGGGTTGTCTACCCGGAATCGCCAGACGACGTGCGGTCCGCAGCCCAGGGGATGCTGGCTGCGGTTCCGGCGCCGCGCCAGCCTGCCTCGCTGACCACGGTCTCCAACGCATTCCGTGAGTTCGACCGTGAGGTCTCCGGCCAGCTCGACGTCAGGCACACCATCGACGACAACGTGCTCCTGGTCGAGGTGGCGGGCGCGGGCGACGAGCACACCCTGGCCGGGGCGGCCCGCACCCTCGCCGCCCGGGTGGAAGCCGGCCGGGCCGCTCTGAGCGAGCGTGAACGCGCCGTCTTCACCCGCTTCGTCCTCGGCGGCGTGGCTGAGGAACTCCGGCGCCGGGTCAACCAGGCTGACCAGCTAGTCGGGGCCATGAACGCCAGCCTCCGCGAGATCCGCACCAGCAACGGTATCGGCGTGCGCCTCGGCTGGCGCCTTCGCGACGACTACGCCATCCTCGGCCGAATCCTCGCACTGGTGGCCACCTCTGACGTGGTTCGGTCCGAAGCCCAGAACGCTGAACTCACCGATCTGCTGCGCCAGCGAGTGGAGCAGTACTACAGCGCCGATCCGAGTAGCGGGTACGCCATCCACCTCGCCGCCGCCCTGGACTACCGCCAATGGCACGAGGTCACCGTCACCATCCTCGGACCGGAAGTAAACCAGCAGCGTCGCCTGTCCCGGCGCGCCAAGCTCTCCCAGGGAGAGATCCGCTTCGTCTCCTACGTGACCTTGTTCGCCGCTGCTGACGGCTACCTCACCAGCCTCGGCGACGATGGCCGGGCGTTGCGCGTCATCCTCCTCGATGACGCGTTCGCCAAGGTCGACGACGGCACCGTGGCCGAACTCATGGGTCTGCTCGTCGCGCTCGATCTCGACTTCGTGATGACTGGCCACGCCTTGTGGGGCTGCTTCCCCCAGGTCCCACGCCTCGACGTCTACGAAGTCCGGCGCAGCGACGGCAGCTCCGCGGTAACCACTCACGTGCACTGGGACGGCCGTAACCGCCATCTACGCAGCACGGCATGAATGGCATCCCGCCTTCCCTGCGCGATTACCTGCTGACGCCGTCGCTGCAGCCACTCTGGTCAGGGCTGCGCGAACGCCTCGAGCGCACCGGGCACGCGCTACGCGGCTCTATATCGGTGCCGCTTGACGACGACAGCGCGGACCGGCTTAGCGGCCTGCTCGGCCGTGCTATACCAGCCGGTGAGACCCGAATCCGGCTGGTTGATCTCGACACTTCCCTCCGGTCGAGCGTGGCTGGGCGCAGCCTGGTCGCTGTCGTAGCGGAACTAACGGGCGGACCACTTCAGAATCGGCCCGCCGAGCGCGACGCCGCTCGCGTCGGCCGGCAGCGACTCTGGGCGCATCTCGACCTCCTGCTCACCGAGCACAACCTGGCGGCCCAAGACTGGGTGCCGCAGTGGACGGATTGGTGCCGTCGCGGCGGCTTGCTGACCCGGCTTCCTGCCGCTGAAGCCATCACCACCCTCTCGATCGCTGTCCAGGTCCTGGCGCGGGTCCTGGACGACTCTCACCCGTCGATCGGCCTGGCCGAACTCGCCAGCGAGATCATCGGTGATGCCCACGGCCTCGATGGCGGCGTCTCTGCCGCCCTGGTGCTACGAGCGCTCGCGATTGCTCTCGACGTCGCGCCCGCTGCCTCGGCCGCCGAACGTCGGCTCCTTTGGCAGCGCGCCGGCGTCAGCACCGATGAGGTCTCTGGCACGGTCGTCACCTGGGCGCTGCGGCCGCCCGGCTGGGACCGCTGGTCCGCCATGATGCGCGAACGCGCCGACCTGGGCCTGGTTACCCATTTGACTGTGCATGAACTTCAGCGCGCCGCGGACCTGACCCGGCCAGGAGAGATCATCCACGCCTGCGAAAACCCCCAGGTTCTGCAGCGGCTAGCGACGGCGGGCGTGGAACATCCGGTGGCCTGTATGTCCGGCAACCCGGCGGCTGCTGGCATGACCCTGCTCGCGCGTACGGTCGTGCTCTACCACGGAGACTTCGACTGGCCTGGCATAGCCATCGCCCGTCGTGTCTTCGACCGAGGCGCCCGTCCGTGGCGGTTCGGGCGCATCGACTATGTCGACGCGGTTGACCGTCTTCCCACTGATAATCGGCTCGCCCTAAGCGGGCGCATCCAGGCCACGCCGTGGGATGAGGGGCTAAGCGCCACGATGACAGCAGCCGATGTCGCCGTCCACGAGGAACTAACCGTCGACGTGCTTCTCTCCGACCTACGATAGGACCGCTACGACTTCGTCGATTCCAGGCTTTTGGTTCATCGCCGATGCGTGATGTCTCAGTGAGGTGCCAGTTCGAAAAAGCGATCGCGAAGCCAGTGACGAACCAAGTGACAACGCCTCCAGGCAGCGCCGAACGCAGCACGACGTGCTCCAACGCCGCAAACCTTCCTATCTGCTGTAATCCGACCCAAGCCGACGCCATGAGACAGAATCGTCATGCATGGTAAGGAGAAGGTCTATGGTTCGATTCCGTAACGGGGCTCAGGTAGGTGACCTAATTCGAAAAGATTCGAATAGGTCATGGGTGCCGGTGGGGACTAACGGCTGCCCGCAGGGGTCCTGGCAGCCGGGCCAGCGCCACTTCTGCCAGGCCCTATCCGCAAAGGTTGGGGGATGCCCGGGCTGCCCGTGAGATCCCGGATCCCTTCGCAACCGCGGGAGCAGAGCGCCGGGCAGGCCCGCACCGGCACCGGTGCCGTCAGGCCGCGGGACTGCCTGGATGCCCCAGGTGGCAACTTCCCCGGGAAGAGCTCCAGAACCCCACGACGCGATAGCCAGGCGCGGCCGGCGCGCCAGCCTGGCGCCGTGATCATGTCACAGGGGCGGGCGCCGCGGATCGCCCCGGCCTCGATCCCGGCCAGCCCGGCGAGACCGGGCCGGCGGCCACGGTGACCGCGGTCGCGGCCGGCCCGGTAGCGGGCGACCGCGACCGCGTCCAGCGCGGCCCATGCTCTTCCGATCGGGCTGGCCAGGCTCATGCAGACTGCGTAGATCGGCGCGCTGGGACCTCCACTGGAAACGCTGCAGGCACGCACTCATGCATGCCGATGAGCGGTCAGAGATCACTTGCCTCGATCCGTTCGGCGAGGTGCTTGCGCCTTGCCGCGAACTGCGGTGAACTTGCCGATATCTGCCAGTGCCGGATCCGGACGTCGGCAGGGGAAGGGGGCGGATGACCGTGGGCAAGGTCATCACCGAAGCGTCGATGTCGCTTGACGGGTTCATCGCCAAGCAGGACAACACCATCGGTCGGCTCTTCGACTGGCTCCAGAACGGTGACCTCGAGATCCCGACCCCGGCGAAGGACTTCTCAGTACACCTGACGCCGCAGACCGCCGAGCACTGGCGTCGCTGGACCTCGCAACTCGGCGCCCTGGTGGTCGGAAGAAGACACACCAGATTCCCACCAACTGGGTGGAGTCACATCCCGACGCCCCGTTCTCGTTCGTGACCGATGGGGTGGAGGCTGCGGTGTCTCGAGCACAGCAAATAGCCGGGGACCGAACCGTGTTCGTCAGCGCAGGCACCATCGCCCGGCAGTGCCTGGAACTCGGCCTGCTCGACGAGGTGATGATCGACCTCGTCCCGGTCGTGATGGGCAAAGGCCGTCCGTTCTTCGGCGAGCTCTCCCTCGAGGACGTCCCGCTCAACGACCCGACGGTGTGCATCCAGGGCAAGCAAGTCACCCACCTGGTGTTCCCTGTGGCGCACTCCTGAGATGGCCTGCCTGAAGTTGCGTCGTGGCGATCGCGAGCAGCTCGACCAGAGGCCGACGCGCCGCGCAGGCTGGGTACTGTTTCGCCGAGCCGACTGCGAGGACGCATGACTGCCACCTGCTTTACCGCGAGGCCCGCGCTCGTCGAGGCGCTCGTCGAAGTTGAGACGTCATGAGAACCCTGCACCTCGACCTGCGGGTCGCCGATCTGGAGCGGTCGATCGCGTTCTACACCTCCATTGGCTACGAGGTGCTCGGCGACGTGCCTGCCACCGATCTCGGCACCTTGACGATGTTGAAGCTCCCCGGGGACGAGTTCGTGGCCCTTGAGCTCGTCCACGACCCCGCCCACGGCGGGGTTGAGCCCGGCGGCCTCAGCCACTTCGTGATTCAGGTCGAAGACGTGCACGCGACGGTGGCGCACCTGGCTGCACGAGGAATCCAGGCGGAAGAGCCCAGATCGCCCGACGGCTCCGCAGACTTCTGGACGGCATGGGTCACCGACCCGGACGGCTACCGCATCTCCCGGACCCACATCACGTTCTGGGCCGACGAATATCCGGTCATGCCGCATTTCGGGTGGTCTGGGGGAACGCTCAGCCTGCCTGGTGGCGTGGTGCTGCGGTAGCGGGCGTTCGCCGGAGCGCTTGCGCGGACAGGGCTGTGAGCCAGGCAAAGCCGGTGATGATGCTGGCGCGCTGGAACAGCCCGCCGAGGTTGATGAGCCTGGGCGACTGGGCGAAGCCCGCACCGGCAAGGGCCATGGTCGTGAGCATGGTCACGGCGGTGCCGGCGCTGTACATACCGAAGCGGTGCCGGCCGGCCCGCCAGGACCGCCAGCCACTGGCGAGTGCGGCGGCGGGCAGGTCGGCGATGTGATCGTCCGATAAGGCCCACGCGGGCGCGATCTGCGGACAGGCACCTCACGGCCCGGCAGCGCAGTGCTCACCTGCCGGCGGCTGCGGGATCCGAGTCTGCATCAGGCCGACCGGTAGCTGCCGTCCGGGCGGAGCAAAGGGCGACCAGTTCCGAGCACTATCACGCCGCGGACAGGATCGAGTGCAAGGAGCATGGCGCGAGACGGCGCCCCGGGCTCCGACTCTGCCTCTATAGGTCAGGTCCTCCCACCTCTCCGGGCACTGCCCGGCGGTTTTCGTTAAGCCCTCATCAACGCGATCGTATGGCCAGTGAGCTCGCCTGCCGGACCTCGGCATCTGCAATGGCGCGGTGGGCGTCCATGCCACGATTGCGCTGGCACCGGGGCCGCTCACGTTGGCGGCGGTCGTGGGAGTCGGCGACATCCCCAGATTGCCGTTACGGACGGTCGCGGCGGACCGACGTGTTGCGCGCGGGTAACCGCCTTACCTGCCCCGGCAAAGGTGATCTGTGCCGGCGAGCGCTAGTGGCGTGCCCGCCGGGCGGCCTGCCGCTCAGCCCTCCATGATTGCCGTTTCCTGCCGATGCGCTGTGACGGTGCCGTGGTCAGGCGGTGAGGTATTTGACGATCGAGGTCCAGGCGGGCGCCCAGCCTAGCGCGGCGCGGGTCTTCGCGGCTGAGACGTCCTGGTCTCGGGTGAACAGGTCGGCGAGCAGGCCGAGTTCGGTGCTGGCCTCGGACACCGGCCAGCTGGCGGCCGTGCCGCCGCCCAGTGCTGTTGCGATCGCGTCGAGGCGGACGGTCTCGCTGGCACCGTGCCAGATGGTGCCTGGTGCCGCCCGGGTGGCAACGGCCAGGTAGAGCGCGGCCAGGTCGTCGACGTGTACGACCGGCCACCGGGTGCCGGGCGGCCCGATGTAGACGCCGGTGCCCCGCTCGACGGCCTTGGTGGTGAGCAGGCCGTGCACGAGGCCGCCGTCGTCGCCGTAGACCATGCCGGGGCGGATGACCCAGCCGCCGGCGCGGAGCACGCGGTGTTCGATGGCGGGCCGGCCGGCGGCGATCGGGTGCGGGTCGGCCGCGCTGTCCTCGTCCTGGGCGCCGGCGCCCAGGACGGCGGCGCCGGTGGTGTAGAGCACCGGGCTGCCGGAGGAAAGCAGCGCCTCCGCCCCGGCCCGGTCGGTGCTGTCGTCGATGGGAGCACCGGCGTGGATGACCCGGTCGTAACCGGTCGCGGCGGCAGTGAGCGAGCCCGGCTCGGCCAGATCGCCGGCGACGCGGCTGTAGCGCGCGGGCGGCGGGGCGCCCCCGGGCCGGTGCAGGGCCGAGACCCCGTGCCCGGCGTCGGCGAAGACGGCGGCGACGTGGGATCCGATGTAGCCGCTGGCCCCGATGACCAGAATCTTCATGCGACCTTCCCCCCGGTGTGATCACGTGCGGCGGGCGTCTGGCGGGGCCTGGCCGGCGGGGCGAGCGGCTGGCGGACGCCGGTCTGGGCGGCCCGCTCGATGGCTGCGAGCGTCTGGTGGTGATGCACCGCGGTGTCGAAGCCGGGGTGCGCCGGGCGGCCCTCGGTGATCGCCTGCGCGATCTCGCGGTACAGGGCGGCGATGTGCGCGGCCGGGCCGGCGGGCACCCCGGCCGGGACGAGGCGGTAGCGGCCGGGGACCGGCAGGTCCGCCGCCGCGCCGTCGGTGCCCCTGAGCCGGACGTGCCATTCGGCCCAGCCCGGGTAGTGCCCCGGGTCGGCTGGCGTGATGGTCAGCGTGCCGTCAGTGCCCGTGATCGTGATGGCGAACCCGCCGGGCGCGGCCGCGCTGCCGCCGTGGATGCTCAGCGAGAGCAGCGCGCCGCTGCCCAGCCGGCCGTGCAGCGCCACCTGGCCGGGCACGTGGTTGGCGATCATTTCGCCGGTCTCGGCTACCGTGACCCGGTCGTGCAGGTTCGCCAGGACGGCCGAGACGTCGGCGAGCGGCCCCGCCACGCGCTCGAGGGCGGCAAGCGCATGGCCAGCCATGACGGTCAGCAGGTTGTTGCCGGCCGCGGGTTCAGTGCTCCAGGCCAGCGACCGGGGGATCCTGCTGCCGCCAAGGGGATCGCCTGCCGCGGTCATGCTGACCGACTGGACCGGGCCGATGCGGCCGTCGGCGAGCAGGTCGGCGACGAAGTGCGCGCCCGGCGAGTGGTAGGCCTGCAGGTTCACGGCGTGCACGACCCCGGCTGCGGCGGCGGCGTCGGCGAGCGCGCTGGCCTCGGCCAGATCGACTCCGAGCGGCCACTCCGCGTACACATGCTTGCCGGCCGCCAGCGCGGCCCTGATCACCGCGGCGTGGGCAGGCACCTTCACGCTCGCTACCACCAGGTCCACCTCGGGATCAGACGCCAGCTCCTCCGCGCTGGCGAAGGCATGGCGGACGCCGAACGTGCTGGCGGCCGCCCGGGCGCTGTCCTTTCGGGTCGTCGCGACGGCGGTCACCGTGAGCTCGTCGAGGTGAGCGAGCGCTGGCAGGTGCGCGGCCGCGGCCCAGCTCTGCGGGCTGGCGCCCACGATCCCCACCCGTATCCGTTCTGGCACCTGATCGCCTCCAGTTTTATACCGCTGGGTATGAAACTAGGGTGAGGGTCCGCCGGCTGTCAAGGAGTAATGTACCGATAGGTAAGAAAACTTCCGGGAGGGTGCGATGGCCGGAGGCCGCCCGCGCGGGTTCGACGTCGACGAGGCGCTGGACCGGGCCCTGGAGGTGTTCTGGCGCCAGGGCTACGAGGGCACGGCGCTGTCGGATCTTACAGCGGCGATGGGGATCAACCGGCCCAGCCTGTACGCCACGTTCGGCAATAAGGAGGCGCTGTTCCGCAAGGTGCTAGACCGGTACGCAGACGGCCCCGCGGCCTACGCCGCGCGGGCCTTCGAGTTGCCGGGCGCGCGAGACGTCATCGAGGCGCTCGTCTACGGGGCCATCGAGCTGACCGCGGGCCCGGACACGCCACTCGGCTGCATCAACGTCCGCACCGCCCAGGCCTGCGGGCCGGACGCCGAGCCCGCCCGGCACGAGGCCACGACCCGCCGCGCAGCCGACCATGCCACGCTGCGCCGCCGCCTCCGCCGGGCCCGGGCCGAGGGCGATCTGCCTCCCGGCGCCGACCCTGACGATCTGGCCCAGTTCGTCACCACGTTCATCGATGGCATCGCCGTCCAGGCCAGCGGAGGGGCGAGCCGAGCGCAGCTACGGCGCGCCGCCGCCATCGCCCTGCGCGCGTGGCCAACACCCGGCCCTGCCGACGGGTCCTGACCCCGCCGTCGCTCGGGCGCGCTGACCCTCGCCAAAGGCGCCGCGGCTCGGCCGCATCCACGACCGGCCCCTTTCACGGCCGCTCATACCTCGGCGGCTGATCACTGGCGATCGCCGCCCGCACCGTGTTCCTCGAGTTGAATCATGTGTACCTTCGTTGGTCTGGTGCTCTTGTCGAAAGCAGCGAGCCGTCTGAGTTAGGTGCCGGCCAGGATGCGGGCCGATTGCAAGGACGTGGATCGTCAGCAATCGTACGATCGTGATACTGGCTGGCTATCGTATGGCCAGCTGGACATGATGGGACTTAGGGTGTCCGGTCCAGCGATTCGGCGCGCATATCCGGACAATCGGTGCGCAGACACGTGCACTGTCGACACGGCTGCGACACCGCTCGTAATCAAGCGATTAGGACGTTCGCGCTCCGAAACAGAGGACACATTGCGTTACGTTCGCTGGCTGCGGTGATCGGGCACTGCCGCCGTTCTGCTCGGCGGCCCGGCAGTCGGGGCAGTCATTGCTGCTGTGCCGGGATGGGATGATCTGCAGGCGTCGGCGTGCGGGTGCATGGCTAACCTGTCCAGGCCGGGGGAAGCCCGGGGCGAGGAGGGCGCCGCCCCGCGCGGGCAACGGGGCGCTACCGGGACGGGGCCGCCCCGGACAATACCGCCAGGCCGCCGTGGTGCCTGTCTGCCCGTCTGTGGTTCCGGGGTTCGGAGTGCGGGGCGGAGCGGGCGAGGAAGGCGAGCGCGAGGCTGGCGATGAGCACGGCCAGGCCGGCGGCGACTCCGCCCGCCAGGCCGGTCCCGGGCGCTTCGCCGAGCAGGCCGATACCGACGGCCGCGCTGGCCACCGGGGTGACCGCGGCGATGACCGGCAGTGTGATCATGGGCCGGCCGGCCTGGTAGGCGGTCTGCGTCAGCAGGACGGTACCCGCCCCGGACGCGGCCAGTGCGTACAGGGTCCACGAGGCGGCCAGCGCTGCCAGGCCGTGGCTGGCCACGTGGGAGAACGCCATGGTCACCACCGCCGAGCAGGAATCCGCCAGCCCCGCCGCCACGGCCAGGAAAACCGCGCGCCGGCGTCCCGCCGCACGCAGGCCCGCGACGGCCGCGGCCAGCGCGCCGGCCCCGGTTGCAGCGGCGCCCAGGCCCGCCGCTGCGGCGTAGCCCGCCTGGCCAGCCGCGTGACCGTGACCAGGCGAGGCCAGTTCCAGGAACGCCGCGACGGCCGCGACGACCGTCAGCGCCGCAGCCCAGCAGGCCCGGCCTAGCGGACGGCCCGACCAGATGCGCACGATGACCACCGCGACGATGAGCTCCGCCGACACCAGCATCTGCACGGTCGCCAGCGGTCCTGACCGCAGCGCCACCGCGTGCGCCGCGAACCCGCCGATCTGCACGGCGATCCCCAGCAGCCACAAGGGCTGACGCGCCAGCAGGAACAGCAGCCGGGGCCGTCCCGCCGACGACACCGGTGCCGCGGCCGCCTGCCGCTGCTCCACCGCCGCCCCGGCACCGTAGAGCACGGCGGCGGCCAGCGCAGCCGCGATCATCACCATCACCGGCACCACGCTAGGAGCGGTGCACCGCGTCAGGCCATCCGGAAGATCCCCCATTCCAGGGGAGGGTTAACCCTACTCCCGCGCAGGCCGCAGTAACCCGCCCACCGTGACGGCCGCTTCCCCCGCCACCCCGTCCCCGGACTACCCAGCCGTCCGTGTCACAGCCCGGACCTGTATCAGGCAGCAACGGCCCGCCAGCGTACGCAGAACCGGATGGCGGCCAGGGACGGAAGTGGACGGAAGCCCTACGCGCGCCGCACGTAGAACGCCGATCGGCGCGGTTGGCGGGTTCTCGGCGGTCATCGGTCCGGGCGCGCGGAGGCGGTGGATCTGGCGTGGGGAACCGGCTGGGTGCTGGCGCTGTCAAAGCTATTATGGCCGGCTGGCGAGGGCGAGCCGGATTGGCGGTAGCGGCCGTGGCGCTGCTGTCCGGTGCCGTCAGCAGTTGCGGCTCAGCAGCCGGGTGTGACAGAGGGGGGGCGGCGCCACCTCCGCGCTGGTGGCTCACCAGTTGCCCTGGCGGCATCGCCTGGCGTCAGGATGGGCTTATCTGATCGGTCAGCGCGGATCCGCCCGCTGATCACCGCCCGGCTCGCCGCTATTGCGGACAGCATGACTGGCCGGTAGCGGCCGGAAAACCGGTCGCTGCAGAAGCCTTCCGTCAGGCACCATGGCCAGGCTGGCTGCTCGGAATGGGAACAGATGACTACGCCTGAACAAAGTCGCGGCTCACCGGCCCGGAAACGGGCGGTGCTGCTCGCGCTGCGCTACTACGGCCGCCAGATGGCCAGGCTCCGGCGCTTCACGGTGCCCGCGATGCTGCTGCCCGCACTGGGAAACACGTGCATTTTCTACATCGCGCCGCTGATTGTCGCTCACCTGGTCGGCCGCCTGGCTGGCCCGGGGCTGGCCGGGATCGGCGCGGCGATGCCGTATGTGCTCGGCTTCGCCGGAGTGCTGCTATTCGCCGAGGTCGTGTGGCGGATCGGCATTCACTGCCTGAACCGCCTCGACGGCCGCGGAATCGAGAACCTGTACGTGATCGGCATGGACGAGCTGCTGGCGAAGGACGCGGCGTTCTTCCACGACAACTTCGCCGGTTCGCTGACCAAGCGGGTGCTGAGCTTCGCTTCCCGGTTCGAGGACTTCACCGACAACCTGGTGTTCAACATCGTCGGCGGTCTCGTGCCGCTGGCGTTCGCGTCGGTGGTGCTGTGGCGCTACGACCCGTTGCTCGTGGCCGGGCTCATCGGCGTGATCGCGATCACCGGTGCCGGTATCGCACCGCTGATCCGCCGTCGTCAGAAGCTCGTCGACCAGCGCGAGGAAGCGATCGCGCGCGTGTCCGGACATGTCGCCGACAGCCTGATGAACATGGACACGATCCGCGCGTTCGCGGCCGAGGACCGGGAGGCCGCCGAGCACCGGAAGCGCGTCGCCGACCAGCGACGCAAGTCGATGCGGTCCTGGGACTACGCGAACCTGCGGATCGACGCGCTGGTCGCGCCGATGACTGTGCTGACCAACGTGCTCGGCCTGCTGCTCGCGGTCGCGCTCGGCGCAGGCCAGCACGGCATCGAGGCGATCATCGTCGCCTTCACCTACTACTCCAACGCGACGAAGATCATGTTCGAGTTCAACCAGATCTACCGCCAGCTGGAGAGCTCGCTGACCGAGGCCGCGCAGTTCACCGAGCTGCTGTTTACCCGGCCGGCCGTGGTCGACCCGATTGCGCCCGAGCCGCTGCGGACGAAGGCCAGCGACGTCCGCTTCGAGCGCGTGAGTTTCGCGCACCCGGGCGCACTGCCGTTGTTCACCGGCCTCGACCTCGCCGTGCCGAGCGGGACCAAGCTCGGCCTGGTCGGCCGGTCAGGCGGTGGCAAGACCACGCTGACTCGCCTGCTCCTGCGGATGATGGACGTCGGCGACGGCCGGATCCTGATCGGCGGACAGGACATCGCCAGGCTGCGCCAGTCGGACCTGCGCAGCCTGATCGCCTACGTGCCGCAGGACCCTGCGATGTTCCACCGGACGCTGCGCGACAACATCGCGTTCGCGCGTCCGCACGCGACCGACGAGGAGATCTTCCAGGCGGCGCAGGCGGCGCACGTGACAGAATTCGCCGGCGACCTGCCGGACGGATTCGGCACGATGGTCGGCGAGCGTGGCGTGAAGCTGTCCGGCGGGCAGCGGCAGCGAGTCGCCCTGGCCCGGGCGATCCTGCGGGACGCGCCGATCCTGCTGCTCGACGAGGCGACCAGCGCGCTGGACTCCGAGAGCGAAACCCTTGTCCAGCAGGCGTTGTGGCGGCTCATGGAGGGCCGGACCGCGCTCGTGGTCGCGCATCGGCTGAGCACGGTCGCGCGCATGGACCAGCTGGTCGTGCTCGACCGCGGCCAGATCGCCGAGAATGGCACGCACCAGGAGCTGCTGCGTCTCGGCGGAACCTACGCCAGGCTGTGGCAGCACCAGTCCGGCGGCTTCCTGGACGACAGCACGACGACCGCGATGCTGCCCGAGGCCCCGAGGCTGAGCGCGTGAGCCCTCTGCATGGATCCATGCCGTCCGCCAGGCACTGAAAGCACTCACGGGTCGAGCGCACTGACGGCATCGCCACCGTCACCCGGCAAACTCAGCGACATCCCGCTGGCTGAGCTACTGACCCTGCACATGAGGCCGGTGGCTGCCGGACGTGCGGAAAGCGAAGCGACGAAACGCAGAATTGGAAGATCTGGATCCGTTCCGCGAGCACAGGCGCGGCGGCTCAAATAGCAAGTATTCGGCGATCTATCGACGCGTCGGTCTAGATCGGATTACGCCGCGTGATGGTGGCTGTCGTGGGCGAGCAGGATCCAGGAGCAGTTCCTGATCGTGCCGGTGCGGGTAACGGCAGAAGACCGAGGCCAGCTGTTCCGGCATCGCCCAGCCCTGATCCTAGGCTTGGGTACGCCCGAGCGCGATGAGCGGCGCGCCAGATCCACACGGAGTCGCCGTCCTTGCTGCCCGGCGGTAAACGGCTGGTCCGGCCGGGAGCCGCGAAGGACATGTCCGGTCTGGCCATGCTGAGCGCGCCTAGCGCCATCTCATCTGACCCGGCTATGGCTGAGGCGTGAAGCTGGCATCCAGCCGATGGCGGCTCCCGCGGCTGGAATAGCACTGGCCAGACTCACGTTCTACCCGGGGTCGGTGCGTTATTGTCCCCCGGGCCTGACCACTGCCTTCATTAAATACCGTCCGGCTGGAGTCATGATGCGCCTTTCGCCGTGAGGCGACCTGCGCACCGGCTAGGCACGCCCTCGCGAGCACTCGCTCCGGGGGCGCTGTCATGCCTGGATCTGTCCGCCGCCGGCCGCAATTCAGCTGCTGCATGTGTCCTCGCGACTGGCCTGGCCTGGTGAGCTGCCCAGTTCGTCAGCCAGGCCCGCGCCGCGCTCGTACAGCGGAGCGCCGATATCCCAGGCTGACCCCTCGACGGCGGGCAGCCCGCCGATCATCGGAGCGACCGAGCCGTCCTCGCCGGCCGCCTGGCCTGTTTCCGTAAGGTACCCGGGATCTTCGGCCTGTTGGGGAGTGTCCGGCTCTTGCCGGGGCGGAAGGACCGGTCCCTCCTCGGACGACGTTGACCTGGTCGGATCGTTGCCGGTCACACTGGCCATCTCCTTCGGCGATCACATTCACGGTCCGGCGCAAGAAGCGCTGGTTTACACGTCCGGGCACAGGACAAAGCCAGCTCCGGCCGAACTACCGCCAACCTTGGCTACCCTATGGCCAGGCTCCTAACCGAGCTACGGGCGGCGGTCCAGCCCGCGGCATCGTGATCACTCTCCACCGGATACAGCGCTATATCCGCCGTTAGGTGCGATTGCCGGATGGTGATGATTGTCAATGGCGGTCGCTCATAACAGGGTGTTCAGGACTGACCGCTCACGTTCCCGGCGGGGGCGGGCCGATCGCCGGGCGGCGTTCTGACAGTGCCTCGCGGAAGGCTCCGATGTCGGCGTCGAAGCCGAAGGCGCCGGCGTCGACGGCGGCAGAGCTGCATCCAGCCTGACGTCACAACACCAGCCCCAGTCCACCGCTGCCGACGGCCGCAGCCGGGGCGCTGCCACGGCAGTTACAGGCCCGCGCTCATTGGCGGATTCGGCCGCCCGCCGACTGCGTAGCGGCATACAGATCAGCCGGTTCGGCACGACACCAGGTGGCCATCTTGGCGACCAGATTGCCGACCATATCGAGGCGGGTCGGCGAGCGTCGGCTACACCGCTGTCGCATACTGCAGCGCGAGTTCTGTGGGTCTGGCTGCCGGAGCGCAGCGGGTCCGGCGCTGGGTCCGGGTACGGCCACGCCGGAAGCTACCCGACGGTGACCACGACCTTGCCTTTGGCGTGCCCTTCGCCGAGATAGCGCAGCGCCTCGGGCACCTCGCCGAGCGCAAAGCGGCGGTCAATGACCGTAGTGATCTTTCCCGCCTGGCTGAGCTGAACGAGGGGGTCCAGGTGCTGGACGCCGAGCCGGACAGCCAGCAGCCGGATCTTCTTGCGCTCGGCTCGTCCGATCACCGGCCCGATCGTCAGGACCTGCACGAGCGTGGCCACCGACCCGCCGACATACAGATAGCGTCCCCCGGGCATCAGCGAGCGCCGGTAAGCGAATGCCGGCCGGTAAGCGGCCAGGTCAAGGATCAGGTCGTAGCCGCGTCCGTTCCTGGTGAAGTCCTCCCGCGCGTAGTCGATGACATGGTCCGCACCGAGTGAGCGCATGAACTCCAGCTTCTCCGCGTTGTCCACCCCGGTGACCTCGGCCCCGTCCAGCTTGGCCAGCTGCACGGCGTACATGCCCGAACCGCCGCCGCCGCCGTTGATCAGCACCTTCTGGCCGGCCTGGACCCGTCCGGTGTCCCGGATGCCCTGCAACGCGATGGCGCCCGCTTGAGGTAGCGCCGCAGCCTGCTCGTAGGTCAGGCCGGCCGGAATCGGCGCCAGCGCGGTCTGCGGCACGCACACGTACTCCGCGAACCCGCCCATAGAACTGAGGATGTCCGCGAACACGTCATCGCCTGGCTTGAAGCGCGTCGCGTTGCGGCCCGTCGACTCAACTCGCCCGGCAATGTCTGACCCCAGTACGCGGTGCCGCGGCCGGAACGGCCCGCCGATGCGTGAATACAGCGGCTTGCCCCGCAGCATCTCCCAGTCGGAGGCGTTGAGGGATACCGCGTGCACCTTCACCAGCACCTGGCCGTCCCCCGGCACGGGAATGTCCGTGTCCGTCAGCCGGAGCACGTCAGGCCCTCCGTACCGCGTGTAGACAACCGCCTTCATGGCTGCCCTCCGGCAATGGCATTCAGGTCAAGACGATACGCGAAGGCCGCCAGAATATCCGGATCTGGGTGCCGACCATGCTGGCCGGCGAGAGGCAGACCTCCGCGCCGAACGGCGGATATTTCTCGACAGGTCGCTAGCTCGGCGGAATACAGAGCGTGACATAAGAAGCGGCTCGGCTCGGATACGGATCGCCGACTCGGAGCGACTGACATCATCGCTGTCCGCGCGGCTCGCCGTGCGCGGATTACTCATTCTGGGCGTCCTCAGGCCGCGCCGACCGGGCTGATGCGGTGCCCGGCGGTCCCGCGGATGCGGTGCACGTCTGCTGCATCTCTCCCCACAGTGCAGCGCGGCGGTCGCAGCATCGCGACACCGATTTTCCCGGCAAGAACCGGCACCTGCCGGAACGACGGGCGAAGCCGTGCGGGTTCCGAGCCGCTTTCTATGTGGCAGGCAATGGGACGAAGGAGGGGAAGTGCCAGGACTTTTGCCCCTGCAAACCAGACGTGTGACAGGGATGTAGTTACGCCAGCCCAGGAGAGGCGCTATCGGTTCCCGCCCGGGGGGTGCCTGCGATGGAAGTAACACAAGACTGGTCGGTGGCAGAGTGGCGACTCGACCTGTCATTCGCCGAGGCGGTCAGGCACGTCCACTCACCGCTGTGCGGCGATCATCCTCGCGTTGTGGTGGGGGTCGACAATTCTGATCAGTCAGTGGCGGCCCTTCGGTGGGCAGGCTGGGAAGCTCAGCTTCGGGGAACGCATCTTCACGTCGTGAACGCCTGGGAACCGCGTGGCTTCCAGGCCCGAGTCCAGCGCAAACAGCGGCAACGGCAGGCGAGGAGGCTGATGCGGCAAACCGTGATCAGGGCATTTCCCCAGTTCCCTGGGCAATCGGAGCTGGTGACGGCCGAGAGCCGCCCGGCGGAAGTCCTTGCCGCGGCGAGTCACGGCGCGGCCCTGCTCGTCATCGCCTCCCACAAGCGCGGGCCGTTCGGGTTCGTGTTCACGTCGGCGGCGTGGCGCGGCGCCGCGTTCCCGGCCTGCCCCGTGGCGGTCGTGCAGGACGAACGGCACGGCCATCCTCGCTCCGGCAAGGTGGTGGTCGGGATTGACGGCTCATTCACCTCCTGGCACGCACTGCGCTGGGCCGCGACGGAGGCTCGGTACCGCGGTGCCGAGCTGAGGGTCGTGGATGTAGCTTTCCTCCAGCCGGGGACGCTGCCTGGGAATCTGTCGCCCGACGAAGGCCAGATTCTGACCCGTATGCTCGGCGAGGTCCTGGCCGGGCCGCTGGCCGGGATAACGGCCAGCGTTGACCCGGAGCCCGCGTATCGCCATGCCCCGGGCGATCGGGGGGAAAGGGATCAGCCTCTGGGCCTGGTCCTAGCCAGGGCGGCGGCGGACGAGGACCTGCTCGTGGTTGGTTCGCATGGCTACGGGAACGTCAGTGGCGTGGTGACTGGCTCGGTCGCAGATGACTGTCTGGCCGAGGCAGCGTGCCCTGTCGTCGTCATCCCGGCACGCCGCGAGGATGAGCCTGACCGTGCCCGGGATGCCGAGCCCGGCACGGAGCGGGGACCTGCCCCGGTCCGGTACCCTCCGGGCAGTACCGCCCCGCCGCTTATTCCGGACATGACTGCCCTGGCCGATCACGCGGGGCTTGAAGCCCTGCCGCTGGAGGTGTGCCTGCGGCTGCTGGAGTCGGTCCCGGTCGGGCGGGTCAGCTTCTGTACCGATGGCGAGGTGGTCACCCTGCCGGTGAATCATGTCGTGGACGGGCAGGACGTGGCCTTCCGCACCGACCGCGGATCCAAGCTGTCCGCGGCCCACCGCCGGGATCACGTTGCGTTCGAAGCTGATGACTACGATCCGCGGACCCGGACCGGGTGGAGCGTCCTGGTCAAAGGCCGCGCGGAGGTGGTCCGCGAGGATTCCGAGATCCAGCGGCTCAGCCGCCTTGGCCTCTACCCGTGGGTCACCGCCGTGGACCACCCCTTCTGGATCCGGATACGCCCCGCCTCGGTGACGGGGCGGCATACACCCTTGACCACGCCCCAGCCAGGCTGAGCCGGCCTGCACACGCCTGAAGCGTCCCGGCAACCGGTTCACTACCGGCTGGATGGCCCTCCACTACCGGTACCGCCCGGATGTGCCACGATCATTCCGGATCCGGAATCGAGGCCAGGCAGAAATGAGATCGACATGGCGGCAGGCCGAACTGCCCAGACCACACCCGCAGTCACGCGTAGGGTGGGCTGCACGGCGAGGTCCCGCGTTCGTCCTGCATGAACTCTGGGCAAAGATAAAGCCTCCCTCCGAACCCGGCGTGCATCCTTTCGATGCACCGGGCTCTCCAGCGATTTATGCCGCGTGCGTGACGGGTTCGCGTGGATGTACTCGTGACATGCCGCGCAGACGATGAGGGTCTTGCGCCGCATTTTTGCCATGAGCGCGGCCCACGCGGGCTGGCCCGGCCCGGTCCTGCCGAGGTGCCTGAGCGCGGCGACCTGGTGAACGGCCACCGTGGCGCCGTGCTCGCATAGCTCGCACCGCCGTTTGCGGAGCCGGTGGATCAGCTCCTTGCGGGGGTAGCCGATCCGGGCCGGGGCGGGGTAATGGATGACCGCGCGCCTGTCTTGCCTGAGGGGTATCCCGCCGAACCGTGCTACCAGGTCCTTCTTGCCCTCACGGTGCCGTCTGGCCTCGAAGCAGGTGCTGGGTCCGTGGCCGGTGATAACTTTCGCCTTGTAGCGGGCGGCCATCTTGGCCACGGAGGACTTGTGCTTGGCGGCCAGGGTCTTCAGCATCGAGGTCTGGGCGTACCAGCACAGCGTGCTGAGCCGCCAGACATCCTGGGCGAGCAGGTAGTAGTTCACGATGCCCCGGTATTCGGGCCCGTAGGAATGCGGGAGACGGGGGATTTCGGCTGCGACAATGACAGCGTGCCGCCCACCCCGGCCCAGCAGGCCCGCGCCGCCGAGATCACCGCCGAGATCACCGCCCGCCTGGCCGGCGTCGCCTTCGCGCTGCCCGGCACCGTCGCCGACCGGCTGACCCGCTGCGGCCACCCCGGCTGCCGCTGCCGCGCCGACCCGCCCCGGCTGCACGGCCCCTACCACCAGTGGACCCGCAAGAAAAACGGCAAGACCGCCACCCGCATCCCGTCCGACGACCAGCTCGCCGACTACGGCCCCTGGTTCGACAACCACAAACGGCTCCGCGAGCTCGTCTCCGAACTCGAAGCCCTCAGCCTCGCCATCGGCGAGGCCGACCCCCGCTGGAACCGCTAGCCAGGCCGCCCGGACGCGGGCACGGCCGCCGCGCCGCAGAACCGAAACGACAGCTTCCAGATCGCGTGGGCAGCGCGCGCTTAACCTGTGGGCAGCACCCCAGCCAGACCCCGTCTGCCCAGGTCAGCCCCAAACGTGAAGACCTCAGTGTGGATCTTTCGTGGCCAGCGCGGACAGCTCAGCGGTATCGGCGCCGCGCTGTCCGCGCCAGCTCCCGGTCCTGGCCGACGCAAACCGGGTGTCGCTGTGCGGGCCTCCCGTCCCGGTACGACCTGCGCTTTGCGAGACTACGTCTGGTCCGGCGTCGCCAGGGCGTCGGCTGGCTCGTGGGTGGCAGCCCAGCTGGCGAGGAACCGGAGGGCGTCGCCGGCGGGTGAGCCCGCTTCGGCGCTGAAGGCGACCAGGGCCAGGCCCGGGTCGGCGGGCAGCTCCATCACCTCGTAGGACAGGTGCAGGTCGCCGACGACGGGGTGCCGGATGTGCTTGAGCCCCGTGCGGTGCAGCTGGACGTCGTGGGCGCCCCAGCGGACGCGGAACTCGTCGCTGCGGGTGGACAGCTCTCCCACCAGGAAGGCCAGGTCCTTATCGTAGGGGTCGCGGCCGGCTTCGGCGCGCAGCATGGCCACGGTGTCGTCGGCGGCGCGTTCCCAGTTGCCCCAGAACGTGCGGGCGTGCGGGCTGAGGAAGTTGAACCGGGCCAGGTTCACCGGCAGGGGGTGGCCGGCGAACACCGGCGCGTACAGCGCCCGCGCGAGCGGGTTCGCGGCGAGCACGTCCAGGCGCCCGTTCTCGACGAAGGCCGGCACCTCGGTCATCCCGTCCAGAACGCGGGCGACGCCGGGCCGCACCTGCCGGGGCGGCGGCCGGCGGCGGGCGCGGCGCGCAGGGCCGGCGGCGCGGGCCAGATCGAGCAGGTGCTCCCGCTCGGCCTCGTCCAGATGCAGGGCCCGGCCGAGCGCGTCGAGCACGCTCTCGGACACGCCGGAGAGATTGCCCCGCTCCAGCTGGGAGTAGTACTCGACGCTGACCCCGGCCAGGTCGGCGACCTCGCTGCGGCGCAAGCCGGGCACCCGGCGGTTGCGGCCGTAGATCGCCAGCCCGGCCTGCTCGGGGGTGACCTTGGCCCGGCGGGAGCTGAGGAAGGCCCTGACCTCGTCGCGGTTGTCCACACCTCCAGGCTAGGCGCAGTTCCCGGGACCAGGGGTGGGCTGTCAGTACACCCTCCAGCAGCAACTTCCCCACGCCGCCGGCCAGACGTTACCTGGAACCCAGGAAACAACGAAAAGGAGTACCTGATGAAGCACGTGTCTTTGGGCGGGCTGGACGTCTCCCGGATCGGCCTGGGCGCCATGACCATGGCCGGGACCTACACCAGCGGCGGGGGCCTTGATGACGCCGAGTCGATCCGCGCCGTCCACCGCGCGCTGGACCTGGGCGTCACCCACATCGACACCGCCGAGATCTACGGCCCGTTCCACAGCGAGGAACTGGTCGGCAAGGCGATCAAGGACCGCCGCGACCAGGTCGTGGTGGCCACGAAGTTCGGCCTGGTCTCCCACTCCGGCGGCGGGCCCGGCGTCACCGACAGCAGCGTGGCCAACGTCCGCGCCGCGGTCGAGGGCTCCCTCAAGCGGCTCGGCACGGACTACATCGACTTGTACTACCAGCACCGGGTCGACCCGAACACGCCCATCGAGGAGACCGTCGGCGCCCTGGCCGGCCTGGTCACCGAGGGCAAGGTGCTTCACATCGGCCTGTCCGAGGCTGGCCCCGGCACGATCCGCCGCGCCCACGCCGTCCACCCGGTCGCTGCGCTGCAGACCGAGTACTCGCTGTGGACCCGTGACCCCGAGGCCGAGCTGCTACCGCTGCTGCGCCGGCTGGGCATCGGTTTCGTCCCCTACTCCCCGCTCGGCCACGGCTTCCTCACCGGCCAGATCCGCACCCCCGAGGACATCCCCGACGACGACTGGCGCAAGACCAACCCTCGCTTCACCGGGGAGAACTTCCAGCGCAACCTGGCCATCGTCGACCAGGTCGCGGCCATCGCCGCCGAGGCCGGCGCCACACCGGCGCAGATCGCCCTGGCCTGGCTGCTCGCCCAGGGCAACGACATCGCCCCGATCCCCGGCACCCGGCGGGTCGCCCGCGTCGAGGAGAACACCGCCGCCGACGCCATCCAACTCAGCGCCGACCAGCTCGAACGGCTCAGCAACCTGACCCCGGCCTCTGGCGAACGCCACAACGAAGCGAACATGGCCGCCATCGACCGCTGACCACGGCCTCGGGGGGCACGCTCATGCTCCCGCCGCCGGTCACGCCGATACGGCGGCGGGCAATCCGGTGAAGAGGATCAGCATGCCGGCCAGGAGCAGCCGCCCTGCGCTTCGTCGCCGGCGCGGACGCCATCGAAGACGCGGAGGCCAAGGCCCGGCAACATAGCCGAGGACCCCGGCCGGCACCTCCCCCGGCCGAGTCGCGCCTCAGGCCGCCCGGCCAGATAGTGCCGAAGGTTCCCTGCCACTTAACTTAGCGCCGAAGATCACATCGTTCGTTCGTGCAGGACCGCGCTGCGGGCTTATCAGAGGTAATAATGGGCCATTACCTCTGACCAAGGAAATCCACCCCAGCCGCAGCGCGGCAGCGGACCTTAACCATGCGCTGGCCTGCGGTTATGTGGCAGCGACGCCGGCCGGTTCTGGCGGGGCGTCATCATCTCACGTGGTCAGCGTGCAGGCATGCTGACGCGGGCCCGGCGGCTGCTGTTTGTTCCGGGCCTGGTCAGGTCAGGGCGTTACGGTGTCCGGTTGTGCGGGTCAGGCGGCGTGTTCGTCGTCGGCGACGGTGACGGTCAGGCCCGGGGCTTGCAGGCCGCGGATGTGGTTACGGATCTTCTTGTCCCGGTTGACATGGGCGGCGTGCCAGTCCGGGCCGAGGTCGCGGTAGCGGGCGGCGGGGTCGGCGAGCAGCTGCCAGACGATGATCATGATGGAGCGGGCGACGGCGACCTGGGCGATGGCCCCGCCGCGGCGGCGGGCGATGCGCCCGGACCGCTCGCCGGGGAAGGTGGCGGTGCCGGCGGCGCCGATGGCGGCCTGCCCGGCGGCGGCGCGGGCGTAGCTGTTGCCTTTCTTGCCCTTGCCCGTGCCGGTGCCGGGTGCCGGACTGGCGGGCGGACCGGCATAGCCCCATCCAGGAGACCAGGTGCGCCGGGGTAGGGAACAGGGTCATGTTCAGGCCGATCTCGGCGATGATCACGATGGCCAGCCACACGCTGACGCCGGGGATCTCGGCCAGCCGGCAGACGGCGGCCAGCACCCGCGAGTCCGGGCCGGTGCCGCGGCCGGGTCCGGTTTCCCCGTCCGCGTCCACGCCCCAGGATTCCTCCACCTGGGCCAGCGCCGCGATGGCGCCGGCCTCCATCTGGGTGATCCGCTGGTCCAAGAACGCGACCTGGTCCAGCAGCGCCTGGGCGATCACGCCGTGATGGCTGCCGGACATGCCGTCCAGCGCCTCGGCGAGGGCGTCCCGCTTGCCGCGCAGCGGCCCCCTGGCCAGGTCCGCGATCGTGTGCGGGTCGCGTTCCCCGGCGATCAGCGCGGCCACCATCGCCACCGCCGACTTGGCCTTCAGCCCGTCCGACGCCACCGAGGTGATCTTGACTGGGCGTCTTCCAGCAGCTTCTCCAGCCGCTGCAGGCACCGGGTCCGCTCGGCGACCAGATCGGTCCGGGCCCGGGTGAAGTCCCGCACCTGCCGGATCGCGGCCGGCGGGACGAAGCCGGGCCGGAGCATCCCCCACTGGGTCAGCCGGGCCAGCCACATCGCGTCCAGCCAGCGGTCTTCGGCCGCCCCTTGGGGTTCCTGGCCTGCGACGCGGACACCAGCTGCACCGCCAGCCCGATGCTTTCCAGCACGTAATAACACCGGTAGGCCGCCGGCGAGGTGCCTGTGGTGCAGGCCCTTTTCCGGGCGGCCCCGGTCCGAACCGGACGGGCACCTTTCGGTGCATCCGGCTCTCCAGCAATGTTTTACGTGCAGGCCGCGGCTGGCTTCCCGCCGTGGATGACCTGGTGGCAGGGTGCGCAGACGATGAGCGTCTTGCGCCTCATTTTCGCCATCAGCGCCGCCCACGGGGGTGGCTGCTGCCCCGGCGAGGTGAGGTCGGCCAGCTTGCGGACCTGGTGGGTTTCCACCGTGGCCCGCTGGCCGCACCATTCGCATTCGCCGCGCAGGAGCCGGGTGACCAGCTCCCTGCGGCGGATGGGCGGGGCGGGCAGGCGGTCGTCGATGACCGCGTTGCGCTGCCGTTTGAGCGGGATGCCGCCGAACCGTGCGACCAGTGGCTTCCTGCCCGGCCGCTCCTTGCGGGCCTCGTAACAGGCACGCGGCCCGTAGTCGGTGGCGATGGTGGTTTTGTGCTTGCGGGCCATCTTCGTCACCGTCGAGCGGTGCTTGCAGGCCAGGGTCTTCAGCATCGACACCTGAGCCGTGCGGTGCAGCCGGTCCAGTTCATGAACGTTCCCGGCGAGCAGGTAGTACTGGACGAGCCCCCGGTACTCCGAGCCGTAGGTGCTGACGATCTGGAGGTCGTCCAGGTTCAGCAGCCCGGGCCGGTACCACGGTGTGCCGTGGACCAGGTAGGGGGCTTGCCTGGCCGTGATCACGTCCCGGGGCACGCGCAGCCCGATCACGCCGTTGACGGCGGGCCGGGTGGCGCTGTGCTTTGCGATGATGTCATAGCCGAGGAACCGCGCCTTCTGGGTGCGGGCGTGGGTGATCAGCGTCTTGTCCGCCGACAGTTCCAGCTTGAGCTCGTCGCGCAGGAACCGGGCGAGGCGCTGCTTGATTTCCTCCGCTTCGGCCTTCGGACCGGTGAACCCGAGGAGATGGTCATCTGCGTACCGGATATACCGGAGCCTGCGGTAGCCGGGGTCACGAGGATCCCCGTATGGCAGGCCGCGCCGCTGCTGACGCAGCTTCCGGACCGTGGCCCGGTCCCCGCGCTCGCGGGCGGCGGCTATCGCGCTGTCCACCTTTCTTCCCGCGGGATTGGCTATCCTGCGGGTGCCCCGGGTGTATTCCGGGATGAGGACTGTCTCGGCGAACTTGTCCAGCCGGTCCAGGTAAATGTTGGACAGGACGGGGGAAACGACGCCCCCTTGCGGGGCGCCCGAGAGCGTCGCGTTCCATACCCAGTCCTCCAGGTACCCGGCCCGGAGCATTCCCTTGATCAGCCGCAGGAACCGGTTATCGTGAATGTGCTCCGCCAGGACGGATATCGTGACCTGATGGTCAAGCGACCCGAAGCAGTCGGATATGTCACCCTCGATGAACCAGGTTGTCCCTTTCCAGGTGTGCGCCACTTCCGTCAGCGCGGTGTGGCATCCCCGTCCGGGACGGAAACCGTGGGACCGTCCGGAAAACCGGGGCTCATAGTACGCTTCCAGCAGGATGCGCGCCACCTCGCCGACCAGTTTATCGGACCATGACGGCAGGCCGAGCGGCCTTTTCCGTAGGGTCGGCTGTCCGGCGAGGTCCCGGTAATTCGGGCCTTTTCCGGACAGCCTCCCTCCAAACCCGGCGTGCGCCGTTAAGCGCACCAGGCTTTCCAGCGATTTATGCCGCGTGCGCGACGGGTTCCGCGTGGATGA
>WNGE01003773.1_pt1 | contig 29644 bp, 25 predicted proteins | sample 5400651 | NCBI WGS metagenome assembly WNGE01 (sample SAMN13153370, study PRJNA577476) | soil metagenome | isolation source: 60 cm soil or saprolite under grassland replicate 2 | place: USA:California | collected 2016-06-15
GCGGGCCTGGGGTCTAGTCATGGTAGGGCTGGTAGGCGTAGCGGCCGGCGGCGACTCCGGTGCCCACGCGCAGGGCCAGGATGAGTTTCTTGTACTTTTGCGGCGCCTCGTGCAGCTGTTTGAGGCTGGCGAACAGGTCTTTGAGCATCTTGGTGACCTTGACCGTGGTCTGGCCGATGGCCACCATCGCCTGCTCGATCACCAGCGGCGTGGCCACCCCGGCGGTCGCGCCGAGCTCGATCGCCCAGCTGATCAGCTTGCCGACCAGAAACGAGATCAGTGCTCGCACCCCGGCGCGGACGGCGTTGACCACCATGTGTAGCGCCTCGGTCAGCCCGGCCATGCCCTCCGCGGCCGCGGTCAGCCCATGCAGGGTGTCCAACCGGGTCGCGGCCACCGCCCGGTACCGCTCGCCCGCGCTGTCCAGCCAGGCGGCGATGTCGCCGCGCGCATAGTCCTGGTACAGCTCGGCGCAGCTGCCGGTGACGGTGGTCATGTTGTGCCACGACTGCCGGTAGGCGGCCACCTGGTCGGGGTCGCCTGCCAGCATGTCCAGCACCTGCGATAGCGGCTTGACATGCTCCAGCGCCCACCCGACGCCCCAGCTGGCGAGCGTGCCGATCGGGTCGACGACCAGGCCGGCGGCCTCCGCTCCCACGCCGAGGGCCCCGATGCCGCCCTCGACCCAGTTGCGGTTGGTGATGCCGTCGGCCACGTCGCGGATGTCCAACGCGATCGACGAGCCGCTGTACCAGCGGGTGCTGTCCACCCGCGGGGCGACGATCGGCGCGGCGCTCATGGTCGGCTCGCTCACAGCGGCAGCTCCAGCCACGACAGTCCCCCGCCGACCGCGTCGCAGCGCTGCGCCGAGCGCTGGTCGGCCTCCTCGTAGCGGCCCGCCGCCCCGCGCAGATGCAGCGCGTCGTCGTGCAGATCCCGGTTGGTCTGCTCGAACTTGGCCGCCAGGTCCTGCTCCTTGTCCTGAAACCAGCCGCCGACGAACCCGATCAGCAGCCCGAACGCGTCGTGGCTCATGCTCACCGACCCGGCCGCCGACGCCACCGCGGTGATCTCGTCGGCGACGCTCCACACATGCGCCGAGTGCCGGCGCAACTCGTCCGGAGTGACCCGAACATCGGCGCCCGACGTGCCGGCATCCGCCGGCCTCACGCCCGCCGCCCCTCGGCCGGCTCGTCGGCGGGCTCGCCCGCAAACCGGGTGTCGTAGCTGTCCAGCACCGCCCGGCCGGTCTCGCTGTCCGCGCCGACCGTCGCCTCGGCCGCCTGCGCCACCGCCACCGTCAACCGCCGCTGCGCCCGCCGCATCGTCGCCATGATCTCGGCGGCGATCCGATCCGGCCGCCACCCCACCACCGCATCCGCCAGCACGATCTCCGCCGGCACCCCGGTGCTGTCCACCGTCACCCGCACCGCACCGTCGCGGCTCTCCACCGTCACCCGCAGCCCGCTCACCCGGGCGCTCAACTCCCGCGCCTGCGCGGCTTTCTCATGGATGCGGGCCTGCCAGTCATCCACCCACTGCTCGGCACTGTCCAGATCAGGCAAATACGACACCCGCGGCTCCCCCGTCGCGTGAGACTTCGCCGGAGTCTACCGAACCCATGAACAACTTTCACAACCACGAACCCCGCGCACCACGCCAGTGCCCGGACGCACCGCCACCCGCCCGCGTCCAAGACCTCGACCGCGGGCCCTTGCTGATGAGCGAGATCAATACCGACCATGCCTGTGACGGGTGAACGCCCCGCCCGTCACCGGATCGCGGCGCGAAATGCGCAGGACCGGTACCGACTTCAACGAAGGGATCACGGGAGCGTTACCGCGGTGGTGACCCGACGCGACATGGGAGATCGCGCCAGTGAGCCGGGCCCCTGCCGGGGTTACCGCAGCCGGTGTGCGAGGGTGGACGGGCACGCCCGACGCAACCGTCGGGCGGCTTTCGTCGACGGATGGAGGACCAATGGCGGTTACCGCCGATCTGGCCAAGCTCTTGGACAAGGCGTACGAAGACAAGACCCTCGCCGAGCTCGTGGACGCGCCGGTGGCGGCGCTGTCCGGCATTAGCGATGGCGACGCCAAGCTGCTCGCCGACGCGTTCAACATCAAAACGATCGGCGACCTCGGGCGCAACAAATTCTTCCGCGCCGCCACCGCGCTGGTCGACCTGGCCGGCAGCGCGACGTAGCCCCGGCCCACTGTTCGACGTGCAAGTCGACGGAGTCGGTCGCCTCCCATCTGGGATGCGACCGGCCCTTTGACCAGACAATCGTCGAGAGAGGTTATCGAGTAACAGGCGCGGCTACACCGCTCACATCAGGTAACGGATCACCCAAGATCCGGCGGGCACCGATGCGGCGTGCGAAGTCCGGACTCACAGCCGCACCCAGCTGCGGCAGATGGCCAGGTACGGCGACAAGTCTGTAGCCCCAGATCGCATGTCGTCGGGACGGCCCTGGTGTCCGGTCGCGTTGGTGACAAATCGGCTCGGTGCCGCCGCGCACGTGGTCAGATCAGGACGGCAGATCCCGCTGGGTCGGAGCGAAAGCGACCGCGATGACGCCGACGCGGCGTGGCTCAACGCCGGCTCGGGCAACGCGCTCGGCTTCCGGGTCCCGCCGGCAACCCGGGTCGGCGGCGAACGGGACACCTCCATGTGTTACGGCTGGAGTGCGGCGAAATCTCGCGGGTCAACGCCACACATTCCGCCCATCAACGCCCGCCCTGGGCATTCCGGTTCCCCGAAACCAGCTCACCCGCGATGACAGGGGGAAGCAGGCCATGCCATCGACCTACTACCTGGCCTGGTGGAACGTGGAGAACCTCTTCGACGAGGAGAACTCCGCCCGCCGCACCGACAAGGTCGCCCGCGCGCTCGGCTCGTCCATCGCCGGATGGACCCCCGCGCTACGCGACCGCAAGATCGACCAGCTGGCGTCCGTGGTCGCCCAACTGAACGCCGGTGCCGGCCCGGATCTGCTCGGCATCTGTGAGGTCGAGAACGAATTCGTGGTGGGCCGCCTCGCCAACGCCGTCAACGGACTGCTGCCGGCCCGCAACTATCAGGTGGTGCACGCCGACACCACCGACCAGCGCGGGATCGACATCGCCTTCCTGCACGATCCCGCCTTGTTCACCGCACCCGCCGACGAACGCTTCCAGCACATCGTCATGCGCCGCACCGCCACCCGCGAAATCTTCCAGGTCAACTTCCAGACCCATCGAGGCCGCACCTGGGCAATCTTCGGTAACCACTGGCCGTCGCGCAGCGGCGGACAGCTCGAGTCGGCCGGCTACCGCGCGATCGCCGGTGAGACCCTGGCCTACTTCCACCAGCGGGTCTGGGAGGTCCACGGCGACCAGACACCCGCACTGGCCATGGGCGACTTCAACGACGAGCCGTTCGACCTGTCCCTCGTGCAACATGCGCTGAGCACCCGACAACGCACCAAGGTGCTGCGCGCCGACATCCCGCGGCTATGGAATCTCATGTGGCGGGTCACCGGCACCGGCGAGGGCACGCTCTACTTCGACAACTTCGCCAACGTGCTCGACCAGTTCCTGATCGACCGGAACATGGCCACCGAAGCCTCGCCGATCCGAGCGATCACCGACAGCGTCGAGATCATCCGCCTCCCGGCGATGATCAGTACCGGCACCTACCCCGCCCCAGTCGCCTTCGGCGGGATGGGAAAACCCGTAAACCAGAACGGCTTCTCCGACCACTTCCCCATCGCAGTCACCATCCAGGAAGCCGACTAAACACCCCTCGAATCCCCGCAACCTCAACGGTGACCTGTCGGGCTCAAATATGGCGTCCGGCGTTGACAACGGGTAGGCGGTGGACAGGCCGACAGCGTTATCGGCCGATCCACCGGCTACCAGCGAATCGGACCGTGCGAGGGAGCCTGTCGGTCCAGAACACATCGACCTTGGTACACCGGTTGCACGAAGGTCGATCGGGCCCGCAAGCGCGGACCACCCGAATCCGAACAGCTCTGCTGTAATTCCTTCTACGGATAACGCCGCTTGGGTCGGTGCCTGCCTTGGTAGCCGGTCTTCGCCAGCCGCGCATGGATCCGCCAGACTAGAGCCGACAGACTGCAGGTGACCTTGCGGATGTGTCGACGTACGAGCGTCAGGGAAACAGCCAGTGCCTTCGTCTCACCGCCTGTATTGCCATGCGCATCTCCGCTGGACTCGGTCGTCGATCTCGGCGCATCCACGGTCGGACCCGGCCACGCAACCTTCTCGCCCAGCCGGAGCAGAGCGGATGCAGTCAGCTGGAGGTGGATCGTCTCGCGGCCGTCGCCGGCCTGCAGGCCCCGCCTTGCTCCTACACCTGGGGCCCTCACGAGAGCCACCGCCGTAGCGGCGCCACAGACGAGGGCTACTGCGTGTCCCATCGTGCGTGATTGTTGCCGGCTTCTCATGATCTTCCTCCCAGTCTCGCGACATCCCGTGCCGCCAGTGGCCTCCGGGATCGCGACTACCGTCGGTGATCGCATCGCCGGAACTGTCAATCAGCGGACACTCCGGTTGGCAGGACGGCCCTGACCAGGAAAAACAGGTGTCTGTTCGGTGATCTCTGCCGAACACCCGCCGAAATGTCTTGGGCGGAACGAGGGCCACCGTTACGCTCGGCGACGTTGCAGTGTAACGATGTGTGATCGCGTCCTCCTCGGAGTGAATCATGGGCCGCGCAGAAGCCGAGCATCGCCCGAGCGGCTGGGCGGGCGAACTCGCATGTCTGTTCCAACGCCTGAAGATGACATCGGGGAGGGATCCCACCACCGGCAAGCCATTGTCGCTGCGACAAATCGCCAGGCGATCCGGCTATGTGCCCAGTCACGTCCGCGACGTGATCAACGGCGCGGGACGGCCCAGCCGGGACGCCGTGGTCGCGGTCGCGGGCGCGCTCAACGCGTCTGAGGAGGACCTTCGGCTAGCGGCGTTCTACGCCGAGCAGCTAAAACGGTCCCCAGTCGAACGGCGGGTTGAACGTGCACACCCGGGCGGCCTACATCCGGGGCGGGGAATCAGTGGCGATGAGGGACCATTTTCCTACCGCGGCGAGCCGTCGCCCACTCGCCCTTCGCCGGAATCTGACGGCGGGAGCACCTTCGATGGCGAGTTGGTGGGCCCGTCGCCAGGCGCGTTGACAGGTCGCGACGCCGAACTCGACCAGGTACGTATTTTAGTGCGGGAAGCGGCGCGGCCGGCCGGTGACGAGACGCCTTCGGGGTGGCGTTGGACGCTGAGCGCGGATCCGGAGGCGATTCGGCATTGGCTCCCGCGCGCACGCGGTGTCGGGATCGACAGCGAGCAGGGCTACCGGTTCCGGGGACGTGCCGCAGCGTTGCAGTTGATCGTGGGCTGGCTGGACAGGCCGCGGTCGGATCGGCGGGTGCTGGTGATAACCGGCTCGCCTGGGGCAGGCAAGTCGGCGGTGTTGGGCCGGGTGGTGACTACCGCCGACGCCCGGACCCGTACCGTGCTGCCGAGCGACGATGACGCCGTGCGCGCTCGGTTAGGCAGTGTGGCATGCGCGGTCCACGCCAAGGGTAAGACCGCATTGGATGTAGCGGGCGAGATCGCGCGGGCGGCCTCGGCCCCGCCACCGGAGCGGGCGGACGATCTGGCGCCCGCGCTACGCCGGGCATTGGAGGAGCGACGCGGCCACCGGTTCAACGTGGTCATCGACGCGTTGGACGAGGCGGCCAGCCCGACACAGACGCGCGAGATCGCAACCGGTGTGGTGCTGCCAGTCGCGCAGACCTGCGCCGAGGTGGGTGCCCAGGTGTTGCTGGCTACCCGACGCCGTGACCGCGACGGAGACCTGGTGGCTGCCTTCGCGGGCGGCGCGGACATTGTGGATCTCGATGCCGACCACTTCTTTATCGACGCGGACCTCGTTGCCTATGCCCGCGCGACACTCCAGCTTGCGGGTGACGAACGGCCTGACAGCCCCTACGCGGACGAGGCCGTCGCCGAACCGGTAGCTGCTCGTATCGCCGAGCTGTCCGAGCGCAACTTCCTCATCGCCGGGTTGACGGCCCGCTTTCACGGCCTGCACGATGCCCGGCCGGCGGATGTCGGAAGGTTGGCGCTGGCGCCCACCGTCGACGCCGCCCTCGGCAGCTACCTTGGTGCGCTGGCGCCGGTCGGCGGGCAGTCCGCGCAGAGCGTGCTGACCGCACTGGCGTATGCGGACATGCAGGGGATGCCGATCGATGTGTGGCGGCTGACGTTGGACGCGCTGCAGACGCCGGTGAGCGAACGCGACTTGATCCGCTTTACCCGCTCCTCGGCGGGCTGTTTCCTCGTGGAGTCGGCCGACGGTTCGTCTCGAGTGTTCCGCCTGTTCCACCATGCGCTCAACGAGGCTCTGCTGCGGGTCCGGGAAGAGGTGGGCCTTCGGTCGGCCGACGAGCGGGCGCTGGCCGAGGGGTTGATTGCGTATGGCCGTGCTGCCGGCTGGACCTCGTCGATCGGATACCTGCTGCGCGCCCTGCCAGCTCACGCGGATCTGGCCGGCCTGATCGACGAGCTGTTGCGCGACGACGATTACCTTCTACACGCCGACCTGCGCAGCGTGACCCCCTTTGTGGACAGCGCCCGAAGTAGGGAGGGCCGCGGCCGGGCCCGGTTGCTGCAGTGGATCCCGCAGGCCATCGTGGCCACGCCGGATGAGCGGGTTGCGCTGTTCAGCGTCGCCCAGGCGATGCACGGCAATGGGTCGCGGTTTGCACCCCACCGGTCCGCGCCGTACCGGGCCAGGTGGGCCGCGGTCGCCGGGCGGGAGGAGCGGATGGCCCTGGATGGCCACATCGGCTCGGTCTACGCCGTTTGCTCGATTACCACCGCCGGGCGCACACTGCTCGCCTCCGCTGGCATCGACCGCACGGTGCGGCTGTGGGACCCGCTGACCGGGGAACTCCAACGCGTCCTGGAAGGCCACACCGACTCCGTCCGCGGCGTCTGCTCGATCACTACTGCCGGACACACGCTGCTCGCCACCACCGGCATCGACCGCACGGTGCGGCTGTGGGACCCGCTCACCGGGGAACTCCAACACATCCTGGAAGGCCACACCGACTCCGTCTACGGCGTCTGCTCGGTCACCACCGCCGGACACACGCTGCTCGCCACCGCCGGCATCGACCGCACCGTGCGGCTGTGGGACCCGCTGACCGGGGAACTCCAACACATCCTGGAAGACCACACCGACTCCGTCTACGGCGTCTGCTCGATCACCACCGCCGGACACACCCTGCTCGCCAGCGCCTGCGCCGACGGCACGATTCGACTCTGGGACCCGGCTAGCGACCGAGCGCAGCGCATCATCCACGGGCATACCGGCGCGGTGCGCAGCGTGTGCTCGGTGGAAGCGGCTGGGCGCGTCGAGCTCGCCTCCGCCAGTGTTGACGGCACCGTGCGGCTGTGGGATCCGCTGACCGGGGAACTCCAACGCGTTCTGAAAGGCCACACCGACTCCGTCTACGGCGTTTGCTCGATCAGCACCGCCGGGCGCACGCTGCTGGCCACCGCCGGCATCGACGGGACGGTTCGACTCTGGGATCCGACCGGCGACCGAGTGCAGCGCATCATCGGCGAAAATACGGATTCGGCGCGGGGCGTGTGCTCGCTCGACGTCCACGGGCGTGATCTGCTCGCCTCGGCGGGGGGCGACGGAGCGGTGCGTCTGTGGGACCCGACCGCCAGCCAGCCGGACCACGTCGTTACGGGCCTATTGAACTCCGTCCGCGCGGTCTGTTCGATAACGGTGACAGGGCGCACCCTGCTCGCCTCCGGCGGCGACGACGCGACGGTACGAACCTGGGACCCCGCCACCGGACAGCCACACTATGTCCTGCACGGCCACACCGGCTCAATCCAGGCCCTGTGCTCTGTCGTCGTGGCCGGACACACCCTGCTCGTGTCCGCCGGTATCGACGGCGAGGTCCGATTATGGAACCCGGCGACCGGCCAACTGAACCGTGTCCTGCAAGGCCACATGGACTGCGTCCGCGCCGTCTGCTCAGTGACCGTGGCCGGGCGCACCATGCTCGCCTCCGGCGGCGACGACGGGACGCTACGAACCTGGGACCCCGCCACCGGACAACCACGTCACGTCCTGCACGGCCACACCGGCTCGATCCACGCCCTGTGCTCTGTCGTCGTGGCCGGACACACCCTGCTCGCTTCCGCCGGTATCGACGGCGAGGTCCGGCTGTGGGATCCGCGCGTCGGCCGGCCGCACGGCATCCTGGACGGCCACGCCCGCTGGGTGACGGCGGTGTGCCCGGTGATTATAAGCGGCCGTACCCTGCTCGCCTCCGCCAGCAACGACCGGACGGTGCGGATCTGGGATCCGGCCACCGGTCAGCGGCAGGGCGTTTTGGAGGGCCATGCCGGCTGGGTTACCGCCGTGTGCCCGGTGACCTTGGCCGGCAGTACCCTGCTCGCCTCCGCCAGCAACGACCGGACGGTACGGATTTGGGACCCTGCTAATGGCGCGTGCCTGCTGTCCGTACCGGTCCACCATGGGGCTTTGGCCTGCGCCGAGGTCGTCGGGCTATTGGCCTTGGGGCTCGATGCCGGAGTCATCACGATCGAGTTAGACGACCGCATCGTGCGGGCGCACTCGTGAGGTCGTGCCTCGTGCCGTGGCACGGGTGGGCGGCCGCTGGCAAGCGGCGGACAGCGACTGAGCAGCCGCCCGACTGGAAACGAAACGCCACCAGCTCGGTGTCGGCCTGCCTGCGAAACGCTCCAGGGATACGGCCGTGGGATGGCATCCGCAGCCATGCGGGTGGCGACGAGCCGACCAGGAGCACGTCTGGGGCGCGGACCCGGGTGGTGACATTGACGGGCTCAGGCGTGCGTGCTTGAGCTTCAGGGAGATTGGAAGGCCACGTTGACGGTGCAACTCGGGATAACGCCTGGCGCGTTCCCCGATCTTGAGGTGCTTGAGGAAATCGGCCGCGGCGCGGAGACGGTTGTTTACCGGGTCCGTCGGCGAGACGCCGAGTACGCGCTCAAGCTGCTGACCCGGACTAGCGGTGACGCCGAAAGATCGCTGAACGCGGTGCGGCGGGAGGCTGCGCTTCTTGCCTGCGTCGGTCATCCGTTGCTGCCTCGGATCTTCGAGGTGGGCCAAGTGGACGGGACGCCTTACCTGGTGCTGGAGTACATCGACGGGCGCCCGCTATCGGAAATACTCCGCGCCGGACCTCTCGACGAGACTTCGGCGCTACGGCTGGCCATCGACGTGGTCGGCCCGCTCGCGGCGGCGCACCGGGCCGGGCTGGTGCACCGCGACGTCAAGCCCGACAACGTCATCGTCGGCCCGAACGGCACCGCCCGGCTGATCGACTTCGGCCTGGCCGTGCGGGGCGGTGCCTACGACGATCGGGTGGCTGGCACATTGCTCTACAGCGCCCCCGAGCAGACCGGGATGCTCAAGCGCCCGGTGGACGGCCGGTCCGATCTATACGCGCTCGGCGTGATGCTATTCGAAAGCGTGACTGGGCACAGGCCGTACCATTCCCCCGACGCGGGCGAGCTGATCGCGCTACACGCCACGGCGCCGGTGCCTGATCCACGAGCGATCCGCCCGGAGTTGTCGCCGACGCTTGCCGCGATCATCGGCAGGCTGATCGCCAAGGATCCCGACGACCGGTATCAGAGCGGGGATAACCTCCTCACCGACCTGGAGCGACTCTGTGCCCAGCCGGGCACGGTGTTCGACGTGGGCAGGCACCTCCGCGACTCCCAGCCAACCGACCCCGGCGTGCTGATAGGCCGCGAGACGGAAGTGAAGCTCCTGGGCACCCGATGGGCAACGGCCCGCGACGGTCGCGGCGGTGCGGCCCTCGTCCAAGGCCCAGCCGGCGTCGGCAAGAGCCGCCTGGTCGCCGAACTCAGCACAACGCCGCCCGCCAACGGCGGCCTCGTCCTCTACGGCAAATGCGTGGCTGACGACCCGGTGCCGCTCGCCCCGCTCCGCACCGCGGTGGAGAGGTACCTGCAGACCCTCGACCGGCTGCCGCCGGCCCAGCGTGACCTCGCCGTCGCCAAGCTGCGCCGGGCCGCCGGACCGGGCGGTTCGCTGCTACGAGCCCTCTCGCCCATGCTCGCCGAACTCGTGCAGGCGCCCGACCTCGGGGAGAAAGACCGCCACGAGCAGTTCATCAACGCCGTGGCGGCATTCCTGATCAACCTGGCCACCGATTTCGGCGGAGCGGTGCTGCACCTCGACGACGTGCAGTGGCTCGACGGCGCCACACGACGGGTGCTCCAACAGATGGCCGCCCGGCTACCCGACGCGCCGCTGCTGTTGGTAGCGACCGGCCGCGACGACGCCGACAACCTGCCCGCACTGGCCCGGTTCGCTGCCGACCTGGGCCGGGCTCTCGACACCCGCATAGCCTTGGCGCCGCTGAACCCAGACGCGGTCGCCGACCTGGTCACGCTGCACCTGGGCGGCGTCCGCCTGTCCCGTAAGATCACCGACGAGTTGGTCGCCCGGGTCGGCGGCAACCCATTCACCGTCGTCGAATACGTCCGGACGATTACCGACGCCGGGCTGATCACACCGCGATGGGGTAGCTGGCGGCTGGACCTGGCAGCGCTGAACCGATTGGAGTTGTCCGGCGACGTCCTGGACCTAGTGCTGCAGCGCATCGACGGGCTCGGCCCGCAGACGCGGCGGCTGCTCGCGGCCGGCGCGGCAACCGGGCGGCGCTTCCAACCAGATCTGGTCGCCGCTGCCTGCGACATCGACCTGCAGCGCAGCCGCAACGCCCTCGCCGAGGCGCAGGCGCGGCGCCTGGTCACCAGATCCGGCTCGGGCTGGTATGCCTTCCCGCACGACCGCATCCGGGAGGCGCTGCTGGCCGACCTGAAACCCGCCGCGTTGCGCCGGCTGCACCAGCGCATCGCCGAGGTCCTCGAGGCCGCTGCGCCGACCGATCCCCGCCACGTCTACGCAACCGCGCGGCACTACATGCTCGGCGATGCCGACCGCACCCCGGACAAAGTGTCCGCGACTAGCCTCGCCGCCGGCCGGCTCGCGCTCACCGAACACGCCCCCGAAGAGGCCCTCGGCTTTTTGCAGACAGCAGCCGATGCAGCCCGCAAAGCGGGCCGCGCCCCCGACGCCGACCTCCACTTCGCCCTCGGAGTGAGCTGCAGCCGTACCGGCCGGTTCACCGAAGCCCTCGAGCACCTCGACAAGGCCCTGCGGGGCAAACCGGACCGGCTGTGGCGGGCCAACGTGCTCGCCCAGATCGCCTCGGTGCACCTGAGCGCGTGGAACCCGGGCCGAGCGTTCGACACCGCCTGTCGGGGACTCGCCGAACTGGGCCGACCGCTCCCCCGCGGCCGCCTCAGACTGCTGCTGACCACCCTCGCGTCGTTCCTTGTCGGGCTCGCCGTCGGCGTCACCAGGATCGGCTTCGGCGGCGCGCGCGACGCGAATCGCGACCGACACCGACTGGAAGCCGTCTTCTACGATGCCGCCGCGCACGCGTCGACGATGACCATGCGCCTGCGGATGCGCCCGATCATGTCGCTTCGAGCGTTGTACCCCATCAACCGGGTCGGTCCGAGTAGCGAGTACATCCGACATATGGCCGGCTTCGGGCTCGTCGCTGAGCTCGCTGGCCTACGGCTGGTGGCGCGCCGGATCTTCGACCGAGCAACAGCCCTCGCCGCCGAGCTCGGCGACCCCGTCACCGGCGCGCACGTCGAGTGGAGACGCGGCGCAGCCACGTTCATCAGCGGCGCCGACGACAGCCAGGCGTGGATGCGGGCACTCATCGACCACGAGCGTTGGCTAGAGCTCGGCGACTACCTCACCGCGGTCGGCGGTATCAGCGTGCAACTGTTCCAGGTCGGCCGCACCCGGGAAGCGCAGGCGTGGTACCAGCGGGGCCAGGCGCGGCTTGGCGCCGGCGCACTGGCCGAAGGCGCAGGTATCGGCGCCATCGCCGCAATCCTTCCGGCCCAATTCGGCCGGCCGCAAGAGGCGACCGCCGCGATCGACGCCCTGCGCCGCTTCCTGGCGCTCAACCCGGACAACCGCACCCAGCTGATCAACCTGTTCGCCGCCCAGATTGTGGTACTGGTCGAACAGGGCGAACTGGGGGCGCCATTCGAGCAGATAGTCGCCGAGTTCGAGCAACTGCAGCTGGGACCGTCCCAGATGCTGCCCGCCCAGCGGATCTACTACACCTACCAGGCCTTCGGCCGGCTCGCCCAATGCCATCAGGCGCCCGGCGAGCAACAAGCCACGCGGCACACGGCCGCCACGCGGGCCGTCGCACAGCTCGGCCGCGGCGCCAAGACCTGCACCATGCGCGCCTACCATCGGATCGCCCGCGCCGACCTCGCGGTACTCGCCGGCCGCCCACAGACCGCAATGCGCGAGCTAACCCGCGCCGAACGCGAAATTGTGCACCTAGACGCACCGCTCATCGCGTACGAAGCCGCACGGGTACGCGCCCGCGCGCTACAGGCCGCCGACCAGCCGACACAAGCCCTCCAGCAGGCCCAACAGGCGCTGACCATCGCCATCGAGCACCAATGGAGCCACCGCATCCACTGGGTGTGCCGCGAATTCGCACTTGCCGCGCCCAACACGGTCCAGGGTATCGTCAGCAACAGCGACCGCACGCGTCACCAGCGCCGACACCAGTGCGGTCACGATCCCGGCGGCCGGGATGCGCTCAGCCGGTCCCGGCTAGCCGCCCTGCACCAGGTCAGCCTCGCCGCAGCCAGAGTGCTCGACCCGGCAGCGCTTGCCCGGCTCGCGCTGGACGAGACGTTGCGCAACCTCGGCGGCGAACGGGCCTACCTGTTCCTGGTCGACCCCGAGACCGGTCGACTCCTGCCACACCTCGGCCGTGACCGCGACGGCACCGACATCGACGAACTCACCGCCTATAGCTCCACACTGGTCGACCGGGTCCGCGATACCGGCAAAGCATTGGTGGTAACCGGCTCTGAGGAGGGCGTGGCACTGGGCTCCCGCAGCGCACACTTCCACGGTCTGCGCAGTATCATGATCGCTCCACTGCAAGCCGGCCGGCGCCTGTTTGGTGTCGTCTACCTGGACACCCGGGTCGCCAAAGGTATGTTCGCAAACGAGGATGTCGAGATCCTCACCGCGATCATGGACCCCGTAGCCGTGTCACTCCAAGCCTCCGACTCAACGCGGACGACAGAGGACCCGCCGACTGTTCAAACCCAGCCCCACCCGTCAGGTCCACCGGGGACAACCGTCACCACGGACAGCGCCAGCCCGACGCCCGCCAGTGTCACGAGCGGATTTCTGCAAGGCCTCGCCCACACATTGGCTGCGGACGCATCCGTGCTGCTATCCCGCGACGACCACGCGCTGGTCGTCGTCGCATCGCACGGCGCAGCCGCGTCGGCCGGCACTCGCCTCGACCCGATCCCGTCCACCCTGCTCGACCTTACCGGCCCCCGTGCCGGCACCATATCTCCGGGAACCTCGCCGCCGTTCGGCGGCCTGCTCGGGTCACCGCGTAGCTGGTGGGCGACGCCGATCGCCGAACACGGCAACCCGCCGCGCATCCTGGTAGTCGGCTTTAACCATCACGAGGCGATACACCTGAGGCACGTCGACCTCGCCGCTGCGCTCGACGGCGAAGACCTCGCCCCGTACGACACAACCCGGCTGCTCGACATCAGACCCGAATCCACGATCGACGGCCTGACCGGGCTACTCGACCGCAACCAGTTCCTCGCCAAGGCTAGCGAGCAACTAAAGATCGCGCGGACCTACCGGCGTGCCATAGCCGCTATCGCGCTAGACACCAACCACCTCAAGCGCATCAACGACTCCTACGGCCACGCGGTCGCCGACGAGGTAATCCGTGCGGTTGCCACCCGGCTAAAGCAAGCCGCACCCGACGGCAACGTGCTGGGCCGCGTCGGTGCCGAAGAATTCGCCCTCCTCGCCCCAGAAACCGGAACCGACCCCGCAGCGCTAGCCGAGCGGCTCCACGAAGTGGTGTGCGGCCAGCCCGTATCCACCGAAGTCGGCCCCGTGCCCGTAACGATCACTATCGGCATGGTCTACACAGATAGCGGCCAAGAGGACCTCGACGGCCTCCTCGCCCAAGCCGGCGCAACGCTTCACAACGTAAGGCGCCCACGCCGAGCATGAGGGTGCCTCCACCGTCGCGCGATCAACTGTCAGCGGCGGCGCAGCAGGGGTCGCCAGCGCCATCGGGGCAGGCGCCGAGACGGGTGTGTCGACGCCGCGTGAAAACTGACCCCGTGTCGCCGCGCGGCGACACGGGGTCAGTTTTCGGGCTCCCCTGACCCTTCCGTGGTCGGGTTGAACGGGGCATAACGGGCGCACGCCGTTCTCCGGCTAGGTTTCTGGCTTGCGAAGGTCAGAAATCCGGCGAGGGAGAACGGCGTGCGTTGCCAGCGTATTGCAGCGGTTGCTGGGCGTCGAGCGGACCGCTCCCACACGCTGATCGGCGGGTGGGAAAGCGTCCGGTACGGCACCTGCAGGTAGGTGGTGCCGTCCGGATCCAGCACCCAGATCCGGCTGATGTCGCGCGGGTCGCGGCGGATCACGAACCGGCCCAGCCGCTCCCGGCGCGCGATCCACGGTTTGAGCGCGTCGCAGAAGTACTGCACGTGGTCGATCCGGAATCCGGTGCGGGCACGACGGTGGCGTCCAGACGGGCGTGTTCGGGGATGCGGGCGCGGGCGGCGGTGGCCTGCCACAGTCCGGCCACCAGCAGCGACCCGACGAGGCGGGTGCCGTCCTCCCCGAGAATCCCTTTGGGCAGGCGGCACAGCAGCACGCCGCCGTCGAGGATGTCGGCGAAGCTGAACGTGGCCGCCGCTACCCCGAACAACCCAGCGGCGAGGGGATGGGCCAGGACGAGGCGCAGCCGGGACAGCAACGGGGCGACCAGCCCGGCGCGCTGCCCGGCGGGCAGGGCGTTGAAGCCTTCCCAGAACTCGGCCAGGGTGCCGGCCTCCCACGCACCGAGCTGGTCGAGGACCGCCGTGACCCGCCCGGCCCGCCACTTCGCATCGGACAGCAGGCGGGGCAGGTGCGCGAGGGTGGAGCCGGGCAGGTAGGCCAGGGTGAGCAGGCCGTGGTAGGCGAACTCGGTCATCCGGTCGCCCCACCACCGTGACCACACCTTCGCCATCACGGAGGTGATGTGCGCGGCCACGTCGTGCGGGCTCCCGCCGTGTGTGGCCGCATCCAGCAGGTTGATTGCCGGTGGTGCGTTCGTCTCGTCCGGGTCCACGATGACCAGGCGGTCGCCGCAGTCGGCGGGCAGGACGTCGAGCAGGTCGCGGATCAGGTCGCCTTTGGCGGGGTCGAACGCGGCGACGCCCCGTCCGGCTTCGACGTCGTCGAGGATCAGGTTTCCAGCAGTACCGTTTTGCCGGTGCCGGTGGGTCCGCAAACGTAGATGTGGTGGCGGCAGTCCGGCAGGGAGATCCCGACGCGCACGCGAGGTCCGGCGTTGGCGTAGCCGATGACTTTGCCGCCGAGGCCGTGCCGCTGGTCGGCGGGTACCAGGTTCAGGCCCCGGCGCACCTTGGACGAGGACCCAGGGTGGTTGTCCTTGACTGTCTTGGGCGTCATGGCGTGCTCCAGACTGCTGACTCGCCGGTGTCGTCGCCGTGGTCGGCCGACCCAGGAACGGGTGACGCGCGCCGGCTGGCTGGCGACCGGCGGAGCTGGCGCGAGCTGCTCACCGCAGGTGTGAAGATGTCGCGGCTGGCGGGTATGCGGCGGGAGGCGGCGGCGGGTAGGCCGTAGGCGGATGGTTCGGCGGGGAGTCCGGCGAGGGCGGCGGTCTCGGCGGTGGTGGCGAGTTGCATCCGGGAGGCGGGTACCCATCTCCAGCACGCCGCGGTGGCCGCCCGTCGTATGCGGCGGGGCCGCCAGTGTGGGGACAGGAGGGTGTAGCCGGAGGTGATGTCGGCTGCCGCCGCTCGTGCCGCCGGCAGGGTTGGGCCGGTGGCGAACGCGCGGAGGGCGACGAGCAGGTGCGGTGCCTGGGCGTGCTTGGCGCGTGCCTGGCGGGCGTGCTCGGCGACGAGCGGGTCCGTCGGGTCCGGTTGGTGTGGGCTGCCGGTCGAGGTGTTGGGGGTGATGAAGTCCAGCACGCCGCTGAGCACGATGCGCAGCCCTTCCAGTGCGAGGATCAGCAGCCGTACGCCGCCGCGCTGGCGGCGGACCCGGCGCGGGTCCACAGTGGCGCGGCGCAGCACGGTGACCCGCTGGCGGGGGGCGCGGGTGACGTGGACCTGCAGCAGCCCGCCGCCGGTACGCCCGGCGGCGGCGAGGCCGTCGAACACGGCCCGGATGCGGTCGTCTTCGGCCGGGGCGTACTCCCACCGCCGGGACGTGGGCGGCGCCGCGTCATCCACGAGGGGCAGCCAGTCCGGCTGGGTGGAGCGCAGCGCCACACCGAAGACCGGGCGCTCGGGGGCGATGACCGGCGCCGCCGCGTGTTCGGCGCGCACGCCGGGCCAGGCCCGCTGCAATGCCCGCAGCACGGCGGTCGGGTTGACCCCGGGCGGTACCCACAGCCCGGCGCGCATGCCGGTCGGGGTGGCGTGTATCTCCCAGAGGAGGCGGCGCGGGTGCAGCGTCCGCCGCCGGGCGGCCGGCAGCAGAGTGGCGAGGAGTTGCCAGAGCGCGAGGGTGGCGGCCGGGGTCGCGGTGACCGGCGGCACGACCTCCAACCACACCGCCTGCGCGGCGGCCTGTCGCCAGGCGCGCCGACGCCACAACACCCAGCCGAGGCGGGCAGCGACGAACACGGCGGCCAGGGCGAGCAGCAGCGGCCACCGTTCGCGGGCGAACTGCCACACCACGACGGGGGCGTGGGCGAGGTAGTCCCCGCACATCAGATGCCCGAGCGGCCCCGTGGGGATGCCGTCGTGGCCGGGTACGCAGGCGCCAGGTGCCGGACCGGGCGACGGCGGTGCGGACGGTGACGGTCCCGGGGTGGTGGGTGCCACGTACGCCAACAAGGTTGCGGATAGGGCGGTGGACAGCATGAGGAAACCTCCAGACGGGGCCTGGCTGCGGATCGGGATGCCGGGTGTGCCGGCGGCAGGTCAGCGCGTGCGCGCGGCGGCCGGACCCGTGACGACGTAGTTGGCTTCGATGTCGGAGGCGAGGCTGTGGAAGGCGACCCGCGCGGTGCCACACGCGAGGAGGGCATCTCCGCGTCCGGCGGATAGCAGGAACGCGCGTTTGCCGTCGGTGAGGTCGAACGCCTCGGCCACTCTGTCGATCGCCTGCGGCGCCTGGTGCAGCAGGATTTGTGTGGCCGCGTTGGAGACGACGGCGCGGCCGGTGTCGGTGGACAGCACATCGGCGGCGTCCTGGGTGACCACAGTCAGCCCGGAACCATACTTGCGGGCGCCCTTCGCGAGATTGAGCAGGAACTTCGCGCCTAACCCGGCCGTGAGCAGCCGCCACGCCTCATCGACCAACACCAGTTGCCGCAGGTCGACCGGTGAGGTGGACACCGTGCGCCAGATCGCGTCCAACGCCAGCAGCGTGCCGACGGGCTTCAGCTCGTCGGCCAGCTCCTTGATCGCGTAGACGACGAGGTGCCCGTCGGGTGTGGTGGTGGTCGGCCCGTCGAACAGGGTCTTGAAGCTGCCCGCCACGTAGGGGCGTGATGCCCTTGGCCCGGTAGGCGGCCAACACCGCGTCATCCAACGCCGCCGCCTCATCCGGTGACAGCACACCTACGTCGGCTCCCCCACCGGAGGTGGCGACGGCGACGAAGGTTTGCATGAACTGGGTGCGCCGGTACAACGCGTCCTCGCCGTCGCCGGGGTTGAGGTCGAGGGGGTTGATCCGTACCCCCGGTGCGCCGGGTCGGATGATGGTGCCGCCGACCGCCTCGGCGAGGGCGAGGTACTCGTCTTCCGGGTCGATCACGCGGGCTTCGACACCGAGGTACAGGTTGTGCAGCAGGTCGAGCTTGGCCAGGTAGGACTTGCCGGCGCCGGAGCGGGCGAGGATGACGGCGTTGTAGTTGTCCTGCGCCCACCGGTCCCAGACGACCACGCCGGAGGAGGCCAGGTTGAGTCCGAACAGCACGCCCATACCCGCGTCGCCGGAGCCGATGGGTAGGTCGGGGCTGGTGAACGGGAAACACGCGGCGAGGGCGTCGGTGTCGAAGACCCGCCGCATGTCCAGTGCGTCGTAGCCCAGCGGCAGGCAGGTGATCCAGCCTTGAAGTTGGCGCCACGTCGCCGTTGCGGTGTCCAGCAGCAGCGAGGCGGCCAGGTTGCGTACCTCCGTGACGCGCTCCGCGAGTTCGTCTTCGGTGTAGGCGTGCACGGTGAGGTGCAGGCCGAGGCGGAACGGCCTCGCCTCACCCCGGGCCAGACGGGTCGCCAGTTCGGCGGCGTCGAACGCGGCGGCGTCGAGTTCCGGGTCGTCCAGGCGGCCCTTCGCGGTGTCCTGGCGGCGAGACGATTCGAGCCGGCCGCGTTGCTTGCGTAGCCGCTGCGCGGCCACCTGGGGCGGTACCGGTTCGATGTGCAACGCGACGTCGACCCGCCCCGGGTAGGCGAGGATCGGTTCCAGCCAGCCGGCGCCGACCTCGGCCGGGTAGCCGGTCACGGCGAGGGTCGCGGCGTACTCCTGCCCGACCCGCACTGACCGGCCGCCGACCTCGACGGCGTCCGGCCCGCCGGGCAGCACCCCACCGGCGGGCGCCGGGGTGGGCTTGCGGCGAAGCCAGCCGAACAGCCTCACCGGTACTCACCGCCGTCAGTCGCGCCGTGGATGACGGTGTTCTCGGGGGCGAGGCCCACGGCCGGCAGTGGCGCGGTCGGGTCGAGGCAGGCGGCGAGGGTGGCCGCCGCGTCGGGTGCGTCGAGGACGGTCGCGGTGACCTCGCACGCGGCGAGGGCGCGGACGGCTTCGCTGGCGCGGTGGATGGTGTGGCCGGGGCCGCGCCGATCGCGGACGGCGATGGTGACTTGGCGGTGCAGCAGTTCGCGCTGCGCGGCCAGCTCGTCCAGGAAGGCGGCGTGGGATAGGGCGGCCTCCTCCAGGGCGGGGTGCGGCAGGCTCGGCGCTTGCGCGTGGATGCGGTCGGCGACGGCGGTGAGGTCGACGCGTTCGGCGCGGACGAGGATCTGCACCGGCGCATCGAGGGAGTTGAGCCAGCGACCGAACCCGGCGACGAGGCCGTTCTGCTCCCCTGGTGTGCGTAGCCCGAACGCCACGGTGGATGCGGCGACCAGGGCGGTGGTGCCGTCCGGTCCGAGGTCGACCAGGCCGTCGGCGGTGACGCCCTTCGCGGGCAGGCGCAGCGGCGCGGGCAGCGGCAGCTTGTCGCCACGCCCGGCGGTGGTCTGCACCCACGCCGGGGCCGGGCCGATGGCGTCGCCGGTCGGGACGAGGCGGTGCGGGGTGCGGCGGTGCCGGATCGCGTGCGCCAGCCAGGCGTCCAGGGAGATGCCGTCGCGGCGGCCGACCGCGAGGACGAACGCGAACCCTGCGAGGGGGATCGCGCCGATCAGGAACGCCAGCGGATGCACCACCCGGGCGAGGGCGGTCCACGCGGCGTAGATGATCAGTCCAGCGACGGTGAGGATGACGACCTGCCGGAACGTGAAGCCGAACAAGATCGAATCCTTGCGTTCAACATTTGCGGGTACCCGGGCGCGCATCGGCGCCTCGGTGTCACGGCGGGCCATCAGCCCTCACCCCTTTCGGTCGGGACGGGTACGGCGCGGTGGGGACGGCGGAACGGGCGGGGACGGCGCGGGACGAGGCGCGCGCGCGGGCGGGGACGGCGGGGACGGTGCCGGCGCGCGGCGAGCCGATGCCGACCCGCGCGGGGACGGCGGGGACGGCGGGTCGACCCGGCGGGGACGGGCGGGGACGGCGGGAACGGACCTCGCTGGTGGCGACCCGGCGCGCGCCGCGCGGGTCCCGCCGCCCGGTGCCGGCCGAGCGGGTGCCGAGAACACCGGCGTGACCGGTGCCGGTGGGCGCTTCGGCGCGGTCTGCGGACGTGACGCGGCCGAGAAGCTGGCCGCCGGTGCCGCCCCGGCTGGACGCCTGGATGCCGCCGGGGTGGCTGCGTTGCTGAACTGCACCGGTGCCGAGCGGCCGGCGGGTGCCGGCGTTGCCTGAGCGGCCGGCTGGTGGGAGAACCGGGCCGGCGATGCGCCGCCCGCTGCGGTCGGACGTGGGGTCGCCGGGGCTGGGGCGTTGCTGAACGCCGGGGCGGTGGCCGTCCCCGCCGGTGCCGGCATGGGCGTGTGGGTGGCCGGGGCGTTGCTGAACGCCGCCGGGCCGGCGGGGGCCGGGACGGGCCGGGGACGGCCGGGCCGGGGTGGGCGCGGCGGTCGGGACGGGCGGGGACCGCCGGTCGGCCGGGTCGGGCCGCCCGGGGACGGGGACGGGCCGGTCGGGGACGGTCCCGTCCCCGTTCCCGGGCGTTGGCCGGAACGGGCGGGACGGCTCGTTGCCCGGCTGATCCCGGCGAGGGTGCCGAGGGTCTTGAGCATGATGACCGCGTGGATGATCTGCCCGACCAGGCCGCGTCCGTGCTGGCGGGAGAGGGGGCCGAGGATCAGGTGCCGCGTCCAGCCGGGCAGCTTGATTAGCAGCCACAGCATGGTCAGGCAGACCAGGATGGCGATCAGCCCGTCGTTGGTCAGCGGCACCCCGAGCGCCTCGGGGCCGGCGGGGGTGAGAAACACCCGGACCGTGGCGAGCACGATGACGGCCTGGCCGAACTGGATTGCCAGGCAGGCGCCGAAGGCCCGCCACCAGGTGTAGGCCAGGCCCTCGGTCTGCGGGGTGGCGTGGCAGGTCAACGCCAGCGGTGCCACACCGATGAGCAGCACCATCAGCGCGGTGCGCAGGATGAACGTGACCAGCACGACGATCGCCATCACCAACGCCGCGAGGATCAGCAGCGAGAACAGGATCGGTGGCATGTTCGGGCTGGGCGGCTGGTTGAGGATCTGGTTAAGCGCGGTCGCCGCACCGTTGCCGTCCACGCCTTGGCCGGCGATGGCGGCGGTCAACGCGTTGGCGGCCTCGATCACCTTGCCGCACACGATCAGGCTTACGTTGGCCGCGACCCCGGCCACCACCACCCGGGGCGCGATCTCCTTGAGCCCGTAGCTGCTCTGCAGCGTCTCGCGGGAGGCGATGATGAAGCCGCCGGCGATGACGAACAGCACGAAGATGGCGTTCGCGGTGACCAGACTCGTTGTCCAGATCGCCTTGACCTGCGGATTTTCGGTCAGCTCCGGGGTAGACAGCACAGTGTGGCCCAGCGCGTCCAGAACCGGTTTGAGGCCCGTCTTGGCGATCCAGGCGATGAAGTCGTTGATCGCCTTGCGGATCTGGCCGGGGATGTCGAACAGCCCGGGGTCGTTGTTGTCGTCCGGGGACGGCGGGGTAAACCCGGGCGGGGTCGGCCCCGGGGCCGGCGACGGGGTGCCCGGCGATGCCGGCGTCGGCTTCCCGGTCGGTGGACCGGGGATCGGGCTGGGCGTGGGCTTTGGCGGGGTCGGCGTCTTGTCCGGGCTGGGCGGTACCCCGGGGTCGGGCACGCCGACACCCTGGGTCGGCGCCGGGGTCGGGGCCGGGTCGGCCCACGCCGGGCTCGTCCCCGCCGCGACGGCAGCGCCCGTGGGGAGAACAACACCGAGCACCAGCAGCGTGAGCAGCCGAACCACAGCGGTGCGGCAGGTGACTGGGCGCATGGTCACTTCACCCAGCCCGCAACAACCGTGACGATCAGCGGCGACAGCAGCGCGAGGGCGTAGCCGATCGCGGCGGACTTCAGCGCCGCCTTGCCCTTCTCGGCCTCGCCGGGGTCGCCGTTGGCCCACATCAGCCGCAGTCCGCCGATGGTCAGGAACAGGGTGGCGACGGCGGCGAGGATCGCGACCAGCCAGGTACGGATGTTGTTGACCACCGCCTGAATCGAGTCGGCCGCCAGCACCGCGCCGGGCCGTGCGGCGTGCGCCGCCGAGCCCTCGCCGAGCAGGAGCACCGCACTCGCCGCGGTGATGACTGTGGTGATGACGGCCACCGCCGCCAGCAGCCGCACGAGTGCGGCTGTGCCGGCCCGGCGGTGGCTGCCCTGGTCGGGGCCGGTGGCCGCCCGCCGACGCGGGCGGCCACGGACAGTCTTTTCGCTCATGGATGGGTACCTCCGAAACGGGCCGGCCGCCCGCAAGCGGGCCGGGGCGCGGCGTCGGGGATGGGCGAGAGCGCGGGACCGAGGCGAAACCGCCTCGTGCATGCCGACCGGCGCGGCCGTCCTCCTTCACGAGGGATCAGGCTTCGAAGCCGGGATCAGACGGGGTGTCAGCGCCGTCAGCGGATCCGGTCGGCGTGCGTGGAGATCCCGCACTTACAGATGACAAAAACGGAGATCAAATTGGAAAGCGCAGGTCAGCGTTGGTGTTGCACCGGCTGTTGCACCGCGCTGTTGCCGCTGTTGCACCGGGCTAGGGCCGGCGGCGGGGCGGCGCCTCGATGGCGATGGTCAGGGTCGCCTCGGCGATCACCTCGGCGTCGGTGTCGGACAGCGCACCCGAGGTGATGGCGTGCACCAGGCGGGCCTCGGCGGCCTTGCGGCGCTTGTAGACCGTCCACCGCGACACGCCGGTCCGGTCGGCGTACTCGGCGACGGATACGTCTTCCAGGTACGTGGTCCCGATCAGGTCGGCCTCCCCAGCGGTGATCACCCCGGCCGCGACCGCACGGGCAAGCACCAGATCGGGGTGCCCGTACGGGGGTGGTGGCAGCGCCGAGGCGGGGGCGAAGTTCGCCTCGCCGGAGGCGGCCGGTTCGTTGGCGCGCAGCGCCGCGCGGGCCGCCGATGAGGCGGTGTCTATCAGCCGCGACACCACCCGGGGCTCATCGAGCGGCACGGTCGTCAGGGCGGCTACGAACTCGGTGACCAGGGCGGCTTGGACGTCACCGGTGACGGCGCGGGCCAGCCGGGCGGCGGCGTTACGCAGGCCGGGCAGGGCCACCCCGACCGCGCCGACGATGCAGGTCTCGTCGCCGGTGCGGGCCTGGGTGACCAGCAGCCGCCACACCCGGTCGCGGGTGGTGAAGTCGCACGAGGGGTGCATCAGGATCGCCGACAGCTCCGGCAGCGGGATCAGCCGGCGGGGCAGGCCGTGGCCGAGTTGGCGGCCGTCGACCGAGGGCGGCTGTGGGCCGGCGTGCAACAGCCGGAACCGGTACTCGATCGCGTCCAGCAGCCCGCCGCCGGGCGCCGAGCTGGCGGCGTCGTACGCGGTCGGATCGAAGGCAGGGATGGGCGTGCCAGAAGGCATGGGAAACCCCCGAAGGATGGGTGAGATGCCGGCGGCCGATCCGCCGCCCGGCGCTACGCCACCCATCCCGCCACGTCGCTGGCACACATCTGCCACAGCGACGATCACGCCCAGCAACCACAGAACGTGTTGCACCCCGCCGGCTCACCCACCACGCCAGCCCGGCCCGGTACCCGGTACCGATCTCCCTGCCGATGCTGTGCCAGGCCGCCACCTGCCTGTTGCACCGCTCCCGCCCGGCCTCGCCGCGACGGCGAGAACACCCCGCCACGAGCCGCGCAACACTCCCCGCCTGAAGCCACAACCATCGATGCCGTAGGCGCCATCGGGGCTCGCCGCGTTCGGTGCTGTGGCACCGCCCCTCGTTGCTGTGGCACCCGGGCGGAAGCTGTTGCACCAGCCACCGCCGGACCGGTGCAACACCTATGATCTTGTTGCACCCGCCGGCTGATCTTGTTGCGGCACATGGGCCGGACCGGCGGCGAAGCCGATGCCAGGCCCGGCGGCATCCTCGCCCGCCGGTGTGCCCTGTTCCTGCCGTTGACCTGCCTGTTCTACCTCGATCCGATCTTGTTGCACCCGAGCCGTGATCTTGTTGCAGGGCTCGGCGATGATCTGACGGCGGGCACCCCTTCCAATTTGATCTTCGTTTTTGTCATCTCTAAGTGTCAGCGTCCGTCGGCGGCAGTGGCCCACACGCCCATGCCGCAGACTCGTTCCACGCCCCACCGCTCCGGCCTACCGCCGGTACCGGTCGGCATCTTCCTACCCACCCCGCCTCGCCGGGCGCTCGGTGGACCAACCTTCGCCGGGCACCCCGACTGGTGCGGGGTACCGGCCCGCGAAGTCGCCCGGCTCATCGCCGTCTACACCGCGCCCGGCGATCTCGTCATCGACCTCGACGAGCACCCGACCATCGCCCACGCGGCGCGCTACCTCGACCGCCAGCCCGCCCACCTGGTCACCGACGGTGACCGCCACCGGGCGCGGCCGGCACCTCCCGCCCGGCGCATCTACGGCCGTCCCCGGGCCGGCCTCGTCCTGGCGAGGCTGCCCCGGGCCGGCGCCGACAGCCTTGATCTGCACGGCCTGACCCGGGCCATGCACACCTGGCGGACGCTGCTGCGCCCCGGCGGATACCTACTGACGGCGCTCACAGGGCTCACACCGCACGGCCCCGGGCACGCTCGGGTCAGCCACCGGGCCACCGTCATCGCCGCCGCCCGGACCGCCGGGCTGTCCTGGCAGCAGGAGTTCCTCGTGCTGCGGGTGCCGCTGCCGGAGTACGAGCCTCGGGCGATGCCCGACACCGCGGGCGCCACGCCGGCCGCCCTGGTCGACGGCCGGCACCAGCCCGTGCATATGAAGCTCCTCGCGTTCGCGCACCGGCGGTGTTTGTGACGGGGCAGGTGTGTTCGCGGGAGCAGCGGCGCGGCCGGTACACCCCGGAGTCCCTCGCGCATCCGGGCACGATGCTGCCGGCCATCGCCCGGTACCTGATCGCCACCTACACCCAGGTCGGCGAGTGGGTGTGCGACCCGATGGCCGGCATCTTCACCACCATCGTGGAGGCGATGCACCTGGGCCGGCACGGCATCGGCGTCGAATACGAGGCCCAGTGGGCGCGGCTGGCCGCCGACAACATCGGCCTTGCGACCGCCCAGGGCGCCACCGGCATCGGCGAGGTCGTACAGGGCGACTCCCGGCACCTGCCCGCCCTGATCCCACCCGACCTCCACGGGCGCATCGCCCTAGTGGTCACCTCCCCGCCATACGGGCCATCCACCCACGGCCACGTCCGCACCCCCGGCCCCCGGCGCGGCAAAGTCAGGAAGATCCACCACCGCTACGGCGGCGACGCGACCAACCTGGCGTACCGCGATCACGACGAGCTGACCGACGGGTTCACCCAGATCCTCACCAGGTGTGCGGCAATCCTGCGCCCCGGCGGCATCGTCGCCATCACCGCCCGCCCCTACCGCCGCCACGGCGAACTCATCGACATCCCCGGCATGGTCGCCGCCGCCGGCACCAACGCCGGACTACGCCTACACGAGGAATGCGCCGGCCTCATCGCCGGAATCCGCGACGGCCGGCTCGTCCCCCGCGGATCGTTCTTCCAACAGCGCAACATCCGCGCCGCGATCGCCGACGGCGACCCGCAATGGCTCGTCCAGCACGAGGACGTGGTTGTGTTCCAGCGCTCCGGAACGGCAGCCAGTTCCTCCGAACCCGAGCAGGGGCTCGCCGAAGGCCCGGACTACCCGCTCACCGTCGGTTCCCAAGGGGGTGTGCGCCTGTGACCCGGCGTCAGCCGTGGTCGGTTGAGCAGATCCGGGCGCTCGGCGCGATCACCGACATCGTCACCGCCGGGGCCGTGCTCGGCATCGGCCGCACCACCGCCTACCGCCTGGCTCGGTCCGGACAGTTCCCGGTGCCCGTGCTCAAGGTCGGCAACCGGTACCTGGTCGCGGTCGCGCACCTGCTCAAAGCCGTCGGCGTCGAAGGCTAACCGAGACCATCACTGACCAGGGCATCCGGGCGGGGCGGGCACCGAAGTGGACTTGATCCCAGCCCCCACATGGGCATGGATGCACCGTCGACCCGTGGAACCAGCGGATCCGCCACGGCGGCGAATCCGCTGGCCCACAACCGACAGCAAAGGGGCTATCAGGCATGAAAGGGACAACCTACAAGCGGTGTGGGTGCCGCGACACCAGCGGCAAGCTGATCGGCAAGACCTGCCCGAAGCTGCGCCGCCCAGGCGGCGGCTGGAACCCCATCCACGGCGTTTGGCACCTGCAGATCGAGCTACCACCTCGCGTCGATGGCGGGCGTCGGCCGCTGCGGCGCGGCGGGTTCGACAGCCAGACCGACGCCGCCGCCGAACTGACGAAGATTCGCCAGGCGCTCGCCGTCGCCGACCAGAACGACTCCGCAGAACTCGCCCGGGTCGGCGACCTGGTCGAGGCGGCGCTGCGCACCGGCCAGACGGCGCTGACCGTCGAGCAGGTCCGCCGGATGCTCTACCTCGGCCGCGACCTGAACATGGTCCCCAGCACAGCGGAGTGGCTGACCGAGTGGCTGGCCAGCCGCAAGAACCTGGAGGACACCACCGCCCGCTCCTACACCAGCCACCTCAACCTCTACCTGCTCCCCCACCTGGGCGAGGTCCGGCTGGACAAACTACGGGTCGGGCACATCGCGGCGTTGTTCGAGGCAATCGCCGAACGCAACGAGATGATTGAGACGCACCGGGCCAGCCCGGACGACGCCAAGCGCGCCCTGGTAAAGGGAATGCGGACCGTCGCCCCGGCCACCATGCACCGCATCCGAGCCACCCTGCGCGCCGCGCTCAACGCCGCCATCCGCCAACGGCTCATCGACAACAACCCCGCCGCCCACGTCGAACTGCCACCCGCCAAACGGCCCAAGCCCCTGGTGTGGACCGACGAACGGGTCAAGCGCTGGACGGCCACCGGGGAAATCCCCTCCCCAGTGATGGTGTGGACCCCTGCCCAGACCGGGGCCTTCCTCGACCACGCCGCCGCAGCCGACGACGACTGGTACGCCCTCTACCACCTCGTCGCGTACCGGGGACTGCGCCGAGGCGAAGCCTGCGGGCTGCACTGGACCGACCTCGACCTCGACGGCGCACAGCTCACCGTCCGCTGGCAGATCACCCAACTCGGCTGGGCCACCAGCCTCAAAGCCCCCAAGACCGACAGCAGCGAAGACATCGTCGCCCTCGACGCCGAAACCGTCGCCGTCCTGCGCGACCACCGCACCCGGCAACGCAAGCAACGCCTCGCCACCGGACCCGCCTGGGCTGACACCGGGCTGGCCTTCACCACCCCTACCGGTCAGGCGGTCCACCCCGCCGACGTCACCGACCGCTTCCAGTACCTCGCCCGCCAGGCCGCGCTACCACCCATCCGCCTGCATGACCTCCGGCACGGCGCCGCCACCCTGGCACTGGCCGCCGGGGTGGACATGAAGACCGTGCAGGCCATGCTGCGGCACTCCTCCATCACCATCACCGCCGACACCTACACCAGCGTCCTACCCGAACTCGCCCGAGGCGCCGCCGAAAAGACCGCCGCCATCGTGCCCCGGCGCGTCCGGCCCGCAACGCCTCAGCCCGACACCGCCGCCAGCTAATCGCTTTACCCGACCCGGCAACTGCCCAGCGGCCCCGTCACGTCCATCGAGCATGGCGGGGCCGCTACTGTTCTGGATGTTGCGATCCGGGCTCGCCGACCAGCAGGTCCGGAACGGCTCCGTGCGACGGGCGTTGACAAAGCGTGGACGATTTGGCGGCGTGGCAGTGGCTCAGGCACCTACCCTGGGCCGTAGTCGCTTCGCCGGTCACCGCCGTAGCAAGTCTGACCGTGGCCGTGCTGGTCGCCCGAAGCAACCGGGCCGAGAAGCGCAGAGAACGTCGGCTCGGCCAGGCGATGAAGATCAGCGCCCGGGTGGTGGAGGTGACTTCGGTCCGTACCCGCAACGACTTCGGCGCACCGCTGGGTTCGACGGCGGGTTGCAGCGTCCGGCTCCTGGCGCGCAACGGCAGTGACGAACCCGTGGACGCCTTCACCGCCTGGGTGCGCCACGACTACTCGTCAACGCCCAGCCGCACTGGCGGGTACTCGCTACCGCTGTCCCCCGGCGAGCAGGAGTACTGGGTCGACAACGTTGACCTACCCCCGGGTGGGCTCGCGCAGCACCCCTTGATCGACATCACCTTCCAGGATGTGCGTAGGCGCCGCTGGCAGCGGCTCGCTGGTGGACCTGTACAGCGTGATCGCCTGAGCCCGGACGGATATCAGTCCGGTCTGCGTTGGCATGTCCGGCGAGCCCGTGCGCATTCGAGGGTGGCGTGGTCGCCACCGCAGGCTACGGCGCCGTGCTAACTGATCCACTCATGACGAGCGCGGAGCCCGGTTCGCCGCCAGTACAGCGCCGCGTCATCGGTCATCGGTCATCGATGCTTCTCCAACGACACCGACCCAACGCCTCCTCCCACCTTGAAGAGAACCCGACTATTTGGCAGCACGGCCCTGCGCCCACGATCAAAGTGACGGACCGTAGCGGTCGCAGGTGGCCCACCACGCGGCCCAGCAGTCCCGCCCAAACTGTAGATCACACATGGATCACACATCTATCCACCGTGGACACGAGAAAGGCCCTGATCCCGAAAGAAACCCCAGGTCAGAGCCTTGATCACGGGTGCGCCGCCAGGGACTCGAACCCCGAACCCGCGGATTAAGAGTCCGCTGGCGGTCGTGCAATGGAGCGCCGTTACACCCGTTCGCCGATACCCATGCGCTGATGGGTCTCCTGGGCTCGTTCGGCAGCAGCGCTGGCCCCGTAGTGGCGCGGCATGTCCTCGGAGGCCCAGCCAAGCAGCAACATCAGGTCTCCCGTGTCTCCCCCGGCCAGCTTCCACTCGTGCGCGAAGCTGTGTCGCCAGCGGTGGGCGTGCACGTCCGCCACGCCGGCGGCCTGCCCCAGCCGCTTGAGTCGGATCTTGATGCCGTTTGGAGTCAAGGGTGCCGCGCCGCGGTCGGCCAGCCACAAGTTCGGCAGTCCGGCGCCCTTGTGTTTGTCCCGGGCCCGTAGGTACCGGCTGAGCGCCCGCGCCGTCCTAGGCCCGAACCGGACCCGCCTGTCCTTGGCTCCCTTGCCGTGAAAGTGCACCGACTCGGTGTTTAGATCCAGGTTAGTGACGAGCAGGTTGCCCACCTCCGACAGCCGGGCACCGGTGTTGGCGTACAGCCGGATCAGCGCCTCGTCCCGCAGACTGGCGAACCCCTTGCCCCTGCACGCGTCCAACACCTTGGCGGTGTCGTCGGCCCGCATCACCGGCACCAGCTTGGTCGGCGTCTTGGGCTGACGAACCCGATCCATCGGGTTGCGGTCGATAGCCTGCTCGTCGACCAGCAGCCACTTGAAGAACTGCTGCAGCCCCTTGTGCTTGTTCAACGCGGTCGACGCAGACCTGGTCTCGATCATCCAGGCCTGGAACGCCTCCACATGTGCGCGGGTAACCGTGCACGGATCCTTGGCCGCGTCATCGGCGTCGGGGTCCGGCGAGTACTCCCCCTGTCAATCCCCTGGAACTGTGGAGAGTCCAACCAGTAGTTGATCTTCCGATTTTGTGCTTAAGGATCTTGGTTTCGTTGCGTCGCGTGTGCGCGGGGGCAGGCCCTGGCCTGCCCTTGACGTTGCCTGCCCGGGCCCGT
>WNGE01001480.1_pt1 | contig 29588 bp, 27 predicted proteins | sample 5400651 | NCBI WGS metagenome assembly WNGE01 (sample SAMN13153370, study PRJNA577476) | soil metagenome | isolation source: 60 cm soil or saprolite under grassland replicate 2 | place: USA:California | collected 2016-06-15
TGGGCACCGTGATCGTCGTCACGTGGCTCGTCGGCCAACTCCCCCTGTTCGTGCCCCGCGCCCGGCCGCTCGGCGTAGAGATCATCGGGAGCTGGAAGGGCTTCGCCGCCCCGTCCTCGACGGTCGCCTCGGCGTCGATCACCGGCCTCGGCGTTGTGTACACGCTCCTCGAGGCCGGAAGGATCCGCCGGATCGGGAAGTGGGTGCTCTGGACCCTGCTCGGGTTGCTGGTCCTGGCGAACTGGTACCTCGCCGTGGACCATCCGTTCGACGACCTCGTGGCCCTAGTGCTCGCCGTCGCGATCCCCCTGCTCGCGTACCGCATGCTTGTGCCGAATTCCGTGTTCCCGGTCGCCTACCGGCGGGGACGCTCGGCCCACCTCGACCTCGGCGGGGCGAGGGGGGAGGCCATCCGGCAGGCCGTGGCCGACCAGCTGGGGCTCGCCGTGACCGGCGTCAAGCCGTTCGGGCTTCAGGGCTCCGGCGGCTCGACGCCGATGCGCATCACGGTCGAGGGGAACCCCGACCGCGTGCTGTTCGGCAAGTTGTACGCGAAGACCCACCTCCGGGCGGACCGGTGGTACAAGCTCGGGCGCACGATCCTGTACGGCTCGCTCGAGGACGAGAAGGCCTACAACTCGGTCCGCCGGCTGGTGCAGTACGAGGACTATGTCCTGCGCGTGATGTACGAGTCGGGGATCCCGACCGCGAAGTCCTTCGGCTTCGTGGAGATCACGCCAGGCGCCGAGTACCTCCTCGTGACTGACTTCCTGGAGGGAACCGTGGAGATCAGCGACGCGGAGGTGGACGAGGCGGTCATCGACGACGCTCTGGGCACGATCCGGCGGATGTGGAACCTGGGCCTCGCACACCGTGACGTGAAGCCCGCCAACATCCTCGTCCGAGACGGTCGAATCGTGATGATCGACCTGGCGTTCGGGGAGTTGCGCCCCTCGCCCTGGCGGCAGGCGGTGGACCTGGCGAACATGATGATCGTGCTGGGCCTGAAAGCCGACCCCGACCTGGTGTGGGCTCGCGCGATCGAGATCTTCACGCTGGACGAGCTGGGGGAGGCCTTCGCGGCCACCCGCAGCGTGACCATCCCCTCGCAGTCGAAGTCGATGATGCGCAAGCTCCGCAAGGAGGGGCGCGACGTGCTCCGCCGCTACCGTGAGCTCGCGCCGGCGCGCCGGCCGATCGCGATCCAGCGGTGGAGCTTCCAGCGCATCGCGCTCACGGTCGGGGTCGCGTTCGGGGCGCTGATCCTGTTCAGCCTGCTGCTCGAGAATCTGAACTCGGGGGCGCTGTGAGGCGCGGTCTGCTGGCGGGGATCGTCGCCGAGGCGCTGATGCTCGCCGGCTGCGGCAGCGCGACGACGGGGCCGCCGAGCTCCCCCACGTGCAACCACGGCGACGTCTTGACCCTGATCGCGCAATCCGTCCCGTCGGCGACCCTCATTCCGTGCATCGCCGAGTTCCCGGCCGGGTGGACCTACGGCGGCGAGCAGTTCCAGTCCGGCCACTCGGAGTTCTGGCTGGACTCCGACCGGGCCGGCCTCCGGGCCGTCACCGTGACCCTGGACCGGACGTGCGACACGACGGGCGCCGTCCGCATCCCCGTGGAGCCCGACGAGGCGGGGACCGTGCGCTCCGAGCGGCCACGCGTGCTGCCCCCGGAGTTCTCCGGCGAGCGCTTCTACACCTTCCCCGGAGGCTGCGTGACCTACCGCTTCGCCTTCCGTCCGGGCTCGTCGTTCACGCAGGCCCTCGAGGCGACCGAGGCGCTGACGTTCTTCTCTCGAGCGAACGGCGTGAAGATCCTCCGCGACCTGGGCCTGAAGCTGTGCGGCGCCGGCGTCGACTGCCCGGGCTAGGGTGCGTTGCTGCACTCCGGCCGGCCGCCTCGCCTCCGATGAACGCGACCGGTGCCGTGATCCCGGGGACGTTCTCGTGATCGCTCAGGCATGAACGAGATACCGGTAGCGGTGCAGATCGGCCATCCGGAGTTTTACACGACCGCCGCGCAGGTGGTCGTGGCCCCGCTCCTCGTGAACGTGGTCCAGGCTCGCGGGTACGAGGTGTCCCGAAGGATGCGCATCAGCGGCGCGGTCAATGTGGTCAGCACGTGCTGGTCCGCCCTCGTCGCGCTCGCATTGCTGGCGGGCTACGCCTCGGATTCGGGTGTGCTCCGGATCTCCATTCTTGTGGTCGTCGCCTCCCAGCTCCTCGCGCTCATCTTCGTCACGATGCGGCCCCGGCATCCGAATTGAGCGTTCGCCGGGGCCGATGGAGGAGGCCCGGCGAAGGCAGGATGTCGCCACGCCCGTGCCGCTGGTCGCCGCCTCTCCGAGGCTAGGTGTACGGAGTTGGCACCGGCTCCAGCCCGGGCGCTCTGGCGGCATCCGGCTCGTGCGGCTCGTGGGGAACCGGCTTGCGCCAGCTCTTCTTCATCCGCCAGATTCCGTACGTGAGCACGCCCAGGGGTATCTGCGCGCCGAACGTGAGCGCCCGGAACAGCAGCACGGCGGCGGCGATCTGGGTCTTGAACACATCGAGCGGGACGTTCGTGCGGTTGCGCCCCGCGACGTACAGCGCGCCGATGTAGCCGAACTCGACCAATCCGACACCGCCCGGCGTGATCGGCAGCGCGGAGATCAGGCGGATGAACGCGAAGACGCCGAGCACCTGCGCCCAGGTGATCTCCTGTTCGGACACCCCCACGTGGCGGAGCGACAGCAGCAGCACCAGGTACAGGCACGTGTGGCTGACCACCGTGGACAGCGTAAGAGCCAGCCACCGCTGGCCGACCAGCTCGATCGTCTGGTGGCGGAACTTGACGGCCGCGTCGCTCCAGTCCACCGGCGGCTTGCGGAACAACTTGCGGAACCACGAGACCATCGTGCCGAGCCACGAGCCCACCCGGCGGGCCAGGCGCTTGCTGCGGAGGATCATCCCGAACATGATCACGGCGACGCTCAGCACGCCGACGCCGATGATCGTGGGAACCAGGAGTGCGGCGGTGGCGGCCCCGGTGACGACCAGAGCGACCAGGGCGATGACCGGCATCGCCAGCTTGATGAACGTGTTCCAGATGCCGGTGACGAGTGCCTCCAGGACGATCGCGGAGTTCGTGAACCCCCACGAGCGGTACATCGTGTAACTCACCCCGGTGGCCAGGGCGCCGCCCAGCGGAAGGGTGTTGGCGATCGTGGTGGAGGACTGGTTGTTGACCCCCGCCTGCCAGAACGTCAGGCCGGGCATCGCGGCGACCATCTGCGGCCAGTACGTGAGGATGTTCAGGATCGTGACGGCGAGCAGCGTCGTGATCTCGAGCCAGGTGAGGTCCCGGATCGTCGCCCACACCTCCGAGTAGTTGGCGAACTTCGGGAGGATGCCCACGAAGATCCCGACGACGATCCCGAGCGACACCAGGATCTGGATCGTCCGGACGATCTTCTTCCGGCGCGGCGACGGTGTCTTCCGTACCGCAGGAGCGGTCGACGCGGCGGCCATCAGGACCCCGCCGGGGCTGGAGGCGGGACGGGGGACGTGGGACGGGTCGGCGCCGGGGGCGGCGGCGGGGAGGTCCCCTCGCGGACCGCTCGGCGGGAGCGCCACACCGCGACGGCCGTGGCTCCCAGGCCGAACAGCGCCACGATCGTCCACACCAGTCCGCCGAAGAAGGGGATCAGCGCCAGGACCCGCAGCACGCCCCATCCGGCCAGGAACGCCTTCATCCGTCCGGCAGGCGGCTTTACGATCCAGCGGCCGATGGCGAACGCGCCGACCGTGTACCCCACGGTGAACAGGAACCACAACGCCAGCAGCACCGACAGGCCGAGCGGGATCCCGACCAGGGTGACCATCCCCAGGATCGCCGCGATCGGGAGCCCGAACAGCAGCGCGAAACCCCACCCGATCGTCGGCCCGATGCTCCGCGCGGCCCGGGCGGCGGATTCCATCGGGCCCGGCAGCAGCGCAACCATGATCAGTCCGAGGACCAGCACCGAGAGCGAGTACGCCAGCCACACGAGGAAGCGGGCGCCCCACGTGTATGACGCGAACCGGAGGTTCGACACGTGCTTGCGCTGGCCGTCGATCCGCGCGCCGGCCGCGACCTCCGGTGTCTCGTTCGTCACGAGGTCGCCGCCGATGTGCGCGCCCTCCGTGATGTCGACGCGCCCCCGGAACACCAGGACGTTGTCCCGGACGTCACCCGAGATGCGGGTCTGGCCGTCGAACACGACGACCGAGCCGTTCACCTGCCCGTCGATGATGGTGCGGCCGTGGAAGACGACCACCACGCTGGCCACCTCGCCCTGGGCCACGGTCGTGCGGCCGTTGAGCACGACGATCTTGCCCAGGCGGTTCGCCGCGGCCTGGGCGGGCGCGGCCAGCAGCACCACGAACAGACCGAGGAATCCGAGGATCACGAACCGGCGCATCCGACCTCCCCCGTGGCTCTCCATCCCCCCTGCGGTGACCCTACACGCCACGACCCCCACGGCACCAGGGGCAAACATGTCGCGGGGCCGTCCGTGGGGCGGCGGCCGCTATCATTGCCGGACATGCGCCGACCCGACCGCCGCTTCCACGACCCCGTCGGCGTAGCCGTGCCGCGCCGGCCTCGGTAGGCCGCGCGCGGCCGCCTTCCCCGAACCCTCGATGGCACCGAAAGGCTTGATGGAGACCACCGAACCGCGCACCGATATGCCGCCCCAGTACGACCCGCGCGCCACGGAGGCGAAGTGGTACGCGATCTGGCTCGAGCGCGGCCTCTTCCATTCCGAGCCGACGGGCTCCGTGCTTGAGCCGTTCTGCATCGTGATGCCGCCGCCGAACGTGACCGGCGTACTGCACATCGGCCACGCGTTCACGTTCACGCTGCAGGACGTGTTGACCCGCCGCGCCCGGATGCAGGGGTTCGAGGCGCTGTGGCTCCCGGGCACGGACCACGCCGGCATCGCCACCCAGGTCGTGGTGGAGCGGGAGCTGGCCAGGGAGGGCCTGGACCGCCGGGAGATGGGCCGCGACGCGTTCCTGGAACGCGTGTGGCAGTGGAAGGAGCGCTACGGGGGCCGGATCGTCGAGCAGGTCCAGGCGCTCGGCAGCTCCTGCGACTGGGACCGGCTGCGGTTCACCATGGACGAGGGGCTGTCCCGGGCGGTGCGCGTCGCGTTCGTTCGGATGTTCGACGACGGCCTGATCTACCGCGGCGAGCGGATCATCAACTGGTGCCCCCGCGACCGGACCGCGCTGTCCGATTCGGAGGTCGAGCACGAGGAGGTCGACGGCGAGCTGGTGACGTTCCGCTACGAGCTGTCGGATGGCGGCGGCCACGTGAACGTGGCCACGACCCGCGTGGAGACCATGCTGGGGGACACGGGCATCGCCGTGCATCCATCGGACGAGCGGTATGCCGCGCTGGTCGGCGCCACGGTGCGGCACCCGTTCGACGGCCGGGACTTGCCCGTAGTGGCCGACGCCGCGGTCGACCCGTCGTTCGGCACCGGAGCGGTGAAGGTCACGCCGGCGCACGACCCCAACGACTTCGAGATCGCCGAGCGGACGGGGCTTCCCCGGCTCAACATCCTACACGCCGACGCCACCGTGGCCGACACGGCGCCGGAGGAGTTCCGGGGTCTCGACCGGTACGAGGCCCGGAAGCGGGTCACGGAGCGCCTCCGTGACCTGGGCCTGGTGATCGCCGAGGAGCGGCCCTTCCGGCACGCCGTCGGGCACTGCTACCGGTGCCACTCCGAGATCGAGCCGTGGCTGTCGGGCAAGCAGTGGTTCGTCGCGGTCGACCGGCTGCGCGCCCCGGCCATCGAGGCGTCCGAGGACGGCCGCATCCGGTTTCACCCCGAGCGGTGGAGGAATGCCTACCTCGAATGGCTGCGCGGCCTGCGCGACTGGAACATCTCGCGACAGCTGTGGTGGGGCCACCGCATCCCGGTGTGGTACTGCCCGAACGGCCACGAGTTCGCGTCGATCGAGGACCCGACCGAGTGCCCGGAGTGCGGCGCCGGCGACCTGGAGCAGGACCCGGACGTCCTCGACACCTGGTTCTCGTCGCAGCTGTGGCCGTTCTCGACGCTCGGCTGGCCGGACGAGACGCCCGAGCTCGACTTCTACTACCCCACCACCGTGCTCGTGACCGGCTACGAGATCCTGTACCTGTGGGTGGCCCGGATGATCATGTCCGGGATGTACCTGGTCGGCGACGTCCCGTTCCGCAACGTCCTGATCCACGGCCTGGTCCGCGACGCGCAGGGCCGGAAGATGTCGAAGTCGCTCGGCAACGTGATCGACCCGCTCGACATGATCCAGGAGTACGGCGCCGACGCGCTGCGCTACGCGCTGGCCCGCATGGCCGGCCCCGAGCAGCAGAACCTGCCGCTGTCCACCGAGGGCATCGAGGCCGCGCGGAACTTCGCGAACAAGATCTGGAACGGGGCCCGGCAGGTCTTGGCGGCGTACGCACCCCGGGAAGACGGTGAGCCCCACCTGCCGTCACCCGGGGACTGGACGCTGACCGAGCGATGGGTCCTGGCGCGCCATCAAGCCTGCCTCGACGAAGTGAACGCCGCGATGGACGGGTATCGGTTCGACGAGGCCGCCCAGACGCTGCACCGGTTCTTCTGGTCCGAGCTCTGCGACTGGGGGCTGGAGGCCGAGAAGCGACGGCGCGCCACCGGCACGGACCCGGAGCGCCACCGCGCCTCCGAGGTCCTGGCCTGGGTGCTGGAGCGGACGCTGCGCCTGCTCCACCCGTTCATGCCCTTCGTCACCGAGGAGGTCTGGCAGCGGTTCGGGGGAGAGCGGTCGGCGGCGGGCGTCGAGTCGATCGTGGTGGCCGCGTGGCCGGAGCCACACCCCGAGCATCAGGACTCCGACGCGGAGGAGGAGTTCGACTTCGTCCGGGAGCTGGTGGCGAACGTCCGCGGGATCCGCGGGATCATCGGCCCCGGGCGATACCTGCTGGTCGTCGGCGACCGGCTGGAGCAGGAGCTCGAGCCGCTGCGCGAGGCGGTCGAGCGGCTGGGCGGCGCCGCGCTGGCGCCGCTGGGCGAGGCCGATCCCACGGGCCGCTACGTCCGGCTGTCGGTGAGCGGCCGCGAGGCCCGGCTGAAGATCCCCGAGGGGTTCGAGCCGACCGGGGCGGTCTCGTTGCGCCGCAAGCGTCTCGAGGGCACGCGGTCCAAGCTGGAAGCCAGCGAACGGAAGCTCGCCGGCGAGAGCTTCCTGTCCCGCGCCGCGCCGGAGGCGGTCGAGAAGGAGCGGCGCAAGCGCGAGGACCTGGCGGCGGAGGCGGCGGTGCTGGAGGACCAGATCGGGCTGCTCGAGTCGCTCGGCGGCTGACCGGGCATGGACTACGCCGAGGCGATCGCGGACCTGGAGTCGCGCCAGCCCGAGCGCATGGTCCCCGACCTCTCCCGGATCACCGAATTGGTCAATCTGCTTGACCATCCCGAGCTGACCTATCCGTCGATCCACGTCACCGGCACCAACGGCAAGACCACGACCACCCGGATGATCGAGGCGCTGGCCTGCGCCCACGGGCTGTCGGCCGGCGCGTACACCTCGCCCCACCTGCAGTCGGTCACGGAGCGGCTGGAGCTGTGCGGCGATCCCATCTCGGAGGAGGAGTTCGCCGAGGAATACGAGCGCCTGCTGCCGTTCCTGCGGGAGGTGGACGGCCGGAGCGAGGAGCGGGTGACCTACTTCGAGACGCTCACCGCGCTGGCGTACGTGTGGTTCGCCGACAAGCCGGTCGGCGTCGGGGTATTCGAGGTGGGCATGGGGGGCGTGTGGGATGCCACGAACCTCGTCGCCGGCGACGTCGCCGTGATCACGCCGATCGCGCTCGACCACCCCGAGCTGGGACCGACGGTCCGCCACGTGGCCGTCGAGAAGGCCGGGATCATCAAGGCGGGGAAGACCACAGTGGCCCGGGAGCAGCCCGCCGAGGCCCTCACGGTGATCGAGGCCCGGGTCCGCGAGATGGAGGGCCAGTTGCTGCTCGAGGGCCGTGACTGGGAGCTGGCCGGGCGCATCCAGGGGATCGGCGCACAGTCCCTCTCGGTCCGGGGCCTCTTCGGGACGTACGAGGGGCTCCGGCTGCCCCTGTTCGGCGAGCACACCGCCCGCAACGCCGCCGCGGCGGTCGTGGCCTTCGAGGCGTTCGTCGACCGGAAGCTGGCCCAGGAGGCCGTCGAGGATGCCCTCGGAGGGTTCACCGCGCCGGGCCGCCTGGAGGTCCTGGGCCGGCATCCGCTGCTCGTCGTCGACGGCGCGCACAACCCGGCCGGAGCCGAGGCCCTGGCCCGCGCCGTCCGCGAGGCCTTCGCCTCCGCCGCGGAACGGGTCCACCTGGTGATCGCGGTGTCGTCGAACAAGGACGTCGACGGCATCGTGGCCGCGGTGGCGCCGCTCGCCGACGCCGCCTACGCCACGCGGAACTCCAGCCGCCGCAGCGCGACGGCCGAGGTCGTCGAGACCGCGCTCGTCGCGGCCGGTGTTCCGGCGAAAACCTATCCGTCGGTGGACGAGGCGCTGGCCGACGCGCGGGTGCAGGCCCAAGAGGGCGACCTCATCCTGGTGACGGGCTCTCTGTACACTGTCGCGGACGCCCGCCGGGCGTTCGCCGAACAACTCCGAGGAACCCAGACATGACCGAACGTTCCACCCTGCTCATCGTCAAGCCGGACGCGGTCCGGCGCGGCCTGATCGGCGAGATCCTCCGCCGCGTGGAGGACAAGGGGCTGCGGATCGAGGAGCTCAAGCTCATCCGCATCGACCGCGGGACTGCCGAGGAGCACTACGGCGAGCACCGCGAGAAGCCGTTCTTCCGCGAGCTGGTCGACTTCATCACCAGCGGCGACGTCGTGGTGGCGAAGGTCAGCGGCGACGAGGCCATCACGGCGCTCAGAGCCCTCATGGGCCCGACCGACCCGATCGAGGCCCCGCCGGGCACGATCCGCGGCGACTTCGCCACGCTGATCGGCGAGAACGCCGTGCACGGCAGCGACTCCCCGGAGTCCGCCGAACGCGAGCTGAAGCTGTTCTTCGGGCCCTAACCTGAGCGGAGCTTCGGCAGGATCTCGGTCGCGTAGAACTCGAAGAAGCCCTCCTGGTCGGGGCCGATCTGGTGGATCCAGACGTGATCGACCCGGCGTCCAGGTAGGTCTGGATCACCTCGAGGTGCCGCTCGGGGTCGGCTCCCATGACGAGCTTCTGCCGCACGTCGTCCTCGGTGATCATCTGCGCGGCCTGCTCGAAGTGGCGGGGGAGCGGCAACTCGGCCACCAGCTCGCCGGCCACCAGCGCGTTCGGCCCCCACTCCAGCGTGGTCTTCACCGCGTCCGCCTCGTCGCGGGCCCAGCACAGGTTGATCTCGGCGAGCTTCGGCTTCCCGACGCCACCGGCATGCTCGAACGTCGTCAGGAGGTCGGGGTCGGGGGCCAGCCCGATGAGGCCGTCGGCGACCTCCCCGGCCAGCCTGGCGGCCCGCTTCCCGCTCGCGGCCAGGTAGATCGGCGGCGGACGCTCCGGGAGCGAGTAGACCCTCGCGTCCTGGACCCTGAAGTACGTCCCGCGGTGGGTGACGTTCCCGCCCCCCCACAGCTTCCGCATGACCTCAACGGCCTCGGCCAGCATGTCCCGCCGCTCGGCGGTGGGCGGCCACCGATCGCCCAGGATGTGCTCGTTGAGGTTCTCCCCGCTCCCCAGGCCGAGGAAGAACCGCCCGGGCATCAGCTGCTCGGCCGTCGCGACGGCCTGCGCCACCAGCGCTGGGTGGATGCGGATCGTGGGGCAGGTCACCGCGGTCCCCACGCGGAGCCGCTCGGTGGCCTCGGCGATCGCGCCGAGCACGCCCCACACGAACGGGCTGTTCCCCTGGCGGTCGACCCACGGGTGGAAGTGGTCCGAGATCGCCGCGAACTCGAACCCGGCCTCCCTCGGCCATCCGCGCGTAGCGCACCAGCGACGGCGCGTCCTGCTCCTCCGAGGACAGCTTGTAGCCGAACGAGGGCATGACGAGGTCCTTTCGAGTCGTCTCTCGTTCCGGACTACCCCGCCTCGGCGGCCGTCAACCGCTGCGCTACGAGGTGCGGCGGATCGCCAGGACGGCGTTCTGGCCGCCGAACCCGAAGGAGTTCGACAGGGCCAGGTCGACGGTGGCCTCCCGGGCCTCGTTGGGAATGGAGTCGAGGTCGCAGGCCGGATCCGGCGTCGCGAAGTGGATGGTCGGCGGCAGGACGCCGTCGTGGATGGCCAGCGCGACGGTGGCGGCCTCGGCGGCCCCGGCGGCCCCCAGCAGGTGCCCGGTCATCGACTTCGTGGAGGAGACCGGCACCCTCCGGGCTACGTCCTCGCCCAGCGCGGCCTTGATGGCGGCCGTCTCGGCGGCGTCGTTGAGCTGCGTGGAGGTGCCGTGCGCGTTGATGTAGCCGACGTCCTCGGGCGCCGCCCCGGCGTCGCGCAGCGCGGCGCGGATGGCGATGGCGGCCCCGGTTCCGCTGGGCTCGGGCTGGGTGATGTGGAACGCGTCCGCGCTCGCCCCGTACCCGGAGACCTCGCCGTAGATCCGGGCGCTGCGGGACCGGGCGTGGTCCTCGGACTCGAGCACCAGCACGCAGGCCCCCTCGCTGAGCACGAACCCGTTGCGGTTGGCGTCGAACGGCCGGCTGGCCGTCTCGGGGTCGGCGTTCTTCGTCAGCGCCTGCATCTGGGCGAACGCGGCGATGCACAGGGGAAGGATCGCCGCCTCGGTCCCCCCGGCGAGCGCCACGTCGATCAGCCCGTCGCGCACCATCCGGTACGCCTCGCCCACCGCGTGCGCCCCGGCCGCGCATGCCGTGACGATGCACATGTTCGGGCCAGTGAGCCCGAGGTGCATGGCGACGTGTCCCGCGCTGGCGTTCGCCATGAGCCCGGGGACCATGAACGCGCTGACCCGGCCGGGCCCGCGTTCCAGGAGCACCTTGTGCTGCTGCAGCAGCGTCTCGATCCCGCCGACGCCGGTCGCGATGACCACGCCGGTCCGCTCGCCGCCGATCTCGGGCTTGCCGGCGTCCTCGTACGCGAGGTGCGCTGCCGACACGGCCAGGTGCACGGCGCGATCGGTGCGCTTGGCCTCCTTGGGCTCCAGGTAGTCGGTGGGCTGGAAGTCCTTGACCTCCCCGGCGAGCTGCACGGGAAGGTCGGACGGGTCGAACCGCTCGATTCGGGCGACCCCGTTCCGGCCGGTCCGCAGGCCCTTCCAGAAGTCGTCGACGCCGATGCCGACCGGCGTCACCGGGCCGATGCCCGTGACGACGACACGGCGGCGCTGCGGCTGCTCGGTCATGTCATCCAGGAGGGCGGTCGCGACGGACGCGGATGGCCGGCGCGGCTAGGCCGCGACCCCGAGCTTGGTGGCCACCAGGTCGACGGCCTGCCCGACCGTCTTGACCTTCTCCATCTCGTCCTCGGGGATCTCGATCCCCATCTCGTCCTCGAGGGCCAGCACGGCCTCGGTGAGGTCGAGCGAGTCGGCGTTGAGGTCCTCGGCGAACCTGGCCTCGGGGGTCACCTGGCCCTCGTCCACAGCCAGCTGCTCGGCGAGCACCTTGCGCACCTTGGTCTCGATCTCGTTCCGGTCCATTCGTTCCTCCTTCCCCCCTCAGGGTACCGGCCACGCGGCCGGTCCCTCACCTACGCGGTCAGCCCACCGTCCACGGTGAGCACCGCCCCGTTCACGTACGCGGCCTCGTCGCTCATCAGGAACCGGACGAGGGCCGCCACCTCCTCCGGCGTCCCCGGCCGCCCGGCGGGCGTCCGGTCCAGCAGGTACTTGCGGGACTCCACCGGGAGCGCGTCGGTCAGGTCGGTCGAGATCAGCCCGGGGCACACGGCGTTCACCGTGATGCCGCGGGCGCCAACCTCGCGCGCGAGCGCTCGGGTCATGCCCACCACAGCGGCCTTCGACGCGGCGTAGGCGGACTGGCCCGGATTCCCGTTCAGCGCGACAGCGGACGACATGTTCACGATCCTGCCGAACCGCTCGCGGAGCATCGATCGGAGCGCAGCCCGCGAGCACAGGAACGTGCCGCGTGCGTTGACCGACATGGTCCGGTCGAACTCCTCGGTTGGGTACCTCAGGGCGAGGCCGTCGCGGCTGGTTCCTGCGTTGTTGACGAGGCCGGTCACCGGCCCGAGTGCGTCCGCGGCCTCCTTGAAGGCCTGAGTGATGCGGGCCTCGTCGGCGGTGTCGAGGGCGAGCATCACGGCCGAACTCCCGGCCTCCTCGATGCTGTGGACGACGTCCTTGGCCTCGCCCTCGGCTGAGCGGAACCCGACGGCGACGGCCCACCCGGCGTCGGCCAGGGCGAGCGCGCAGGCCCGCCCGATGCCGCGGGACCCGCCGGTCACCAGCGCCACGCGGGTCATGCCGCAGCCTCGAACGCCGGCGCCGTCCACCGGATCAGCGATGCGCCCCACGCCAGGCCGGCGCCGAACGACGTCATCAGCACCAGCTCTCCCGGCCGGACCAGTCCGGCCCGCCAGGCCTCGTCGAGCGCGATGGGGATCGACGCCGCCGACGTGTTCCCGATGCGTTCGACGTCGGAGATCACCCGGTCGGTCCCGAACCCCAGCCGGTCCGCGACCGTCTTCATGATCCGGGCGTTGGCCTGGTGGGGGATGAGCCACCGCACGTCCTCGGCGGCCACGCCGGACTTCTCGATCAGCGACCGGCAGGCGTTGGTCATGCCGACCACGGCCCGCTTGTACACGTCCTTGCCGCTCTGCATCACAATCTTGTCGATCGCCGGCTCGTCGGGGTCGGGCTCGGCGGTTCCTCCCGTCGGGATCGTCAGGAGCTTCGCGACGCGGCCGTCGGCGGCGATGTTCGTCGCCATCACTCCAGGTTCCGCCGAGGGAACGAACAACGCGGAGCCGGCGCCGTCGCCGAACAGCACGCACGTCGAGCGGTCCTTCATGTTGAGCCGCCGCGACAGCGTCTCCGCCCCGATCAGCAGCACGTTGTCGGCGCCCCCGGACTCGATCATGGCCCGGGCCACCGAGGTCCCGTAGCTGAACCCGGCGCACGCGGCATTGATGTCGAACGCCGGGCAGGTCACTTCGAGCGCGTCCTGGACCATCACGCCGACCGAGGGCAGCAGGCGATCGGGCGTCACGGTGGCCACCACGATCAGGTCGAGCTGCTCCGGCGTCATCCCGGCGGCGTCAAGCGCCCGGCGGGCGGCCTCGGTCGACAGGGTCGAGGTCGTCTCGCCGTCGCCTGCGAACCGCCGTTCCCGGATGCCGGTCCGGTCGACGATCCACTCGTCCGACGTCTCGACCAGCGACTCGAAGAAGGAATTCGGAACGACGCGCTCGGGGAGCGCGGAGCCGGTGGCCGCGACGGCGGCGAATCGCCCCCGGCCCTGCGTCACTCCCGCTCCACCCAGGCCACCGCCTGGCCCGGCGTCACCAACTCGCCGTCTCGTCCCAGCACGGCCCCCAGCCTACCCCGCACGGTGGAGCACACGGGGTGCTCGGTCCGGTCGGCCAGCTCGACCACCGCGACGGCCTGACCCTCCTCCACCAGCTCGTGGCCGCCCCAGAACCGCTCGGGCGGCAGGATGCGCAGCCGGCCGCCGACCGGGGTGATCAGCACCTGGATCGGGATGTCGGTGCGCTCGCCGTGGTCGATCCGGACGTCGACAGCACTATCGCCGACGTGCTCGAGGGCGGTGCTCATGCGCTCTCCTTGGACAGGGCGGGCGAGGAACTGGCGAACTCGGCGGCGGCCTCCGGCGAGCCCACGGCGACGGCGGTCACACCGGGGACGGCCCGGCGGACCAGCTTCGAGAGCACGTCGCCGGGCCCGGCCTCCACGAACGTGTCGATGCCGGCCTGGGCGAGCGCCCGCATCGAGCGCTCCCACCGGACCGGCGACACGATGTGTCGCGACAACAGGTCCCGCAGCGCCGAGGCCTCCCGAGTGACCCGGCCGCTGACGTTGGGGGCGAGCGCCATGACGGGCCGGTGGAACGTCGCGCGCGACAGGGCATCGCGCAGGGGGTCGAGCGCCGGCCGCATGAGCGGCGAGTGGAACGCCCCAGCCACCTTCAGCCGGATGGCCTTGGCGCCATTCGACCGGGCGGCCTCCTCGGCCCGCTCCACCGCCGCGATCGACCCCGAGAGCACGATCTGCTTCGGGGCGTTCTCGTTGGCCACCTCGAGCACGTCGCCCCGCCCGGCGACTCGGCACACCTCGGCCGCGTCCTCCGGCGAGAGGCCGATGATGGCGGTCATGCCGGACGGCGTCGCGTCGGAGGCCTCCTGCATGGCCGCGCCGCGGGTGAGCACGATCCGGAAGGCGTCGACGGGCCCCAGCACGCCGGCGGCGACCAGCGCGACGAACTCGCCGAGCGAATGCCCGGCGGCCGCATCGAAGCGCGCCCCCTCCGCCTTCAGCACCCGGAACGCCGCGAGGTCGCAGGCGAACAGGGCCGGCTGGACCAGCTCCGTGGTGGCGAGGGCGGAGGAGTCCCGGCAGAGCTCGACCACGTCGCGCCCCCAGGCCTCGGACAGCTCGGACAGCACGGCAGCGCCGGCCTCGTGGTTGGACCACGGATCGGCCATTCCTGCGTACTGGGAACCCTGGCCGGGGAACAGGACCGCGACGCGCACGGCTACTGCACCCCGCCAGTCGCGTGCGGCTGCATTGCTTGTTCGACACACTGAAGCCCCGCCCGGTTACAGAAGCCATGCGACGAACATGTGACGACCGGTTGGGAGCTCGGCTGTGTGAGATTGAAGACAACTTCGGGCGCCCAGGCGGAGACTGTGCCGTCGAAGAAGCTGCCGGTGGAACCGGTTCTAGCCGGTGGCAGTCGATATACTCCCGCGGACCCCGATCTACCGGAGGAGTTCGCCATGGCCGACCACCCCAAGCTCGACGTTCTCGAGGAGAAGGGCTTCGCGATCCTGAAGCCGTACGAGGGCGAGATCGACTCGTCCGAGTGGGAGCAGCTCACGTACCTGGACTGGAAGTCGGGCGGCGACACGAACTTCGCCGTCCTCGCCTCCGCGAACGGGGACGACGACGCCCGCGGGTTCTGGGAGTTCGGCAAGCCCGACAAGGACGGCGTGTGGACCTTGAACATCGAGAAGGCCCCCACGCTGAAGAAATGGGTCGAGTCGGTCGGCGCGCGATTCGGCCGCGTCCGGATCATCAAGCTCGAGCCATCCACCAGCGAGGAGGAGGTCGCGAACAAGTTCCTCCACCTCGACGACAACAACCGGATGAACCCGGACGGCGAGGGCTGGGTCGTGCGCTCCTGGCTGAACCTCACCGACGACCCGGACTCCTACATGATCGTCCGCGACAACAAGGACGACCCGGCTACGGAGAGCCACATCCCGTGCCCGAAGTACGCCCAGTTCGTGGTCGACACCGAGCGCCTCCACCACGCCGTGTACCACCCGGGGGACAAGCCGCGCTACGCGCTGATCACGAGCTTCGAGTCCGGCCCCGAGCTCGACGCCTGGATCAAGGCGAACCTGCCCGCGTAGGCGCGTCCGAGTAGCTTGACGGGCGCCCTGCCATGGGGGTGCCCGTTTTGCTTGCTCGAGAGTCTTTGCCACCCGGCGCCCTGCTCCAGAGGTTGTGCGGGGCGCCCGGGGGGTCGCCTACGGTCGGCCGGCACAGCTCGCTCCGGCTCGCATTCGCTGACTCCGCCTCCACTCGCCGGCTCCGCCGGAAGTGCCGGCCTCCCCAGCGACCGCCCGGGCTGTTCTCGGTTCCCTTCGTTGCGCGCTTGCCGCGATGAATCGGTTTTCCGCGCGGGCCGGGAACAGCCCGGGTCGGCACACCTCGAACGCCGAGAGGCAGCCGTCCATAAGAGACATTTGGGGGGCGGAGTTGAAGTCGAGGGTCCTCCAACTCTCGACCTCAACTCGACCTCAGGAAAAAATGCAGGTCAACGGCGGTGAAATGTCCGCGAATGCCGAGTGAGCGGGTTGCCAGGTTCACCGGACATCAAGTACAACGTGTGCGCCCTCATGGCCGAGAGCACACGTAGACGCTTCGCGCTGTCGCCCGACGGCTCGAGCACAGAAGGCTTGACCGGGTTCCTGGGCCGCGATATGGCGGTCGATCTTGGGACCGCGAACACGCTCGTCTACGTTCGCGGAAGGGGCATCGTCCTCAACGAGCCGTCGGTCGTGGCCATCAACACGCTGAACGGGGCGATCCTCGCCGTCGGCGCCGAGGCCAAGCGCATGATCGGCCGCACGCCGAGCCACATCCGCGCGGTGCGCCCGCTGAAGGACGGCGTCATCGCCGACTTCGACGTGACCGAGAAGATGCTCCGGTACTTCATCCAGAAGGTCCACCGCCGGCGGATGCTGGCCAAGCCCCGGGTGGTCGTGTGCGTCCCGAGCGGCATCACGGGTGTGGAGCAACGCGCGGTCGAGGAGGCCACGATCTCCGCCGGCGCGCGCCGGGCGTTCATCATCGAGGAGCCCATGGCCGCCGCCATCGGCGCGGGGCTGCCGATCCACGAGCCGACCGGGAACATGGTCGTCGACATCGGCGGCGGCACCACCGAGGTGGCGGTCATCTCCCTCGGCGGGATCGTCACCTCGACCAGCCTCCGTATCGGCGGCGACGAGCTGGACGAGTCGATCATCCAGTTCGTCAAGAAGGAGTACTCCCTGCTGCTCGGCGAGCGGACCTCGGAGGCGATCAAGGTTGCCGTCGGTTCCGTGTTCCCGCTGCCCGACGAGCTGATCGCCGAGATCAAGGGCCGCGACCTGGTCTCCGGCCTCCCGAAGACGATCCACATCACGGCCGAGGAGGTCCGCAAGGCCATCGAGGAGCCCGTCTCCTCGATCATCGACGCGATCAAGAACACGCTCGACCGAACCCCGCCGGAGCTGGCGGCGGACATCATGGAAAAGGGGATCGTGCTCACCGGTGGCGGGGCGCTGCTCCGCGGCCTGGACGAGCGCCTGAAGCACGAGACGGGTATGCCGGTGCACATCGCGGACAATCCGCTGTCCTCGGTCGCCATCGGGTCGGGCAAGTGCCTGGAGGAGTTCGAGGTCCTTCAGCGGGTGCTGGTCAGCCCGTCTCGCCGGTAGGAGGCCCTCGTGGCGATCGGCGGCAGGACCCGCAGCACGCGCGGCATGGTCATCCTCTTGGTCGTCGCGTCCCTGGTCACGATCACGATCGACTACCGCGAGGGCTCGGGCGGCCCGCTGGCGAAGGCCTCGGACGCACTCCAGACCGTGGTGACGCCGATGCAGCAGGCCGTGTCGACCGTGTTCCATCCGGTGGCGGCGTTCTTCGGGGCCCTGGCCCACCTGCAGTCGAACGAGCAGAAGATCAAGTCCCTCCAGGGACAGCTCCAGGCGGCCAAGCGCGAGCACGAGCAGTACATGATCGCGCTGGCCCAGCTGCGCGAGCTGCAGCAGCAGCTCGACATCGCCCACAGCTACGACTTCCAAACGACCGGGGCGGACGTGATCGGCAGCGCGATCTCGAACTTCGAGTGGTCAGTCGACATCGACAAGGGCTCGGGCGACGGGATCCGGAAAGACATGCCCGTGATGTCCGCGCAGGGCCTGGTGGGCAAGGTGATCGACGTCTGGTCGGGGGGATCGAAGGTCCTGCTGGTCGCCGACCCGGACTCCTCGGTGGCCGCGCGGCTGGTGGGGTCCCAGGAGACCGGCATGCTGACCGGACAGGGCCACAACGACCTCCAGATGAGCCTGATCGACCAGACCACCGAGGTGGCCACGGGCGAGGGAGTCATGACCAGCGCCTACAACGGTGGGCTGTTCCCCGCAGGCATCCCCATCGGCAGCGTGTCGAACGTCGCGGTCGACGCCGCCACCGGCGAGAAGCAGATCAGCGTCGCGCCGTTCGTCGACTTCTCGAAGCTCGACGTCGTCATCGTGATCACGTCATTCGACGGAGGATGACGGCGACTCGTGCGGCGCGGACTGTTGTGGACCGCGGTCATCCTGACCGCGTTGGTCTTGCAGAGCACGGTCTTCCACGAGATCACGCTCATGCGCGTCAGCCCGGACCTCATCTACCTGATCACCGTGCTGGTGGCGCTGCTCGAGGGGCCGGCGTCCGGCGCCGTGATCGGGTTCGTCGGGGGCATGGGGGAGGACTTCCTGCTGAACGCGCCGAAGGGCATCACCGCGCTCACCCTGACGCTGCTCGGGTACGCGGTCGGCATGGTCCGGCAGTACATCGTGAGCCCCTCGGCCCTCGTGCCGGTGATCATGGTGGCCGGAGGGACCGCGGCCGGCGAGATGTTCAACGGCCTGGTCAAGTTCCTGCTCGGCCAGCTGCACCCGGGCTGGGGGTTCCAGCTCCGGGTGGCCATCCTCGCGGGGCTGTACAACGCGATCCTCACCCCGCTGGTGTTCCCGATCGTGCGGCGCCTGGCCGAGTCCTCGCGGGCCAAGCGGGTGTTCCGGTGGTAGGAAGGGCGCCGTGACCGAAGGAAAAACCGGAGCCCGGCTGAAGGTCCTGGCGTTCCTTTGCGCGTTCATGTTCGCCGCGCTGGGGACCCGGCTGTGGTTCGTCCAGGTGCTGGCGCACGCGGAGCTGGCGAGGGGGGCGCGGGCCAACAGCATCAGGGAGGTGGCCGTCCCGGCGCCCCGCGGCCGGATCCTCGACCGCCACGGCGAGGTGCTGGCCCGCAACCGGACCAGCCTGATCGTCACCGTGAACCGCCAGGCCCTCCCGGAGGACTCGCGGAAGCGCCGCGACGAGATCGGCCGGCTGGCCGACGTCCTGGGTCTGTCGGTGCCGATGCTGGACTCGCGCATCGACACGAAGCGGTACTACGTGTACACGCCGGTGCCCGTCGCGTTCGACGTGCCGAAGCGGACGTTCTTCTATCTGGGGGAGCACCGGCTGGACTTCCCCGGGGTCGCGGTGGTTGAGGACACGATCCGGGACTACCTCCAGGGACCGCTCGCCCCCCACGTGCTGGGGTACGTCGGTCCGTTCTCGCCGACGGAGGAGAAGGACCCTCGCTTCGCCGGCTACGGCCCCGACGACGTGGTCGGCAAGTCCGGCGTCGAGCTGACCTACGAGCAGTACCTGCGAGGCCGCAGCGGCGTGACGCAGTTCCTGGTCAACTCCGCCGGCAAGAACCTCGGACCGGTGAAGACCACCCAGCCCAAGCCGGGCGACGACGTGTACCTCACGCTGGACGAGAAAATCCAGGAGCTCGCCGTGGACAGCCTGGACAAGGGGATGAAGGCGGCTCGGACCTTCGGCCTGCCGGCCAACCACGGCGCGGCGATCGTCATGGATCCGAAGAGCGGGGCGATCCTGGCGCTGGCGTCGAACCCCGCGTTCGATCCCAACTGGTTCGCCACCGGCAACAACGCGAAGATCAATGAACTGCTGGACCCGAACAACAAGGCGACACCGACCTTCGACCGGGCGACGCAGGCGACCTACCCACCGGGCTCCACGTTCAAGCCGTTCGTCGCGCTGTCCGCGCTGAGGGAAGGATTCACGACGACCTCGCAGTACATTCCGTGTCCGGGGAGCTATCACGTCCCGGGGACGACCAACCCGCCGGAGATCAAGTCGAACTGGGAGCCGGTGGACCACGGCTCCATCCAGCTGAACCACGCGCTGGTCATCTCGTGCGACACCGTGTTCTACGAGCTGGGGTGGCGCAACTGGGTCGACTGGTTCGACCACGGCCGGCACGACAAGCTGCAGAACGACCTGCGCTCGTTCGGGTTCGGCCGTCCGACGGGGCTGGATCTCCCGAGCGAGAGCAGTGGCCTCATCCCCGACGAGAAGTTCAAAGCGGTGCACTACGCCAAGTCTCCCGACAAGCATGCGTATCAGTGGCAGCCGGGGGACTTCATCAACATGTCCATCGGGCAGGGCGACGTGGGGGTCACCCCGATGCAGCTGGCCACCGCCTATTCGGCCCTGGCGAACGGCGGAACGGTGTACCGCCCCCACGTCCTCGAGAAGGTTAGGGGCACGGACGGTTCCACGGTCATGGTCGAGAAGCCCCACGTGAACGGGCATCTTCCGTTCACCAGGAAGCAAATGAACTATGTCCGGCAGGCCCTGACCGGCGTGGTGGCGCCGGGGGGCACGGCGAGCTCCGCGTTCAGCACGTTCCCGCTCAACCGGATCCCTGTCGGGGCGAAGACCGGGACCGCCGAGGTCAGCCCGTTCCAGCCGTACTCCTGGTTCGCGGCGATGGCGCCGGCGAACGACCCGAAGTACGTGGTGGTCTCGCTCGTGGAACAGGGCGGCCACGGCTCGCAGTCCGCCGCACCGATCGTGCGGCGGATCCTGGACGGGCTATTCGGGCTGCCACTCACCAACCCGACGACCGAAACCGGGCCGGTGGACTGATGGAGGCGCGCCGATGGCGGTGACCACCAGGCCCCGGGGGACCATGCACGTGCGGACCCTGTCCGACCGGGCGCCGATCCGGCATCTCGACCCGGTGCTGCTCGGCGCGACGTTCCTGCTCACGCTGATCGGGGTGTTCGCCATCTACTCGGCGACCCACCAGGTGAGCGGCACCGAGGACCCCTGGTCGTTCGTCAAGAAGCAGATCGCGGCCTGGGTGATCGCCGCGGTCCTCCTCGCGGCGGTCTCACTCTTCGACTACCGCCTGGCCAAGGTGTGGGCGCCGATCCTGTACGGCGGCTCGCTGTTCCTGCTGCTGCTGGTGCGGACGCCGCTCGGGACCGCGGCCAAGGGCGCCCAGCGCGGCTTCTACCTCGCGGGATTCCAGTTCACGCCGTCGGAGTGGGCCAAGGTGGCGCTGGCGATCATGCTGGCCGCGTTCCTGTCGGAGATCAAGGCCTCGGAGCTGTCGTTGCGCGACCTCATGCGGGCCTCGGTGCTGGCCCTGATCCCGATGTTCCTCGTGTTCATCCAGCCGGACATCGGGACGACCATCGTGCTGGCGGCTGTCCTGGGCGGCGTCGTGGTGGTGGCCGGGGCCCGGCCGAGGCACCTGGCGGTGCTGGCGGCGACCGCGGTGCTGCTCATCGCGTTGGCCTTCCAGGTGGGACTCATCAAGCAGTACCAGATCGACCGGCTGTGCGGCTTCGCCGGGTGCGCCACCTCGCAGTCCACGTACAGCAAGGACCAGTCGGAGATCGCGATCGGCGAGGGCGGCGTGTTCGGGACGGGCTACCTCAAGGGGACGCAGACGAACCTCAACTTCGTCCCCGAGCAGCACACGGACTTCGTGTTCACGGTGCTCGGCGAGGAGTTCGGGTTCGCCGGCGCGGTGGTCGTGCTGCTGCTGTACGCGCTGCTGCTGTGGCGGGCCATCCGCATCGCGATGCTGTCGAAGGACAGATTCGGCACCTACCTGGCGGCGGGGATCGCCTCGATGATCGCCATCCAGATGTTCGTGAACATCGGCATGACCGTGGGGATCATGCCGATCACCGGGATCCCGCTGCCGTTCGTGTCCTACGGCGGCTCGTCGCTGATCGCCAACTACGTCGCGATCGGCTTGCTGCTGAACATCCACATGCGCCGGCTGACGGTGGGCGCCGGGATCTGACGCTGGCGGGGGCTGGGCGGCGCTTCAGCGCGCCGGCGGCAGGGCGAGCGTCCACAGGAACGTCGACCCGCCGGGCCCGGAGCGCTCCAGCACCACGTCGCCGTCCATGGCCCGGGCCGCGGCGCGGCCGAGCGACAGCCCGACCCCCGCGCCCTGGTGGGTGCGGGCATCGAGGGCCTCACCCTGTTCGAGGGGCTCGAACACCCGGTCGCGGTCCTCGGGGCGGATGCCCTGGCCGGCATCGGTGACCCGGGTCTCGAGGACGCCGGCTCCGGCGGAGACCTCGACCCGGACGGGCGACCCCTCCGGGGAGAACTTGCGCGCGTTGTCGATCAGCTCCTCCATGATCCGGCGGGCCAGCACGCGGTTGGCGAAGACGTCGGGCAGGTCGGGCTCGGCGGACACGACGACTCCCGGGAAGGAAGCTGCGACCTCGCGGGCCAGCACCGGCAGGTCGATGCGGTCCTCCGAGCCCGTGTCGAGCGCCGACTCGAACCGTTCCACCAGGCGGGCCAGGCCGGTCGCCCTGCTCACCAGGCGGTCCAGCAACTCGCGGCGCTGTTGCACGTCCACGCCCTCGGCGGCGAGTGTCCGGGCGACGCCGAGCATCACGGTGACGGGCGTGCGGAGCTCGTGGCCGAGGCGCGCCACCAGCTCGTGGCGGCGGCTGACCCGTTCGACCAGCGCAACGTGGGCTTCCTCCAGCTCGCGGGCGCGATGCCGCTCTCGCTCCAGGGCCTCGGTGAGCTGCTCGATGACCCGCGGGGCCACCGTGGGCGACAGCACAGCCCCGCCGCCGGCGGCCTCGGTAATCGCGTTGAGGATCACATCGCCGTCGGAGTCCTTCAGCACGTAGCCCGACGCGCCGGCCACCAGCATCTCCCGCACGATCGTGTCGTCCTCCTGCGCGGTCAGGGCCACCACGCCGAGCAGCGGCCGCGAGGCCTTCAGGCGCCGGGTGGCCTCGATGCCGTCCATCACCGGCATCCGGATGTCCATCAGCACGACGTCGGGATCGAGGGTCTCGATCATCTCGAGGGCCTGCCGGCCGTTGGTGGCCTCGCCGACGATCTGATGCCCGCCGGTAGCGAGCAGGGCCACCAGGGACTCCCGGAACCCGTCGTTGTCGTCAACGACCATCACCTTCAATGCGTTCGGCTCGCCCGCCTCCGACCCGGTCGCCGAGGGTGAGAACAGGGTTCTCGGAGGGCGGGCGGGGTCACCGGGAGGGGTGAGAGGACTACGCCATGAACGCCGGAAGGGATCAGCCACGATGGACCAGCATCTCCGACGACATGGTGATCCGTCCATCGGCCGACGGGCGTGCCCCCTTGATACGCACTTCCGACGGGCTCGAATGATCGGTTGTGACTAGTCAATTCCGGTGATCCACTGTCGGCCGAATGGCCCGGGTTGGCCCCCCGCAGCATTGATATGCTGGTGGTAGCCGTTCGCAGGTTCGCGCGCGGCCGCGGCGGCCGGTTGGGTCGCCGTACAGCAGACGTGCTCGCCGGTGTTCGGAGGCCGGCGCTCCGCTCATCCGGTGAGCGCCGCCGCCCGCCCGGCGAGAGGTGAACCTTGGCCGCGCAGCGGTCACCGGCCGCCGCCGGGCTCCGCCCCGGCTCAGGCGCCGGATCCGCCCGCGGAGGCAGAAGTTGTCCGTGCGCGCAGGCGCGCGCGTTCTTGGGCCTGAAGCGGCCCGCAGCGCCCCACGCACACCCCTTCCGCGTCCCGAGGTTCCCGACGAAGGAAGGGAGCATTCGCATGAACGACGAGCCCGAACGGGCCGTCACGCAGGCCGAGGCCACCGAGGCCCGGCCCGACCCGGGGCGCTCGGAGCCCCGGCCCGACGATTCGGAACCCACGATCGACTCGTCCTCAGGCCCGCCCGACTCCGCCGAGGCTCCTGAGGCTTCTTGGGAGACGGCTTCCGAGGGAACCGGCGGCACGGAAACGGCCGCCGGCCGGCGCCGCCGCCGGGGAAGCCGCGGGCGGGGGAGGAGGCGCTCCGGCGGCGCCCGCGCCACCGCCGACGGCCGGTCCCCCGAAGACCAGAGCGGAGCCGCAGACAGCGGATCCGGGAACGGCGCCGCAGACAGCGGATCCGGGAACGACGCCGCGGATGACACCGAGGACCCGCCCACTACCGTTTCCACCCGGTCGCGTTCCAGTTCGGGACCGCGCAGCCGCCCGAGAGCGCCCGCGAGGGCGAGGGCGATAGCGACGGCGGAATCCTCCGGCGACGGCCGGGACCAGAAGGAGCCATCCGAGGACCGATCCTCCGGCGACGGGGCGCGCGGTCCGGCAGATTCCGATGCATCCGCGGTGGGCGCCGCCAGGTCGGCGGGCGTCGAGACGGCCGGCGCCGAGGGAAGCGAGGACGGCGCCGGGGACCAGGGCACGACCACGACCGCGAAGCGGCGTCGCCGGCGGGGGAGCCGCGGGCGGGGCCGCGCGCGGTCCGGCGCGGCGTCGACACCTCAGGGCCATGGGGACGCGAATGGCGACGATGATGCCGTGGTGACGGGTGAGTCCCGGGCCGAGCCCCGGACCGCGCCCGCGAAGAGCCGTTCCCGTTCCGGGGCCCGTCCCCGGACGCGGGCGACGCCCGCGGGCGACGCGGCCGAAGCCGAAGCCGCGGGTCCCGCCACGGACGTCACATCCGAGGCGCCCGCCGAGAGGACCGAGGCCGCTCCGCTCTCGGCCTCCGCCAAGCGCCGCCGCCGGCGCCGCCGGACCGGCGCCTCCGCGACCGGCGAGACGCCGGCCGCCGAGCGCGAGGCCGCTCAGGCCGAGGCGCCGGAGGCCGAGAAGAAGCCCACGGCCGCGCAGCCCAAGCGGACCACCGCCACACGCACGGCACGGCGCCGCACACGGGCCGGGGCAGCGGGTGCCGCCAAGGAGACCGCGGACGGCGGGCCGACCCGGACCCGGCGTTCGCAGGCCACGCTCCGCCGCCGCGAGTCCATGCCGGTCGTTCCGCGGGGCCAGGACAAGCTCATGCTCATCACCGAGCACGGCGACCGCGACCAGATCGCCGTGGTCGAGGATCGCCAGCTGGTCGAGCACTACATCACCCGATCCGGCGCGAAGTCGATGGTCGGCAACATCTACCTGGGCCGCGTACAGAACGTGCTGCCCGGCATGGAGGCCGCGTTCATCGACATCGGCAAGGGCCGCAACGCCGTCCTGTACGCCGGCGAGGTCTCCTACGACGAGGACATCGGCGGCCGCCAGCAGCGCATCGAACAGGTCCTCAAGCCCAGCCAGGCAGCGCTGGTCCAGGTCACCAAGGACCCGATCGGCGGCAAGGGCCCGCGCCTGACCCAGGAGATCAGTGTGCCCGGCCGCTACGTGGTGATGGTGCCGAACTCCGACGTGTTCGGGATCAGCCGGCGGCTGCCGGACAACGAGCGGCGGCGCTTGCGCACGATCATCAAGAAGGTCCGGCCCGAGCAGCACGGCGTGATCGTGCGCACCGCGGCCGAGGGCGCGAGCGAGGAGGACCTCGCCGCCGACCTGAAGCGCCTGGCGGCCGAGTGGGAGCAGATCTCGAAGAAGGCCAAGAAGGCCAAGGCCCCGCACCTGCTGTACGAGGAGCCCGAGCTCACCGTCCGGGTCGTGCGCGACCTGTTCAACGACGAGGAATTCAAGGAGATCGTCACCGACACGGAGCCGGTCTACGCGCTGGTCCGCGAATACCTGGCCGGTGTGGCGCCGGAGCTGGTGGACAAGGTCCGGCTGCACGAGGGCAAGCTCCCGCTGTTCGAGCAGTACCACCTCATCGAGCAGATCCACAAGGCGCTGGAGCGCAAGGTGTGGCTGCCGTCGGGGGGCTATCTCGTCATCGACAAGACCGAGGCCATGACGGTCATCGACGTGAACACCGGCAAGCACGTCGGGAAGGCCAACCTCGAGGAGACGGTGACGAAGACGAACCTCGAGGCCGCCGAGGAGGTGGCGCGGCAGCTCCGGCTCCGCGACATCGGCGGCATGATCCTGGTCGACTTCATCGACATGCTGCTCGAGCAGAACAAGAGAGAGGTCATCGACACGCTGAAGAACGCGATGGCCAGGGACAAGACACGTTCCCAGGTGTTCGACATCAGCCCGCTCGGGATCCTCGAGATCACCCGCAAGCGGGTGTCGGGGGGCCTCCTGGACTCGTTCTCGGAGACCTGTCCCACGTGCGGTGGGCGCGGCATACTGATCACCCACGAGATCTGAGCGACGGCGCCGCCGTGCGCGGCTCCGTGCGAGGGAGGCAACCGACATGTACGCCGTGATCAAGGCAGGCGGCAAGCAGCACCGGGTGAAGACCGGGGACGTCATCGAGGTGGAGCTCATGCACGGCGGCGACGATGCCGTGCAGTTCCACCCGCTGCTGGTCGTCGACGACGAGAACAGGACCCACGTCGGCAAGGAGCTCCAGAAGGCCACCGTGACCGCCAAGCCGGTGGGCGAGCATAAGGGCGACAAGGTCAAGGTCTTCAAGTACCGGAACAAGACCGGGTACTCGCGCCGCGCGGGGCACCGCCAGATGTACACGCTGGTCGAGATCGGTGAGATCAAGCTGCCGGGCGCGCCCGCGAAGAAGGCCGCCGCCACCTCCGCCGCGAAGTCCGAGGAATCCGCGGAGACGCCCAAGGCAGCTCCCAGGAAGTCGACGGCGAAGGCCGCCGCGGCGAAGACGGGCGCCGCGGCCGAACCGGAGGCCGCCGCGACCGAGGATGAAGTCGCGGAGCCGGCGCCCGCGGAGACCCCGCCGGCGGACGTCGCGGAGGTCGCCGCGGAGGCGGAGACCGGCCCGGAGTTCGAGGACGCCGGGACCGGCCCGGAGACCGAGACCGCCGAGGACGCCGAGACGGCCAAGGACGCCGGATAGCGGCTGGTACCCTGGAACGACCATGGCTCACAAGAAGGGCGGCGGCTCATCCAGGAACGGCCGGGACTCCGAGTCCAAGCGGCTCGGCGTGAAGGCCTTCGGCGGTCAGAACGTGACCGCCGGGACGATCATCGTGCGCCAGCGCGGCACCCGGATCCACCCGGGTGACGGCGTCGGCAAGGGCAGCGACGACACGCTGTTCGCCAAGGTCGAGGGCCAGGTGGGCTTCCACCTGTCCAGCGGCCGCCGCTTCGCCACGGTCACCGCGGGCGCCTCGCGCACCGCCTCCGAGTAGCCCCCGCACCGCCTCGCTCGAGCGACGCTCAGTCTCGTCGCGCCTCGCGGACGGCCTCGCGGATCGCGTTGCGCCACGACTTGGCGATCCCCGCGACGTTGCCGCTCTGATGCCACATGAATCCCGCGTTGTCGCTGCGCCTGCGGCGGGTCTGGAACTCGGGGGCCCCGAGGTCCACCGGCGGGGGCTGGGCGAAGAAGAACGCCAGGCGGACGTGCTCCTCGCCCCTCGTGTACTCGACGTACAGCGCCGGCGAGCCGAGCGGGCGACTCACCTTGCGGATCGCGGCCAGGGGCACGTGCTCGTGTTCCTGGCCCCGCCGGTGGTCGAACCGCAGGTGAGTGCGCGTGAGCGTGAGCGTCCCCTCGACCTCGTTCCGGGCGGTGCCCAGGCGGCTCATCCACACGCGGGCCGGCGTCACCGGGGCGACGCCCTGGCGGGGATCGGTCTCGGGCTCCATGGCCGCCCATCATCCAACTCCGGAGTGATTCCGGGACAATCGAACGCATGGCGTTCTCGGACGAGACCGTAGTGTTGGCGCGGGGCGGGAAGGGCGGCGACGGCGCCGTCTCGTTTCGACGCGAGCCGTACACGCCGCGCGGCGGTCCCGACGGGGGCGACGGCGGGCACGGGGGATCGGTGATCCTCGAGGTTTCCACCGGCGTCCGCGACCTGTCGTGGCTGGCCGACCATCCCCACCAGCGCGCGAGGAACGGGCAGCCCGGCGGCAAGAGCCGCTCGACCGGCGCGGCGGGCAAGGACTCGGTGCTGCAGGTCCCCGACGGCACCGTGGTGAGCGACGAGCGAGGGTTCGTCGCCGACCTGGTCGGCGAGGGCGCCCGGGCGGTCGTCGCACGCGGCGGCCGGGGAGGCAGGGGGAACGCTGCGCTGGCCTCGCCACGGCACCGGGCTCCCCGCACGGCCGAGGCGGGGGAGCCGGGCGAGGAGCACCGCGTCGAGCTGGAGCTGCGCATCGTGGCCGACGTGGGGCTCGTCGGCCTCCCCAACGCGGGGAAGTCGACCCTGCTGTCCAGGCTGTCGGCCGCCCGGCCCAGGATCGCGGGCTACCCGTTCACCACGCTGACGCCGAACCTCGGCGTGGCGGGCGACGACGAGCGGTTCGTCGTGGCCGACATCCCCGGCCTCGTGGAGGGCGCGTCGGAGGGACGCGGCCTCGGGCACAGGTTCCTCCGGCACGTCACGCGGTGCCGGGCGCTGGTGCTCGTCGTGGACCTCGGCGGTCCGGATCCGGCCGCGGATCTGGAGACCATCCGGGAGGAGCTCGCCGCCTACGATCCCGGGCTGGTCGTGCGCTCCCGGGTCGTCGCGGGGACGAAGGCCGACCTCGTCGAGGATCCAGCCGAATCGGTCCGGCGGCTGGGAGACGATGCGCTGGCGGTGTCGGGCCTGACCGGCGAGGGCCTCGACGATCTCAGCGACCGGATCGCGGGCGCGCTCGTGGAGGCGAAGGGCGCCGCGCTCGACCGCGAGCCCTACGTCGTGCTCCGGCCGGCCCGGGACCGGTTCGTGGTGCGCCGGGAGGGGGAGCGGTTCCGGGTGGTAGGCCGCGACGTGGAGCGGTGGGTGGCCGGGACCGACTTCGACGACCCCCGGGCGGTCGCCACCCTCCAGCGGCGCCTGGTCAGGGAGGGAGTGGAACACAAGCTGGCGTCGGTGGGGGCACACCGGGGCGACGAGGTCGTGATCGGCGACCGGGCGTTCGAGTTCTTTCCCGAAGACGAACCCCGGGGCCCTTCGGGTCCGTAGGATCGGGAGCGACATGGCCGACCGCAGGTACGAGCTGATCCGCGAGGAGGACGCGCGGTGGTCCGAGCTGTGCGACGCGATCCGCGACGTGCCGCCCGACCGCCTGCTGCAGGCCGGCGTCACCGAGGACTGGACCGGCAAGGACCTCCTGGCGCACCTCGGCTGCTGGATGGCCGAGGCGGCGGGCATGCTGGAACGGATCCGGCTGGGAACGTACGAGTCCCGCCGGGTGGACCTCGACGCCCTCAACGCGCGGTTCTATGAGGCGTGTCGCGACCTCTCCCTCTCCGACGTCCGCGCGGAGATGGAGTCCGCCCGGACTCGGATGTTCCAGGAATGGGGGGCCCTGCCGGAGATCACCCCCGACGCGGAGGAATGGTTTCTCGAGTCCGGTCCCGAGCACATCGCCGAGCACCTCCCCCAGCTTCGGTCGTTCCTCGACGGCGGGTGATCGGTACCGGGGCGACGGGGCCGGGCACCTACAATCGCGACCGTGGAGCGACGCATGCGCCTCGGCGTGATGGGCGGGACGTTCGACCCGATCCACCACGGGCACCTGCTGACCGCCGAGGAGGCCCGGGTTCAGTTCGAACTCGACGAGGTGCTGTTCGTCCCGACGGGGCAGCCCTGGATGAAGTCCGAGCGGAAGGTTTCCCCGGCCGAGGACCGTTACCTGATGGTCGTGATCGCGACGTCGGGGAACCCCCGGTTCATGGTGAGCCGCCTCGAGATCGAGCGCCACGGTCCCACGTATTCCGTCGACACCCTGCACGCCATCCGGAGGGAGCGCGGCGATGTCGACCTGTTCTTCATCACCGGCGCGGATGCCATGCTCGAGATCTTCCAGTGGAAGGATCCCGAGGACGCGCTGTCGCAGGCACACTTCATCGCGGCGACCCGGCCGGGATACGACCTGTCGCGGTTCGAGCGGGGCGCTCTGACCGAGCACCCCAACGTGAGCGTGATGCAGATCCCGGCGCTCGCGATCTCCTCGACCGACATCCGGCAGCGGGTGGCGGCGGGCCGTCCGATCCGGTACCTCGTGCCCG
>WNGE01004980.1_pt1 | contig 29583 bp, 30 predicted proteins | sample 5400651 | NCBI WGS metagenome assembly WNGE01 (sample SAMN13153370, study PRJNA577476) | soil metagenome | isolation source: 60 cm soil or saprolite under grassland replicate 2 | place: USA:California | collected 2016-06-15
CTGCGTGCTACAAGGTTGCTGTAGCCGTTGACTTCAGCAGCGCGGAGGCACGGGAGTGATCCAATTGCGGCACCAACAGCCGAGTTGGTGGGAGGGTTGATTCGCCGAGGAAGTGGCCGAACTGTGGGGACCGTGGATGCGCGTGGTGGATGAGTGGTTCGAAGACGAAGCCTTAGTGGATGCGGTATACGAAGCACAAGGGGAACGGCATGAGCGGAGCCGGACGCGGGGACCGACCGCAAACGCCGGCGGAGGTGGCGCTGCGCATGCTGTTTCTGAAGCACGTGCGCAACTGGAGCTACGAAACGCGGGAGCGGGAAGTGCGGGGCAACGTGGTGTATCGCAGTTTCTGCCGGATCGGGACGGAGAAGGTGCCGGACGCGAAAACGCTGGTTCGCTTGGGACAAGCGATCGGTGCGGACACGGTGCGCGAGTTGCACGATCGGATCGTGTCAGCACCGTGGGCGATCCGCTGGAGGCTTGCGTCGCGGAGTTGAGCCGGCTGCGGGCGCCGTTGGGCATCTGGGGCTGCAACGGCAATCACGAAATCTATGCCGGGGTTGAAGAAGAAGCGGATCGCCTGTTTCGCCAGAAGGGAATGCGCCTGCTGCGGGCGCGAAATGCCGTGATCGAGCACAACGGCGCGCCCTTTAATCTTCTTGGCGTCGACTACCAGCGCGACCACAGGGTCATAGGCGGGCGCACCGGCCCGATGCTCGAGGAAATCGAGTCCTTGATCCGGCGCGACATGCCGAACGTCCTGCTATCGCACAATCCGAACTCGTTTCGCCGCGCGGCCCAGCTCGGCATCGAACTTAGCCTTGCCGGGCACACGCACGGCGGGCAGGTGAAATTCGAGATTGTAGATCACAGCGTGAACCCGGCTCGGCTGATCACTCCGTTCGTTGCCGGGCTGTACAGGCTCCCGATGCGGAACGGTCAAGCGCAAACGCTCTCCGCCACCGGCTCGCAAAAGGCCGCGCTCTATGTGAACCGGGGCCTGGGTACGATTGGCTTTCCGGTGCGGCTAGGAGTGCCTCCGGAGATCACTTTGCTGACTCTGCGGAGAGCCTGAAACGACAACTCGGCTGCCCTTCCGAAAGCCCACAAACGTGGTATAATTTTCAAGTGGAGCCAGCCGAGTAAGCACCTGTAAATGCAGGGACTTAGCGACATTTCAGATCGCGACAAGAGCGGAGCCACGCTCCGCCTGGACGGCCGAAGGCGGCCGTCCCTACACGAGCAAGCCGAGAACTGAATTTCATGGCCGACGATCAGAATCCCGAACTTCCACTCACACCTCCTCCTGGCGGCGACGGACAAGGTCCGGGCGCCGCCAACATTCAGCCCGTCAATATCGAAGACGAGATGCGCAAGTCGTATCTCGACTATTCGCTGTCGGTCATCATCGGACGCGCGCTGCCCGATGTGCGCGACGGACTGAAGCCGGTGCATCGCCGCATTCTTTACACGATGCAGCAGATGGGTCTGGCTCCGGGACGGCCCACGCGTAAATGCGCCCGCATTGTCGGCGACGTGATGGGCAAGTACCATCCGCATGGGAACCTCGCTGTCTATGACGCTTTGGTGCGGATGGCCCAGCCGTTTGCTATGCGCGCGCCGCTGGTGGATGGTCAGGGCAACTTTGGTTCGGTGGATGGAGATCCACCGGCGGCCGACCGTTACACCGAAGCTCGCCTGGCGCGCGTTTCCACCGCGCTGCTCGAAGATCTCGATAAGGAAGCAGTCGACTTCTATCCGAATTACGACGGCACGGAAACGCAGCCCGCGGTTCTTCCGGCGCGTTTCCCGAATCTGCTGGTGAATGGCTCCGACGGCATTGCGGTCGGGATGGCCACAAAGATTCCGCCGCACAACCTCGTCGAAATCGTCAATGCCACCATCACGCTGGTCAACAATCCGCACGCGCAACTGGCTGACCTGCTGAAGTTCGTGCAGGGGCCGGATTTCCCGACCGCGGGAATTATTCACGGACGAGCAGGAATCTTCGAAGCCTACAGGAATGGCCGCGGCCGCTTCATGATGCGCGCCCGGGCGGCGATTGAGAACCTGACCAAGGAAAAGCAGGCCATCATCGTCACCGAAATTCCGTACCAGGTGAACAAGGCGCGCCTGATCGAGCGCATCGCCGACCTGGTCAACGAAAAGACCATTGACGACATCTCCGACGTCCGCGACGAAAGCGATCGCGACGGCATGCGCATCGTCATCGAGTTGAAGCGCGGCGCTGAACCGCAGATCGTGCTCAACCAACTCTTCAAGCACACCTCGATGCAGGAGGGCTTCAGCATGATTCTGCTGGCCGTGGTCAACGGCCAGCCGAAGGAAATGGGTCTGATCCAGGCGATCCAGCACTTCATCGATCATCGCGTCGATGTGGTTCGGCGCCGCACCGCCTACCTACTGCAAAAAGCGCGCGACCGCGAGCACATTTTGGAAGGCTACCTCACCGCTCTCGATCACCTCGACAACGTGATCGCGATCATACGCGGCAGCGCCAACCGCGCTGACGCCCGCGAGAACCTGGTCACGTGGTTTGCCGGCAAGAAGATTGACGTCAACACCACTGGCCGCGCACCCAGGCTCGAGCCAGAGAAACCCTTCACCACAAAACAAGCTGACGCGATTCTCGAACTGCAACTGCACCGGCTGACTAAGCTTTCCATCGACGAAATCTCAAATGAACTGAAAGAGACGCGCGATCGCATCACCGAGTACGAGTCCATCCTCGGCTCCGAAAAGAAGCTGCGCGGCGTGATCATCAAGGAACTGGAAGATGTGAAGAAGCAGTACGGCGACGAGCGGCGCACGGTGATCGAAGACGAAGCCGCCGAAATCATGCTGGAAGACCTGATCGCCGACGAGCAGGTTGCGGTCACGGTCAGGGCTACATGAAGCGCACGCCGATCTCGACGTACCGCATGCAGCGGCGCGGCGGCACCGGGCGCACTGGCATGAAGACGCGCGACGAGGACTTCGTCGAGCATCTGTTCATCCCCTCAACCCACGCCTACATCCTGATCTTCACCAACACCGGACGCGTGTACTGGCTGAAGGTGTACGAGGTTCCTGACGTAAGCGCTGCCGGCAAGGGCAAGCACGTGGGCAACCTGGTCGCTTTGCAGCCGGGCGAAACCGTGCGCACCATGCTGGCCGTGCGGGACCTGGAAGAACAAGGGCGGTACGTCTTCTTTGCCACTCGCAATGGCACCGTGAAGAAAACGGAAGTGAAAGACTTCTCTCACGTGATGTCGCGCGGCATCATCGCCATCAACATCGAGGAGGGCGACGAACTGGTCGCGGCCTCGCTGACCGACGGCAACCAGATCGTCTTCCTCGCCTCCCACGACGGGCAGGCGATCCGCTTTGACGAAAACGAGGTGCGTTCCATGGGACGCAACGCCACCGGCGTGCGCGGTATGGACCTCGCCGAGAAAGACTACATCGTCGGTATGGCTACGACCATCAAGGCGGAGGCAAAAGCGGTCGTCGAAAAGAGCAAGGAGGAGATCGCCCCCGAGATTGCGGACTTGATCCCGGAAAAAGGCTCGCTGATTCTCTCAGTCACCGAGAACGGGTACGGCAAGCGCACTCCCGCCGACGAGTATCGTCTGACCAGCCGTGGCCGCAAGGGCGTGATCAACGTCAAGACCACTGAACGCAACGGCAAGGTGGTGGGCATCGCACAGGTGGACGAAGATTCGCAGGTCATGCTGATCAGCCAGTACGGGAAGATCATCCGTATGGACTCGAGCACCATCCGCGAATCCGGTCGCCACGCGCAGGGGGTGCGCCTGTTGTCGCTGGAGCCGGGAGACCGCGTGGCCGCCGCGGTGGTGATCGCGCCGGAAGAAGAGAATGGCAACGGGGGGCTGCTGCAGTAGGGAGAACCGGTGGGCTGCAAGCTCGTCATGCGCGCTATTCACGTTGGGTCAATCGTGTTAGCAAGAACTCAACCGGATGTGCCTTGACCACAGCATCCAGTTGCTTTCTACCGTTTGAAATCGGAGTGACGATAAACTCCTTTTCATGGCGCTCATACTCTGCTATGCATTCGTCCCTAATCCAAAGCGCACCGCTCTCCGGCCCGCCAAATCGAATTACTCCGATGCGCTCAGGATCGTTTTCAACTCTAAATTCTGCCCGTTGGTTCGACCGTCTGGCCAGAAGTCGTACGTTCCTAAAATCCAGCTCATAGGTGTCGTCTAGAACGTCACCAGACACGATTTGTGCGGCCGCAGTCATGGATTCCTCCTTTGTTAGATACAATCGTCAGTACTTTGGAGCGTGGCCACGGCCACGCATTCGAATCTCGTTTTGAATTCGGTCAGCGATCTGAATCACTGCCTCACGGATATGCTCGAAGCCGCTGTATTCTGTATCTCGTTTGAAATTAGGCGGGATCGTAAGATTCGCTCTTCTGCCAAAACCTAAAGCCCAGCTTTGATACGGCTTGCGTTTGTTCAAGATGCCTATTACGTATCCTTCGCCCACTTTTTGAATGATCGACATGCACGGTACATCACTTGGCCCGTCGCCCAAGTACACGATATTCTTCATCGGTATGCGTCGTTCCGTTTGATCCATCGGAGCATTCACGGCATATGGCTGGTTGTCGTGCTCCGGTAGGACTAAGCCCTTCTCGATGTTGAACAGGAACCGGGTCTTCTCGGTAAACGAAACAACGGTCTTTATGCCGATGATCTTTCCATCCGTACCGTAAGCGAAATTGCAACCCCAGACTTTTCGGACAGCTTGGCCCAAAAGGCTAGCTTTCACCAAGTCGGCGATTCCGCCCGTTATTACATATGCTTCGAGCCGAATACCAAAGTCCGCGTATTTTGTATGCACTTCGTTTGCCAGTTCAGTGAAAACCTCGGGAACGCCTGGATAGAACTTAAGCGATCTTCCGATCTCGATCATTTTGGCTTGCGTGAGTTGTGACAGTGGACCGTTATCCTGAGCCATTCTAAGCATTTCATTCATGTAAGCCAGAGGCGGGTCGTATCCGGCATCGACGAGTTTCCTCGCCTGCATTTCATAGAACTGCTTAGCATCGATCCCAAAATGGGACAGGAGTTGCTCAGTGGTATCGGGGGCCAGTGTTTCGTCACAATCGCACACTACCGCAATAACAGTGTGGGCCATGTCCTAGTTGGGGGAAAGTCGGCTAGCGAAGAGTCTAACAGGCTTTCCAACACGCAATTGAGGAAAATAGTGTGGAAGAGTGTGCATTTCCAGGTTCGTCCCAATGCCCTCTTTGCTGTCGGTAGCCAACTAGTTACGGTTTGATCTGTGCTTCAATCACGCTCTCCGCCGTCTGCATCGGCACGATCCACTTATCTCGGCTCCGGCTTCTCAAGCAGTAACGAGCGGAGTTCGTGGTCATTGGGACGCTGACATAACGCCACCGATGCTCTATTCTTGGGACTGTCTGGAGCCGACATGAAGCCAGCCACCAACGGAATGATGGAGACTCCAATCTACGGCGTCACCGAAGCTGCCCAGTACCTTAGAGTGCCGCTCAACACTCTTCGGTATTGGGTTCACGGGGGAGGCTCTGTCCCGCCGTTGATCAAACTGGCGAGCACCGAACCCCTACGGCTGTCGTTCGCGAACCTGCTCGAATGCTACATGCTCAGCAGCATGCGCGCCATCTACGACGTGCGCATTCCCAAAGTCCGCAAGGCTCTTGCCACCCTAGCGAAATATGTCCAGCACCGCCACCCCCTTGTAGAACAGGCATTTCAAACCGACCGCCGAGACTTGTTTATCGAGCACTTGGGCAGCTTCGTGAACCTCAGCAGAGATCAGCAGTTCCTGATCCCCGGAGTGATGGAACTTTACCTGGAGCGCATCGAACGCGATCCCAAAGGCCTTTTTAAGCTGTACCCATTCGTCATGGAGCGCAAGCATGACGAACCCAGGCTCATCCAGATCAATCCTGCTGTGGGCTTCGGCAAGCCGGTGATTTCGGGTACCGGCATTTCGACCGCGGTGGTCACGTCCAGGTTCAATGCCCGGGAGTCCATAGAAGATCTCGCTTCCGAATATGGCGTCACGTCAAGGCAGATCGAAGAAGCGATCCGGTGGGAGCAGCGGACGGCGGCCATCGCTGCCTGAAGACTTCGTTCTGTTCGACGAAAATCTTCACAACTGCAAGCCCATTCTCGACGCTCTCGTCCAGCACGGAGTCAAACACGAGCGCCATGGAAGCCACTTTGACCCGGGGACGGAAGACACCGTTTGGCTGCCTTTCGTGGGCAAGCAGGGCTGGGTGGTTCTCACCAAAGACAAGAAGATTCGGTTCAACGAACTGGAAAGGTCTGCAATCCAGCGACACCGAGTGAGAGAGTTCTACTTTGCATCCGGCAACTACAGTGGGTCTGAGATGGCCGAGATGCTGGCCGCCGCCTTGCGCGACATCGCGAGGTTCTGTCGCCGGTACAATCCGCCTTTCATTGCCAGCATCAGCAAGTTGGGACACGTCAGCTTGAGATTTCCAACAAGGGAATAAGAGCAGAGGTTGCGTTCGGGACTTCGCTAGAGCGAGCCACATGGCGCGGGCGGTTGCGTGCGCCGTCCTTTGTTCTTCACCCCGGTATTACTGCAGTCACTTCCGGAGTATCGCTGCTCTCGGCTATTGTTACCATAGAGACACTGCCTCTCCCTGCACGCCCGCACGCGGCTGCAGACTAATGCAGCGGCCGGGTGGAAATTCGCTCTTGCCGCGCTGCTTCCAGAGACGGCCGACGATGGTCGTGGCGGCTGCGGGTTTCTTCGCAAGACGCCAAGCGAGTGTTTGTGCACGAACAGGAACAACCACAACCTGAACCGGACTTTCTGAACCGGCCGATTCGCGAACTCGGGCTTAAGCTCGCGGGATCTCCGGTGGAGCGCTTCGTCGAACAGCTCTACCGCGAGCTCGATGCAAAGGGGCTGAGCAAGTTCCGCCCGGCCTGCTATCTCACCGACGAGTGGGGATGCCCGTCGGGCGAGCCCATCATCGGAATTCCGTTCTACCTGGCGCACGCGGAACTGGCGCAACTGGAGAAGCAGGCGCACGATTTGGAAGACGCGCGCGAAATCATGATGTACTTGCGGCACGAGGCTGGGCACGCATTCACCTATGCGTACAAGCTGCATAACAAACCCGAGTGGAAGCAGATGTTCGGGCCGTTCCGCCGTCCGTATCGCGAGAACTACCGCCCCGCACCGTTTTCGCGCGATTACGTGCGGCATCTGCCCGGATGGTATGCGCAAAAGCACCCGGACGAAGATTTCGCCGAAACGTTTGCCGTGTGGCTGACGCCGCGTTCGAACTGGCGCAAACGCTATCGGGGCTGGGGCGCGATGGAAAAACTGCGCTACCTCGACCGGCTGACGCGCCAGCTCGGCAAAAGCGATCCGCCGCGTCGCCGCGGACAGACCGACATCACCGTGGACGATATGGAAACTACGGTGGCAGAGTTTTACCATCAGAACGCTCGAGAAGAAGTGGCGGTCACCGGACTCACCCCCGATACCGACCTGCGCGACCTCTTCCCAGTTTCGAAGCGCCGGAAATCGGCGTTGCCGGCGCGGGATTTCTTGCATCAGCATAGCAAAGCGGTCATAGACAAGGTGGCGCAATGGACCGGGGCGCAGCGCCCTCTGATCAAGACTTTGATGGACACGATCGAGAAGCGCGCCGCCGAACTGGATCTGCGCGCCGACAAAACGCGCGGGGCCGAGCACTTGGCGGAGATCACTGCCTATGCCACCGCGCTCGTAATGACCTACGTGGCGAAAGGAAAGTTTATACAGCCGTAGGGCAGGTCTCAGGGCTTAGGTCTCAGTTGTCAGGAAAACCGGGCGACGATCCATGGCCGAGATTTTCCTGAGACCTGAAACCTGACACCTAAGATCTGGGACCTGCGCGGCACTGGAGATGATTTCCGAGGTGAAAACTTATGATCGGAGCAAAACTGAAAATCGCATTGCTGTATGATGTGTGGAACGAAGATCCCGTAGCGGCGGCAGCAAAGGAGGAGTCCGCTCCCGCCCCCAAGCCGCGCAAGAAATCCAAGAAGCTGAAAAAAGAAAAGACGGACCGCGAGGAGATTTTCGAAGCTCTCCAAAAGCTCGGCCATGAGCCTTCGTACTTTGAATTGGATGGGCGTCCGCAGTCTTTGCATGGGCTGGCCAAGTGCGATGCCGACCTGATGTTCAATCTGACTGAGTCCTTCGGCGGCGACGACACAAAAGAAATGAACGTGGTCGCCTACCTTGACCTGCTCGCCCTGCGTTTTACGGGCGCCGGGCCGCACTCGATTTTTCTGGCGCAGGATAAAGCCATCGCCAAGAAGATTTTCGGTTTTCACGGTATCAAGACTCCGTTCTTCGCGACGTCGTATCGCGGACGCATCGAGCACGCCCACGACATTTCCTTCCCCCTGATTGTGAAACCGTCGTGGGAGGACGGTTCGATCGGCATTGATGCGGGAGCGGTGGTCAAGAACGTCAAGGAGATGATGGAGCGCGTCCAGTACATCCAGGACGAATTCGACTCGCCCGCTTTGATCGAGGAATACATCGAAGGGCGAGAAATCTACGCCGGAGTTCTCGGCAACTACGAGCGCGCTCAGGTCTTGCCGATGGTCGAACTCGATCTTTCGCGCCTGCCCGAGGGCACGCCGAAAATCGCCAGCTACGACGTGAAGTTCGAAAAAAATACTGAGGTTTATAAGCTGACCAAATCAAACATCGCGGAAGACCTCAACGAAGAGACGGTGAAGAAACTGTCGGACACCGCTCTCGCCGCGTACCGCGCGCTCAAGCTCCGCGATTACGGACGCATCGACATGCGCCTGGCTCCCAACGGAGATGTCTACGTGATTGAAGCGAATCCGAATCCGTGGCTCGCGAGCCGGCAGGAATTTGCGATGGCCGCCAAGGCGGCCGGCCTTTCTTACACCGAGATGATCGGCTCGATCATTGACCTGGCCATGAGCCGCTACCTCAACGCCAATCTCACCAACGTCGCCTCGATGCACTAGTGGAGAACCGGGCGTCCCCGCCCGGCTGGACGGGCGAGACGCCCGTCCCTCCACCGTGTGACTCATCAAGACCAACGCGGCCAGCATTCTCCGCGCTCTACGTTCTTTCTAGAACAGGTTCCATAGGAACTGGTTGTAAACCTCGTGGTGGTATTGCACCTCGGCGGCTTTGACGACGCTCCCCAACAGGCGCGGGCAGCGATCCGCCGAGGCCTGCTTCAGATCGGCGTAGCGTCCCTTCACATCCGCGCCCAGTAAGTCCGTCGTCCATTCCGCCTTCCGGAAGTTGGCGAGCGCGTCGTAAACGTTATCCGGCAGATACCGTTCTGCCTGGCGAAGGTTTTTGATCTTGGACGTCTCGCCTTCCAATCCGGTCTTGAAAATGGAGTACATCACCAGGTAGGGATTGGCGTCGGGCGCGACCGCGCGCACCTCAATGCGCATGCTGCGTTGGTTGCCGATCGGGATGCGGATCATGGCGCCGCGATCCACCGCCGACGCCTTGAGCTGATTAGGAGCTTCGAAATGTGGATCGAGGCGGCGATACGCGTTTACGCTGGAATTGAACACCAGGCACAGGTCGTTGCCGTGGGTGAGAATGCGGTCCATGAACTCGTAGCCGAACTTGCTCAGTTTTTCTTCTCCTTTGGGGTCCCAGAACAGATTCTTGCCGTTTCCGCTCACCGACACGTTGGTGTGCATGCCGCTGCCGTTGACGCCCACAATCGGCTTGGGCAGAAAACATGCCGTCAAACTCATATTCCGCGCCACCTGGCGGCAGATCAGCTTGTAGAGTTGAATGTGGTCGGCGGCCGCCACCACTTCGGCATAGTTGTAGTTCACTTCGAACTGGGAAGGCGCCACTTCCGGGTGGTCCTTTTCGTTTTGAAAGCCCATCGCACGCTGCACTTCGGCGGCGGTATCGATAAAGGTGCGCAGCGGGTCGCCCGGCAGCGAGTGGTAATAGCCGCCAGTATTGACGTACTCGAACTTGCCCGTTTCGTGATAGCGGCGCTCGGCGTCCGCACCCGCGAACAGGAAGCCCTCGATTTCATTGGCGGCATTGAGTGTGTAGCCATGTTTTTTGTGCGAGCCCTCCGCGAACAGCTTCAGCATGCTGCGGATGTCCGCCGTGTAGGGCTCGCCGTTCTTGTCAATCACCTCGCCGAACACCAGTATCTTGCCCGGTCCAAAGATATCGGCGGGGCCCCAATAGAAAGCGCTCCAGTCGATCCCGAGGCGCAAATCGCTCTCCCGCTGGGCGGTAAATCCGCGGATCGAGGAACCGTCGAAGGTCAGGTTCTCGTAATTCTTGAGCAGAAACTTCTTGTCGTAGTCGAGCATGTGCAGCCGGCCTTCGAGGTCGCTGAAGAGCACGGTCAGGGCCTTGACGCGTTTTTCGTCGGTCAGGTACTTCAGACGCTCTTCCTGGATTTTGCCCGGGTCAACGCGGTCCAGGCGCTGCCTCTTCGCTTTCAGATTCATCTCTTCCAGTTCGTCGTAGGGGATCGCCAGAAAATTCCGCAGTTCAGTCGACATGCTTCTCCTTAAGGGTTGGGCTTGCGCCGCAAGATGACATCCAATTAGCTGACCCATAAGGCTATCGCGTGGACGAGACAACCACAAATAAAAATGGTTTATGGTAACGATTAGTTTATTTGCTTTACGGATTGCATCAGGAGTGGTGCATTCCAAGCTTGTGGGACTTTCGCCTTCTTTGCGATCTCGGCATCTCCGCGGCAGAATTGGTTTCTTGTGCAGGCGGCGGGCGTGTCATGAAATAATCACAAGCCTGAGGAGAACAGGTGACTTGCGCAATCTGTAACGAACGAAAAGAGAAACGGTTCTGCCCGGCGGTGCACGGAAAGATCTGTGCGCAGTGCTGCGGAGAACAGCGCGAGGTGACGCTCGACTGTCCGAGCGATTGTCCGTATCTGCAACAAGCCCGTCAGCACGAGAAGCCCCGCGCCCCCCGCGAACCCGATCGCGAGGCGTTGTTTCTCCAGATCGCACTCGACGAACGGTTTCTCCACGAGTTCAAGTACCTGATCCTGGGACTGTGCTCCGCCCTCACCAGGAGCACGCGCGCGAACCGCGACTTGAAGGACTCCGATCTGATCGCGGCGCTCACTTCTCTTGCCAAGAGTTACGAAACATTGGTGAACTCGGGACTGATCTACGAGCCGCCGACCGCCAACATCGCGCATCGGGCAGTGGCAGCCGAAGTTGAAACCATGCTGAAGGAATATCGCGAGTCTGAGCAGAAGCACGTGGGCTACCTCAAGCTGAAGGATTCCGACGTTCTGAAAGCGCTCGTGTTTCTGGTCCGGACGGGTCTGACACGCACCTCTGGACGCCCCAAGTCGCGGGCCTTTGTGGATTTCCTGTTCACGCAAGTCCCCGAGAAGCCGTCGGCCATTGCTGCGCGGGAAGCGGGGAGCGGGATCATTGTTCCCTAGCCCTGAGGTGACAGGTCTCAAGTCTCGGGTGTCAGAGTCCGCACCGCGGGCCCACTGGGCAGCCCGGCCAGCAGTTGGCGCGCAGTCTTTTTGATCGCGGGATGCAGTACCCCGGGAGCAATCTCGGCCAGCGGCTCCAGTACAAACCTGCGCTCGTGCATCGCCGGGTGCGGAATTCTCAGGCCCGGTTCGTCAATCACACGATCTCCAAACAACAGGATATCGATGTCCATGATGCGCGGTCCCTTGTCCCGAGCGCGCCGGCGCCCCATCCCCTCTTCGATCGCAAGAGCGTGCGCCAGCAGGTCGCGCGGCGTTTCGCTGGTTTCGAGCGCAACCGCGCAGTTGAGAAACCACGGCTGATCCCGGAAATCCACCGGCTCGGTTTCGTAGAGACCCGACTTTGCCTGCATTGTCCCTGCCTCAGCCAGACGTTCGATGGCCGCACGCAGATTGGCTGCGCGATCGCCCAGGTTCGATCCCAGCGACAGATAGACGAGTTCCGGCAAATTCAAGGTCACAATCGAAAGCGCCCATTCTACGCGAAGCTGGGAGTTCGCAGGCTTTCGTTCGAAAACTGTCATATACAGAAATCATAAGACTACGCCTGATGTCAGGGACCTGCCGGTACCTCGGTTACTTTCTCCCAAGCCCCTTTCATAGTTACCATCTGGTATTGTCATGAACCTGGACTCCCTACTTATCAGCCGGGATGCAGCCCTGCTCGGGGTGCTGCGCCCCACGCTGGAGAAAATGGCAGTGGACATCCAGGTTTGCGGGGACATCAAGCCCGCGAGCGACCTGCTCGCCAAGCGGAAATTCGACGCGGTGATCGTGGATTGTGACGATCTGCAAGGCGGCGACGATCTGCTCAAGGCCCTCCGCAATACGCAGAGCAACGCCCGATCGGTCGCCTTCGCCGTCTTGAATGGCAAGACCAGCACCCAGGCGGCCTTCCAGTCCGGGGCCAACTTTGTGCTCCAGAAACCGCTTACGCCCCTGAACGCCACCCGCTGTTTCAACGCCGCCCTGAATTTTATGGTAAGGGAACGACGCCGGTACTTCCGCCATCCGGTGGAAATGGCGGTGCGGATTGTTCTTCCCAACGCGCCGGAATTGGCCGCCACCTCGACCAATGTGAGTGAAGGCGGCATGGCCCTCCGCCTGGCGGGCAAGTTGCCCAGGGATGCCCAAGGCAAGCTGCAATTCACGTTTCCCGGCTCCAACACCTCGCTCGAGCTGAAAGGCGAGATCGCATGGGTCGACGGCACAGGTCACGCAGGAATCCGGTTCGTCGAAGTGCCCCAAAGCTCGCAATATCAGCTCGACATGTGGCTCACCGAACGGATGCAAAATGAATTGCCCAGTCGGTTGCAGGAATACGTCCCGCTCCATTAACCCCATTGTCGGATTCCGCGACTCGGCGCGGGTTGTGTGGATGAACGCGCCTTGCAGGCGCTTTCATAACGCAGCACTGACGGCACGCTGAAGGCGTGCCCTGCTACGAAGAGTAATTTCCCCAGGCTGCCAGGGAAGAAATGGCCGAGCAGACGAATTGGATGAGACGCGTCTCAGAATCTATAAGGATGTCGCGCACGCCGGGTTACTCCCAGCTCTTCCTCCTACCGCTCATCTATGGAACCTCTGAACAAGTATTGGCTTGCACCGAACAGGCGTGCTGAATGCTGGCTTTGCGCGGACAGGAGTGTCCGCGCCACACCTGGTTCAGAGGCTCCCTAAAGCTGTTTGCTTCCATTGCCGATTCTTTAAGACGAGTCCCTGTAACGCGTCTGAGTAGCCGCTTCCTTGATAATGGCAGCCGAGCTAAGATCCACTCGGCGTCAAAACTCACCGAAGCAGGGTGGACAGCGAACCACCTGGATTGTTCTGGCGTGTTGGGGTCGGAGGTTCAGGGCGAAATGCAGGTCTTGGTAGTCGAGGACTCAGCCGTGTATCGCAAGCTGATCGGCGACCATCTACAAGCATGGGGCTTCAGCGTAACAGCCGCGGCGGATGGCGCGCAAGCGTCGGCCATGCTCGAGCGTCCCGACTCCCCCAAGCTGGTTCTTCTTGACTGGGTGCTTCCCGACATCGAGGGCATCGAACTCTGTCAACAGATCCGGGAAGCCGGGTCGTCCCGCCCCTACGTCTACGTCATCCTCCTGACCAGCAAAGACGGCCGCCAAAACATGCTGCACGCGATGGAGGCCGGGGCCGACGACTATCTTGTCAAGCCCTTTGATGAATTGGAGCTGAAAGCCCGTCTGATGGTCGGCAAACGCATCCTCGACTTGCAGGACGAACTCGTGCAGGCCCGCGAGGCCATGCGCCACGCCGCCACTCACGATTCTCTTACCGGGTTGCTGAACCGCGGTGAGATTCTCGCTATGCTGCAGCGGGAATTGGAGAGAGCCCGGCGGGAGCGGAAACCGGTCAGCATCATCCTTGCCGATATCGACCATTTCAAGCGGGTCAACGATGCGCTCGGGCATCTGTTCGGCGATCGCACGCTGCAGGAGATCGCGCGCCGGCTCCGTTCCGGCTTGCGCGTGTATGACGGAATTGGCCGATATGGGGGAGAAGAATTTCTTCTAGTGATGCCCGGCTGCGGTTTGGCGGACGCTCTGTCACGTGGCAATGAGCTGCGAGAACTGGTTGGCGGAACACCCGTAGCTCTCGATGCCGAGAAGAAAATTACCGTGAGTATGGGCGTCGCGGTTTCGGAATGCGTTGGGAAAGACGAAGCGGAAGCGCTACTAAGCCGCGCGGATGCCGGCCTCTATGCGGCCAAGGGAAATGGCCGCAACCGAGTCGAGCATTTCGCGAGCCAACCCAAGAAACGCGGCGCACGGCAGACTCCGAAGAAATAGACGGCCGCTCAGGGTAACCCCGGTTCTACCACTGCCCAGCTTTGAGGTACTCGTCGATCCCTTTTGCCGCTCGTCGCCCCGCGCCCATCGCTAGAATGACAGTCGCACTGCCGGTTACAATATCGCCGCCCGCGAACACTCCCTTACGCGAGGTTCTCTGGGTCGTCTCGTCGGCTTGAATGTAGCCTCGTTTATTCGTATTCAGCCCCGGCGTCGTACTTTGCACGATCGGGTTCGCACTCGTTCCAATGGCAATCACGGCCACCGAGAGTGGCACCTCGTATTCCGAGCCCGCGATCGGTACCGGCCGCCGCCGCCCGGAAGCGTCGGGTTCGCCCAGTTCCATTTTCTGGCAACGCGCGGCGCTCAACCATCCCTTGCCGTCCGACAGGAACTCCACCGGCGCGGCGAGCGTATGGAACTCGATTCCTTCCTGTTTCGCGTGTTTCACTTCTTCGATACGCGCCGGCATCTCAGCCTCGCTGCGCCGGTACAGCACATAAGCTTTGCCTGCGCCCAGCCGCAGTGCCGACCGGATCGCATCCAGCGCCGTATTCCCGCCGCCAATCACGACCACGTTTTTGCCGCGGAAGTCCACCATCGGCTCGTCGTACTTTGGGAACTCATAGGCGTGCATCAGATTGATGCGTGTCAGAAATTCGTTTGCCGAATAGACGCCATTCAGGTGCTCGCCCGGAACGCCCATAAACTGGGGCAGCCCGGCGCCCGTCCCGATGAAGACCGCGTCGTAGCCTTCCTCCTCCAGCAGTTCGTCGATGGTGACCGTGCGGCCTACCACCACGTCGGTCTCGAACTCCACGCCCATGGCGCGCATGTAGTCGACCTGCTCGCGGATGATCTGTTTTGGAAGGCGAAATTCCGGAATGCCATACGTGAGCACGCCGCCGACTTCATGCAATGCCTCGAATACGTGCACCTGGTGCCCCTTCTGCACCAGATCGCCCGCCGCCGTCAGACCCGAAGGCCCGCTGCCCACGATGGCAACTTTCTTCCCCGTCGGCGCAGCCCTCACGATGTTCTTCACGTCGAAGTGCTGCTGTTCGTAGTCGGCGACAAAGCGCTCCAGGTACCCGATGCCCAGCGACTCGCCTTTTTTCTTGAGCAGACAACCGCCTTCGCAGTGGTCCTCCTGCGGGCAAACGCGGCCCGTGATCGCGGGCAGCACATTGTCTTCGCGGATCTTCGCCGCGGCTCCCAGAAAATTCCCTTCCACGATCAACTGCACGAACTCTTTTACCTTGACGCCCACCGGACAGGTCTCGGTGCAGCTGGGTTTGGCGCACTCGATGCAGCGCAGCGCTTCCTGTCGCGCCAACTCTGCCGAGTAGCCAAGATTCACTTCGGTGAACTCATGGGCGCGTATCTGCGCAGCCTGCTCCGGCATGTGCTGCCGCGGCATCTTGATGCGCTCGCGGTTGGGAATGGGATTCTTCGACTTTGTCGGAGTCGTAGGCATTACTTTCCCTCCAGTGCACAAGCCGTTTCGGGCTCAGTCTGAGCTGCCGCGGCTTTTGCCGCTTCCAGTTCACGCTGGTAGTCTTCCATCGAGCGCTTCTCCGCGTCGCGATACATCGAGTTGCGTTGCACCAGCACCGCGAAGTCGACGCGATGCGCATCGAACTCCGGCCCATCGACGCAGGCGAACTCACTCTTGCCCTCAACCAGCACGCGGCAGCCGCCGCACATTCCCGTGCCGTCGATCATGATCGGATTCAGGCTGACCAGCGTGCGAATGCGCTCTTTGCGCGTCATCTCCGCGACCGCCCGCATCATCGGGATCGGCCCCACCGCCAGCACCAGGTCGATGCGCGTTCCGTTCTCGATCAACTGGCGAAGCTTGTCGGTGACCAGACCCTTGTCGGCATAGCTGCCATCGTCGGTGGTCACAAAGACGGTGTCGCTGACCTCGCGCATCTCGCATTCCAGCAGAACGAGACCCTTATTCCGCCCGCCCAGAATCGTGATCACGCGGTTCCCGGCCCGCTTCATCGCTGCCGCCGTGGGATAGGCCATCGCCGTGCCCACGCCTCCGCCCATCACCACGACCGTGCCGAAGTTCGCGATCTCAGAAGGTTTCCCCAGCGGCCCAACGATATCGAGAATGCTGTCGCCGGTCTCAAGAGAGTTCAGCAGGTGGGTGGTTTTGCCGATCGACTGCACGACCAGGTTGACCGTGCCTTTTGCCGCATCCGAGCGCTCGATGGTGAGTGGGATGCGCTCGCCGGTCTGGTTGACGCGCAGGATCACGAACTGCCCCGGGCGCTGCTTGCGCGCAATCCGGGGCGCTTCCAGAATGAATCGCTTAATTCCAGGGGCAATGAACTGAGCGTGGACGATTTTGAACACAGGATATTCCCTCGAACTCCAGATGTATTGTCACGTGGCCTTGTGACATGAGGCTGTGACGGACATCACAAGGCAGTGGTCAGTGCTCAGTGCCCAGTGGGCAGCGCCTGGCGGAGTTTGGGAAATGGTTGAAGTGGTAGCCTTTGCGTAGGGGTTCCGTGTGGAGGTTGAGTGGGATGACTGACCACTGGCCACTGACCACTGGCTACAGCATTCGCATCAAGCAGTTCGCCCGCGAGGTGGGATTCGATCTCTGCGGCATCGCGCCCGTCCGTGCCTTCGGCGAACTCGAATCTTTTCCCGCCTGGATCGCCGCCGGCCAGCACGGCGAAATGAAATACATGGAGTCGCGCGACGAAGCCGGAGAACTCAAGCGAGCGTCGTTGGCGCGGGTTGCTTCCTGGGCCCGCAGCGTGATCGTCTGCGCGATCAACTACAACACGGCGCATCCATATTCCACGCAAACCGGAGATGCCGGCCAAGGATGGATCTCGCGCTACGCCTGGAGCGGGGAGGACTACCATGAAGCCGTCCTCGACCGCCTGCGTCAGCTCGAAGATCGCCTTCGCAAGGAACTTACTAACCACCACTCACCAACCACTAACCCTTACTTCCGCAGCTACGTTGACACCGGCCCGCTCGTCGAGCGCGTCTATGCCAAGTACGCCGGCGTAGGCTGGATCGGCAAGAACACTTGCATCCTCAATCAGAAGCTGGGATCGTGGCTGTTTCTCGGAGTCATTCTCACTTCGCTTGAACTCGAGGCCGATCTGCCCGCGCCCGACCGCTGCGGACGCTGCACGCGCTGTCTTGACGCCTGTCCCACCCACGCCTTCGTGGCCCCTGGCCAACTCGACGCGCGCCTCTGCATCTCGTATCTGACCATCGAGAAGCGCGGCGACATCTCCGACGACCTTCGCTCCGGCATGGGCCGTCACGTTTTCGGCTGTGACATCTGTCAGGACGTCTGCCCGTGGAACCGAAAAGCGCCCGTGACCGCCGCAGCGGAATTCCAGCCGCGCGAAGGGCTGGTCAATCCTGCGCTCGACTGGCTGGCCGAAATGCGGCCCGAGGAATTTCGCACCGTCTTCCGCGGATCGCCCATCCGGCGCACCAAACTCTCCGGCCTGCGGCGCAACGCTGTCATTGCGATGGGCAACAGCGGCGATGCTAAGTTTCTGCCGAGTGGGGCACCCGCAGTGTTAGCAGTTTCGTGTGACAGTCTGGCCTAATCAGTTCTTGACTGTCATCGTGTCAGAGTTGACGGCTTTCTTCCCGGATACTCCTTCGAGTCCCGCCAAGACTCCCCGGTAGTCGTTCTTGTCGCACTGCATGGCAAACCCGCCCTTTTTGTCGCCGTCGGCCCAGGTCAAGCCGACGTAGTGCTTCTTCGACTTGGTGAGGGCCATCAGTCCACCGATCCCAAGTGACACTACAGCAAGTCCAATCGCAGCTCCTATTCTCCGATGTACGTCCTGGCCGTAGGTGATTTCCGTGATTGCAGACACCGGAATGACCGCAACCTCCGTCTTATCCTTCACCATCCGAATTTGTTTTGCTTCTATGTACAGCTTCACGTCGGAACCGGCTTTGAGATCGGGCAGCGAACCCCCGTCATAGGCGACCTTATATCCGTTATCCCCAGCGAACATCATGGTGGGAATTGCGATACACAGCACGACAGCAAGCAAGCACTTCATTATTAGACACTCCTGAGCCCCAGGCGATAGTGGCAGTTACTATTTCTGACATTTTGCCTGCGTATTGGCAGTGATCGGGGATACGGGACATTGTGACGGCTGATTGGATAACCGTCGGTTTCACCGTGGCGCAGTACACGGTATACACCATAATCATCCAGAAGAGCGCAAGAACACAGGTGCGAAGGAAGCGCGGCCCAGTTTGCGCAGGAGAGTTCTGTTCCGGCGAAGCTCAGCCAGACGACTAGCAGCCCCCACAGACGGCCGGATGGCGATCGGCAGAAGCCACAAGCACGGTCACAAGTGGCCGGACCGACCGGTATGAAAAAGAGGGGAGCAAAATTCCGCTCCCCCCGTGTTATTGCTGCGTCATTTGGTCACGTTGTAAGGCCGCATCATCTCGTTGTCTTCATGGTCGAGGATGTGGCAATGCACCATGTATCCGGGCCCCGTGGTGGGATCGAACGCGAAGGGGTTCGTACCGGGGGCGGTCGTGCCCACCGCATTGGCTTGCGGTGCGAACCGCACCACGACGCGAGTTACCTGGCCGGGAAACATCTTGAACGTGTCCTTCCATCCCGCCTCTTCCGGCAGCGGTAGCCGGATATGACCCTGCAGGTTGGGTGCCATGTCGGGATTACCGCCCACCGCGCCGGCAGCATTGGGTGTGTTATAGGAATTCGGCGGGCCGAACCCAGGTGCAAACACGCCGCCCGGGAACGAGGCGTCGTAGGTCTGTCGGTACTGCGTGACGTTGAACATCTGCCGATTAATGAGCTGGAACTGAATCAAGTGGATGTGGATTGGGTGTGCATCGGCGGTGGTGTTGATGATCTCCCACTCTTCCGTGGAGCCGACGCGCGGCAGTTCCGTAGCGAAATTGCCGTTAACGGGCGTGGAGCCCGGAATCGCCGTAGTCGTGCCCTCCTCCAGGCCGTCAAATCTGCTGTTGTTGACCAGCACTTCGACCGGCCCGCCTGCGCCCTCGACCTCAACCAGCACCAGTTGCCGCTTGACATCCGGCGTGACCCCCGCGCCCAGTGTTCCCGCTGCTGGGTTGGCCAGACGCACCATGGGAGTGCGCAGGGGCGCGAACGTCGCTGGGTTGTAACTCGTGTCCGTGCCTTGCAGCGGTGAGACCACACGGAATTGCATGACCTCACCAAACGTGTGCGGGTGGGGCGACATACCGTTGGGGAAGGGCGCCTTGGCGCTGTTGACCAGAGTGAGGGTCTGCCCGGCGAAGCCGGCGAAGTCGATGATGACATCGAAGCGCTCGGCAGGCGCCTGAAGCAGACGGTTGTCGAGTTTAGGATCGTTCAGCTTCACGGGGATATCGAGCAGGCCGCCGTCGGTGCCGATCACAAAGAATGCCGGGCCAGGTTTATTGGTGTCGCGGTTTTGCAGTCGTAGCTCGTAGAACCGCGCGTTCGAGCCATTCAGGAAGCGGAAGCGATAGCGGCGTGGCTCGACGTTGAAGAATGGCCAGGATTTGCCATTCACAACGATGACGTCGCCGAAGAACTCCGGAATCCAGAAGGGATGGATTTCCGGATTCGGTGGTGTCCCGTTGAGCCCGGAGTTCGAGCCATCCGGGAAGTAGAGCTGCCCGTTGGTGTCGAACTGGCGATCCTGGATGACAATCTCATTTTCATAAGGGCCTGCCGGCAGGCCGATCGGGTTATTGGCGAGGCCGGTGTCGCGACTGTCGCGCACCAGATAGAACGCCGCCAATCCGCTTAGGACGTTCAGGCGGGTCATGCCGAGCGCGTGGTCGTGGAACCACAGCGTGGTGGCGTCTTGCGTGTTCGGATAGCGATAAACGGCCGCGTTCTTCGCCGCCCTGCTGAAAGTGCGGTAGGCGCTGCCGTGCAGCCCGGTCGAAGTGAACCAGGCTTCGGGCCCGCCATCGAACTCAGATTGGACCTCGGCGCCGTGCAAGTGCGTGACCAGCGGGATCGGTCCGGTGTAGGGCGGAGGTGGAAATGCCAATGTATCCATCTGCTTCAGCGGGTCGGCCCAATGGATGGACTGATCCACGGTGAGGAATTGCTGCAGGAACGGTGAAACCAGGTTGTTAATGTAGGTGACGGTCGTGGCGGTGCCTTTCTTCGCCTCGATCGTGCGCCCCGGATAGCTCGGCCCGTGGCCGTTGAGGTTGTAGCCCCAGACGAAAGTGCTGGGGAAACCGGCCGGCAGGATCTGCTGCCGGAACTCCTGCATGTTGGCCGTGATGCTGGTCGCAGTCACTCGCTTGCCAACGAATGTCGGCAGCGGGTCAACATAGCGCGGGACACTTCCGCCCAGCAAGGGTTCCTGAAAGGTAGTGACAGAAGCTGCGGCAGGCAGGTTCCACTTCACGGGGAGAGCAACTCCTGCGCTGGCCAGAGCTGCGAACTTCAAAAAATCACGCCTACTTGACATGTACATCCTCCTGTTTCCGTTGTTTTTTGGTCGAATAACACAGACCGTCTCCTGCACGGGCAGACCGAGAGTGTTCAATAAAGGTCAGACACTTGTGACGGATCTCGCCGCTTTGGCACAGACCGGTCCCATTAGTTGGGGGTTGGCCTTCAGTAGGTTTTTCGTCTCAACCGGAAGGGGGCACACCGACAGCGGTCTGTTTCTCTCTGGGCGACAAGCAAGCCTCAAATCGGCCCGTTGCGCGAGGAAGAATGACTTATTAGTAAGAAAGGCAAATAAAGAAACCCGCTGGGAGCCCGCATCCCGACAAATTACCGACCTGGGCGCTGCCTCCTTCCTGGGGGGCATAGAAAAAAACACTTTGCTCGCTTAGTTGATACCCCGAATCCGAGGCGAGCACAATCGGTCGTGCTCTCTATTTTGCAGGGGAAAAACCTCGACCCGTTTCAATTCGGGAAAATTTCTGGTTCGCCGTTGCCGTTTCATGTCTCTTCGACCAGCCCAAGCACCGAACAGCCGAAACCCTTGATCCCAGGGCTGCAGTGAAAAACAGCGCGTCTTCGGGCCGAAACTCCAGAGGAAGGCGAACGCGAAGCCAGCCCCGGCAGGTCAGCCAGTTGGCTCAAAGGCGGTGGGCATCGGATTGGGCAAGGTTGTCCTGTTGCTCGCTTAATCGTGTAAAATTCTTGTGGCGAGTACGGTACACCGCTTCCGCGTGTGTTCATCCTGCCGGACTAAAGAAATCCAGTTTTAGGCCGGCGACCTTGAATACTCCCAACTACCAGGTAGAACCGCAGTCCTTCGGGTTAGCGGCACATTCCTGTCAGGAGAGCCTGAATGGCGAAGATCGCGAAGACAGCCGACCGCAAGAAGGTTATGGACACAACGAAATCGACCGCATGCCCCAAGTGCGGCAAAGACACGCGCATCGTCAAGCGCGTGAAAGACCGCGAGCGCGGCGTGCCGGGCGGGATTTATATCTCGTGCTCGGCGTGTGAATTTTTTGAAAAGTTGTGAGAGGCAGCAGTCAGTAGGGAAAGGACACATGGCGCGGCTTGCGGTCGCGCTTTTTGTTGAGAGACTCTGAAAACTTGGAACTTTCCGCTCTCAGGCGGGAACGAGCTGGCCTAGGATGGCGCGCGCCTCCGCGGCCGGGTCAGCTGCCGCGGTGATGTGGCGGCCCACGACGATATAAGAGGCTCCGGCGGCGATGGCTTCGGCGGGCGTGACGATGCGGGCCTGGTCGTCGGCGCCGCTGCCGGCAGGACGCACGCCGGGAGTGACGATGACGAAGTCGCGCCCGAACTCCTCGCGGAGAACGGATGCCTCCTGCGCGGAGGCAACGACTCCTTGGCAACCGTTCGAGAGTGCGAGGGCCGCGACCCGAAGAACCTGATCGACAACCCCGCCCCGGATCCCGAGCATACTGAGATCGGCCTCATCGAGACTGGTAAGGACGGTGACGGCCAGTACGAGCGGATAGGGATTGGTGGCCTGGGCCGCTTCGACTGCGGCGCGCAACATCTTGCCGCCCCCACAAGCGTGCACGGTCAGCATACTGACGCCGAGTTCGGCGGCTTCGCGAACCGCTGCGCCCACGGTGTTCGGGATGTCGTGGTACTTGAGGTCGAGAAAGACCTTGCGGCCGGAGCCAACCAGCTCGCGCAGGATGGCGGGCCCTTCGGCTGTGTAAAGCTGCATTCCTACTTTGTAAGCATGGGCGGAGTCGCCCACGGCCGCCACAATTTTGCGGGCGGCCGCAGACGAGGACACATCAAGGGCAACGATCAGACGCTGGCGCGGGTCCATCTTCGCCGAGTGTATCTCGTTTAGTCAAGCTTGGCTACCGGTTGCAGCAGCGCCACCGTGGTGGGCTGGTAAATGTCCAGGCGGACCTTTTGCAAACCGCGCTCCTTGAAGCCCAGCGCGCGCGCCGCATGGTAGGAAACGTCGATGATGCGGCCGTCAACCACCGGACCACGATCATTGATTCGCACCACTGCCACCCTGCCGTTCCTCAGGTTCGTCACCTTGACGAAGGTGCCCAACAGAAGAGTAGGATGGGCGGCGGTGAAATCGCGCATGTTGTAGGGCTCTCCGCTGGCGGTTGGCTTGCCCTGAAAATCTTCTCCGTACCAGGACGCGGTGCCTACTTGGTAAGGCCTCGCCTTCCTGCTCTTGTGGGATTTCTGACCGCTGGTCGTAATGACCGGCGGGATAGTGACCTTGGCGGCTTCCGAGCTCCCTCGCCCGGATGCGGCTCCGGCCCCCAGACTGGCAACCGATAAGACAATCGCCAGACTTTCGGCTAGACGTCGTCGCATTCAATGACCTCGCAGTTTTGAAAGTCGTCGTTCTCTAGGGTCGCATTCTCCTTTGCTCTGATGTTCTGAAGATGGTAGTGGGCCGGAGGGGGTGTGTCAACCAGTAAAATCCTGTACATAGTTAACTATATAGTAATTAACAAATTACTTAACACGATGATAAATAGAGTTTTGTTATCTATGTTGTTGAAACAATTGGTACCATGTGGTTTATATAGAAGTAAACATTCCAAAACGCGGCCGAAAAGAAATCGTGTAAGCCATTTTGGAATGTTAACCTTACGAGAATATCTTGTTAATAGCAATGTAATCATATACTTATGGTTGAGTCCGACAACTCTATTCTATTCTACGTAAACGGCCAACCGTTCTATTCTCGCAAACGGAAGGAAGAACGACGCGAGTCTTTATGGCCCGAAATCGGGCATGAGGTGGAAGGGGAGTTCCCAGGCTGGGCGTTTGGGTTTAGAGTGGGCGGCATGGTTTTGCGACCTCCTGTGGTACTCACGATAGCCGGGTTTGACCCCTGTTCGGGAGCCGGGATCACCGCCGACATCAAAACGATCGCCGCCCACGACTGCTATGGGGTTTGCTGCGTCACCGCCCTAACGGTTCAGTCGACCCAGGGGGTGCGGCGGGTCGAGGGAGTGGATCCCACGATCATCCACGAGAGCTTGCAGGAACTCGCCTCCGACCTTGAGATTGAGGCTGTCCACATCGGGATGCTCGGGAACGAGCAGGCGGTCAATGCGGTTGCTCGTTTCCTAGATAAGTCAAAGCTGCCCCACGTCGTTCTGGATCCAATCCTGAAGTCCAGTTCCGGAACCGATCTGCTGGATGCGGCAGGAACCAGGCTGATGATTGAGAAGTTGGTGCCGCTGGCGGAGGTAGTGACGCCGAACCTAAACGAGGCGAGCGCGTTAACCGGCATAGCAGTCACGAACCTGGACGAGATGCGCAAGGCTGCCGCTCGTCTGCACTCGCTGGGAGCGGCGAACGTAGTAGTGACAGGCGGACACCTCGACAAGGCGATCGACTTGCTGAGTTTCAGTACCCGCCGGGGGACAGAGCAGGAAGTATTTAAGGCGGACCGCCAGCGATCAAATTCCACCCACGGTACGGGGTGCGCTTTTGCGACTGCCCTGGCTTGTCATCTGGCGCAGGGGCGGGGGCTGCCGGAAGCGGTTCTGCTCTCCAAGGCCTATGTCGTGGCTGCGATCGCAAATGCCCACCCTCTGGGACGCGGCATTGGACCCGTGCACCACCTATATCGCATGAACCTTCAAAGGCGCCGCAGCGCGGTAGTGGCGGACGAGGAGCGCGCACACTCGCGCGGCTGAGGTTCGGGAGAGAAAGCTGATCTAGGAAGATTTCTTCAGCAGACAGCCCGCAATGAACGCCGAGATCGCTCCCAGCAGCCATTCGATACGCCAGATCTGAATCGCCTGCCAATCAAGCACAGTTCTGGCACTGAAGACCACGCCTACGGCCAGCGCTCCTACGATGCAGACGGTACCTACGAGGAAGGCGATCACGGAGGCGGCGGTTAGCCCGAGCCTGACACCGAGGGCGCTGAGTTCGGAGACTCCGGGAATTTCCAGTGCGCGCGAGGCCGGGTTCAGTTCGGGCCGGGTCGCGCCGCAGGAATGACAAAAGCGCGAGCTGACGATGAACTCGGTTCCGCAACGCTGGCAGGTTTCGATGAATTCCTGGGTGGCCGCACCATCGGACGCCACAGGCTGCAACGGCGGGCGCCAAAACTCGTGCTGGACCTGGTTAGCGACTTCCCCCATACTTCTCCCATCCTCTAGCTAAACTTCGGATCGCAAGCCGATTACCAAATTAAATTGATGCAAATGGGGTAGTTATGAGTGCATCGCAGTGCCAGCAAGCGGGTCAGGAAGGCAAGAATTACCCGACCCACCCCGAAATTCCCATTCCAAACTCCATATGTCGGATGCCAGCGTGGGCCGACGGGCGGCAGTGGTGCAGTTTGAGTTTGTCCGACGGTTGTCTTTGCGCCCTTAGCGAGGTCCTCGGCGCACTTTGCGGTTTAACACCTTTAACCGCAAAGCTCGCAAAGAAAGGCCGCAAAGTCCGCAAAGCAAGAGGCGGTCGAGATTCTGAACTGCACCACTACCCGACGGGCTTCCCCTTAGCTGCCTTGAGCTGAATCGGGTAAACTGAACTGAACGTGGCTCGCGCTCCCTGGATTCGCCCCGCTGTGCTTGCCCTCTCTCTGCTGGCCTGGGCGGAATCCTGCTGGGCCGCCGACGCTGGCGCGCCGATAGTTTACCGCCCCGCCGACCCGCTGAATCAAGCTTCATTCGACCGTCTCTATAACCTCGATCACGATGCGGCCATCCAGGGTTTTGAGAAGGTGGTAGCTCATCATCCGAACGCTCCCTTTGCCCTCAATCATCTGCTTTCGGCGGTGCTGGTGCGCGAGCTGTATCGCATGGGGGCGATGAACACCGGCGAGTACGCCAACGACAATTTCATCGGACAGGCACACCGCCCAGCCGATCCGGCGCAGAAGCAACGCATCAAGCAACTGGTGGAGCAGGCGGAGCGACTGGAGAATGCCCAACTCTCGCACCACCCGAACAATGTGGACATGCTCTACGCGCGGGGCGTGACACGCGCCCAGTTTGCGCTCTACACCGCGCTCATCGAGCGGGCCTGGTTTTCTTCCACGAACGGGTGCTCGAGCTGGATCCGCATTATACGGATGCCAAGCTGGTGCTGGGGACCCACAACTACGTGATGGGCAGCCTGCCGCTGGCCGTGAAGGTGGCGGTCGCCCTGGTCGGACTCAGCGGGGACAAGGGAAAAGGAATTCAGTATCTGTTCGATGCGTACCACTCGAACGGCGAAACCAGCGTGGATGCCGGAGTTGTGTTATTGGTGTTTCTGCGGCGGGAACATCGCTACGGCGAGTCGCTTGAAATTGCACGTGCACTGAGCCCCAGGTTCCCGCGGAATTTCTTCTTCCCCCTGGAGGAAGCGAACCTGCTGCGGGCATCGGGCAAGAATTCTGAGGCCGAGGAGCAGTATCGCCGCGTGTGGCAGAACGGACGAGCGGGAAAGTATGGCAACCTGCACTACGAGATTGCTGCGCTTGGATTGGGCAACTCGCTGCGCAGCGAAAAGAACTACACTGCCGCTGCGGCGGCGTATGAATTGGTAAACGATGTGGCCGGGGCCGATCCGGAATTGCTGCAGAAGGCGAACCTGGGCGCCGGCGAGATGTACGACCAACTCCAGAAGCGTGAGCTGGCGGTGAAGAAATACGAAGCGGTCGTAATGGCCAACGGCGGCAACGTCGAGGCCGACAAGGCGCGGAAGCTGATGAAAGAGGCGTATCGCGAGTAGCAGTTGCCAGTAGTCCGCAGCTCTGAGCTTCGAGCTACGGGCTGCGAGCGGGCCGCGGCGAATCAGACTGCCTTTGTTCCTTCACCCGCGAGCCGAGAGCCGAAAGCCGGAACTTTATGCCCGCCACGCGCGTACCTTCAATCGAGGGAGGGATTATGTACTGCAACGCTTGCGGCAAGGGAATCGTTGAGGATGCGCGCTACTGCACCTACTGCGGAACGGTGGTCGGGGCTGCGCCGCGGCCGAAGCGGTTGATTCGGTCGCGGTCGAAACGCAAGATCGCGGGCGTCTGTGCGGGTTTTGGCGAACACCTGGATCTGGACGTTTCGCTGGTGCGCATCCTGTGGGTCTTCGTAACGTTCATGGCAGGAGTCTTTCCCGGCGTGATCGCCTACGTTTTGGCCTGGATCATCGTCCCCGAAGAGCCGGAAGTCCGCCCGGTGGTGGCTGCGGGACAGCCGGTAACGGGATAGTAAGCCAGCTGCTGGCGAACCGGGCGTCCACGCCCGGCGGAACGGGCCGTTTGGCAGCGCCGGCGCTCACATTCCCTCCGAGGGCTTGCCTTGTGATCGCACCGTCGCGCGCTGCTCTCCTTCGATGCCCGGAAAGATGTCATACACATAGTCGTAGGCGGCCAAGACAGTCTGGTTGAGGGTGCTTGCCTGAACCCGCTTGACGATTTCTTCGCGCGAGAGATCGAAGATCGCCTCCAGAATCTGCGCACGCTCCCGTTTGTCCGCTTGTCCCACGACGAAGAGCACGCGGGCGCTGTGCTGGATGTAACGGGGCGAAAGCAGTTGCCGCTTCAAAAGCTCCATGATGATGGGCGCTTTAGCGCGGTCAAAGCGGCCTGGATCGCCGCGCCGGTCCAGTTCGGCGAAGAACTCCGCTGTCCATTCGTTGTGATAGTCCCAGACCTTCTCGAACAGTTCCCTGGTGAAGAGGGAACCAGCCTTGACCTCAGAGGCGTTCACACCCAGTACGACCCCATCCTCGGTGAGCACCGGCCGCTGCAGGTAGCCGTTCTTGGTGATGGCGGCCTGGTGATGGACAAGGCTCCACAGCCACGATACATCGATCCGGTAGGTGGCGAGGTCATTCATGAAACGCAGCTTAAGTTCGTAGTCGTCGATTGCCGCCGCGAAGTTGCCGTTGAGGATCTGGAAGCCATAGTTCGCCGCCATGTAGAACGCGTGCTGGATGTGTTCAATGGTGACCTCACCCTTCGGGACGCCGTAGATGGAGTCCCAAAGTTCTTGCGTGAAGAGTTTCTCCGGTGTGTCCAGACTGTCCTGGGTGATGACCCAGGGCGTGATCTTGCCTTGCGGGTTCAATAAGCCACGGGATTGCAGCAGGAGCCGCTCCGCGTCAACCAGACCACTGGCGACCGTGGGTACCGGATTCCCCTTCACGTCCACAGTCTCTCGCGGCGCATCGAGGATGGCCTGCACCTGCGTCACAGGGGCCCGTAAGGGCTCATTACCGGCGGCCACGTAGGCCGTCTCCGGGCTGGCGACCCAGCTTTGCCGGTAGGTATCATAGAGTCGTCCCTTCACTCGTCCGACAAGAACGTCTTCCAGGGTGGGCTGTTGACCTGCGGGCAGCGGCTCCTCGGGCACAAACATGAGACCGAGCAGGCGCTCTCGCAGCTTGTCGATGACGATCGCCCGCAGAGCCAGTGGGTTATACCGCGAGCGGCCATAGGGATCGCTTGCTTGATAGATCATTACTGCCGCCATCCCACCAATGGGGGCGCCCTGAGTAAGTTCGCCATTCTTCATGCCGGCCATGAGCATCATCAGGGCGTTGTACCGCTGGTACGCAATCATGTTCGGGGAGGCCATGCCGATGGTTTGCGGATCCGGAAAGACGCCCTGCTTCTCGTCCTTCCAGATCTCGATCAGGCTGCCCAAGTAGTCCCAGCGGCCGACGTTCGTCCCCAGCAACCGGCGCCGCAAGACCCAGGCGATCACTGGCAAAAACCGGCCCGCATTTCCCTCCTCATAGAGCATCTTGATCTTGAAGGTGCCAGCCGGGACGCCAATCACGCCTTCCAGCCGCGCCAGAAGCTTCTCCACAATCAAGGCTTCCTGAGGAGTCTGAATCTTTGGAATGTAGTAATAGACGCCCGTGCCGGCGCGTTTGAGAGACTCGTAGTTGTTAAGAGTCCAGAGAACGGTAATGGGAACCGGGGCCGGCACCGGTTGCCCTTCGACCCTGATGTGGTCATAGCGCACGTGGATGCCGGGAGGCCGGCCAAACCGGGTCGGCCACTGCGCCGAGGAAGTGTTGATCTTGTACGCCCGCCGGTTTCCCTTCTTCACCACCTCATAGGGGCGGCCGGTCCAGCGGCCTTCGAAAATCTCTTTGGCGTTCTGCATGGCCGCAAACACTCCCACCGGCTGACTTGTAGGCGTGCCGTCGGGCTGGAAGTGAGGCGGTGAGGCGTCCTCAAAGTCCGGCATATTCATGGGCGCCGCGCTATTCAATGCGTTAAAAGCCATATCCAGCGGATGCCACGGCCCGGTGAGCTCCAAGCCGGGATTGGTCAACGGGTGGGCGTCCGGCGGGATGGGCACCTCATCGTTGAGGCGCCAGCGCCACTCGCTGTCTCGGCCGAGGCAGTTGTCAATCAGGCCTTGGACGATGTGGCGAAATGTCCAAAACTGCCCGCTCACCGGATCCTCAAACCTGTCGTCCCAGTTCGGCCAGGCATACTTCTCGCGGACCGGCGCGGGGGACTGCAGTAGCGCCCGGCGTGCGCTCAGGGCCGCAGCAATGTCGGGACTCAACTCGTGGGTGAGCGCGGCAATCGTCTGTTCGACATTGACATCTCGGCCGTTCACCTTCTTGGTGCCGAAGATGTCGGGGAACTTTTGGAGAATGTCTTCGCGGATCACGGCCGTCATGACCTCGGCCCTCCTCGGCCTTGCCTACCAGCGCAGGGAGCGTCGTGTCCCGGCGTTCTCGTCAACCATGTCAGCAATTCATTCTGAGCGAAGCAG
>WNGE01002219.1_pt1 | contig 29578 bp, 23 predicted proteins | sample 5400651 | NCBI WGS metagenome assembly WNGE01 (sample SAMN13153370, study PRJNA577476) | soil metagenome | isolation source: 60 cm soil or saprolite under grassland replicate 2 | place: USA:California | collected 2016-06-15
CATGACAGCCATGAAGTCACGCCAGGTGGTCTGGCCACTGCCCAGCTCGACAGCAGCACACTCTTACCTGCACCGGCCGACCCCACAACAACGGTCAGGCGCTGGCCAGCCCCTTCCGTCAGCCGGTCATGCAGCACGAACCTTGTGACCAGCGTGGTCGGCAGTGTCGTAGGCCGGAACTTCGCCATGGCAAATCGTGCGCCCAGTGAGGCGCCGCGCCCAGTCGTCGCGCCGTCTGCCACGACACCTCTCCCGCAGTTCCCCGCCCATAGGCGGTAGCCACAGGCCCGATCCGTTTCCTGATTGTAGGGTGAAGCACGATCGCGGACCAGGCTGCCGGGTCCCCGGGTCACCCTCGGATGGGTGATGACGCAGACTCAGCCCTCAGGCACGCTGGCGGCACGCTGAACCAGCAGACCGCGAGGCGTCACTTTGGTGCGACCACAGACGTATGAGATCACTTTCACGGGCCAGGCGGGCACCACGCTGCGCGCGGAATTCGACGACTGCGAGGTCACCACAGGCCCGGGCACGACAACCCTGCGCGCCGAGCTGCCAGACCAGGCAGCCCTGTGCGGACTCGTACTCCGGATCACCGGCCTCGGGCTTGAAATCCTCCACTTGCATATCGTGGCGCCGCCACCCGGGCAATGACTGATCTCATGCAGATCAGGGCGCCCGGGAGGGTCAGGAGCAGGTAACGATGACAGCTGCGCAGCCTGAGCGCCCAGTCGCTGAAGGAGTCCGCAGCCTTGAGGTGCGGTGGATCTTCCCGGGCCAGCTGGATACTGCGGTGGCCGGATGGTTCGGGCGCTTCCCGGCTCGGATGGAGTCGCGCGAGGACTCCTATCTCCTTGATCCGCATGTGCGCGGGCTGTCCGTGAAGGTCCGCGGGGGCGTGGCACTTGATATGAAGGTATACCGCGGCAGCCCGGGAATCCTCGAGGTGGCGGGATGCGCCCGTGGTCGCATGGAGTCCTGGCAGAAATGGTCCTTTCCCTGTCACCCTCTCAGCCAGGACAGCGGTAACCAGGCTGGTTGGAGGCCGGTCAACAAGAGGCGGCGAATCAGCCGGTTCTCACTGGCCAGCGGACGGATGCTGGCACGCGCCCCCGGGCTGGGCAAGGAGCCGCGGTGCGAGGTGGAACTCACCGAGGTCCGCATGCGAGGCGAGGCCTGGTGGACCCTTGGGTTCGAAGCGACCGACCCCGCCGACGTGCTCCGGCGCGAGCTCGCGGCCACCGCCGCGCTCGTATTCGCCGAGACCCTGCCGGGCGGAGTGGAACCCGGCACGGATGACTCCAGGTCCTATGCGGAGTGGCTCTGCCAGTGGCCGGCTGCCGGGAGTGACGCCGGTGCCTGATTCTCAATCCCTTTGTCAGACGGCGATGGATGAACTGCCAGATTGGTCCTGGTAGAGCGGTCGTCGCGGAACATGCCGATGAACATTCACGCGAGCGCCGGGCTAGGACGAGGACGGCCTGGCGGCCCGCACCACCCGGTGCGGGGGAGGCGCGACATCGGTGCTGCAGGTGATCGTTGAGGTGCCCGGCGGGTCGGCAGCCAAGAGCCTCGAGGCATCCATATGCACGCAATAGCAGCGGCCTCATCGGCGACACAGTACGGCGCGTGGGCCTATCTGGCCGTCTTCGCGCTGATGGCGCTGTCGTTCGCCGGGATACCGGCAATAGGGGCGGCGGTCGTGGGCTGGGCCGCCGTGCTGGCTAGCCAGGGAAAACTCAATATCTTTGTGGTGCTGATCGTGGCAGCGCTGGGCGCCGAGGCCGGCGGCCTGGCCGGTTACACCATCGGCGACCGGTGGGGCCGCCAGTTCCTGGACCGTCCCGGCCGTCGGCAGGAGCGGCGGCAGAAAGCCGTCGCCACGGCAGCGGCGATCTATGCGAAATGGGGACGTCTGGCCGTCTTTTTCACGTCGACTGTGATCTCCGGCATTCTGAGAATGAAGTACTCCCAGTTCGTGGTCTGGAATTTCGTCGTCGGTGCCGTGTACGTGCTGTCGGTCGGGCCCGCCGCCTACGGCGCGGGCAAGGTCGCGACCGATAAGCAGGACGGAGGCAGCCTGGGCGCACTAGTGGCCGGGCTGGCGATCGCGGCCGGTTGTGCCGCGCTCGCGGCAAGGTATTTCCGCCGCCGCAAGGCCCGCAGGCTGCTGCCAGGCGCCGCCGCGGCCAGTCGCAACGGAGGCAGGTGTGAAGATCTGTGATCAGCCCGGACTGGGGTGGACGGTGGTTCGGCGGCGCTAGCAGTCATGAGGCCCGCGCGCTGGCCCACGGGGTTGTCGGGCGGCGCGGCTCGAGGTCGAGTGGTGGCGCGTCCACCGGGAAGCCCAGTACGGGGTGCCGGGCGCCCGCGATGAGCTGGTTGATGCGCTCGCGCGCCTGTACGCATTCGTGTTCGGGGTGGCCGAATCCGATGTACGCCCGGTGGCGGTCCACCGCTGCGCCGCGATGGAGATCTCCGACCGATGGGTCGCCCGGGGCAGCCGCCCGGACAGCCCGCTACTCGCCGTGGAGCGGGCCGCCCTGGTCCGGTCGTATACGGCGCTGTTCGCTGCGGTCCACCACCGTCCTCATGGCCGAAGCCGTGGACGAGCGCTCCTGTCAGCCGCCGGCATCCCGGCGCCGGCACATGCGCCTCGCCTGAACACATGGAATCGGCGTAATTGACCAGTGTGCCCAGAATCTCCGGACATGCCGGTCCGATTCCACAGTGCGTTGGTGTCGGTTGTGGGTGCACGTGGCGTTCGGGTATACAGGAAACACGCATATCATCGCTGGCCGCACTCAGATGACGCTGCGTAACCATAGCAAATCGAACGGGTTCGCCGTATTGCTGCACCGGTCATTGAGAAGGCCATGGGACGCGCCAGCAAAAAGGGTCTATGCGGGCTCCGGCAAATCGTCGGGGACGGACCTGGTGGCGTCAGTGTCCGGCCGGCCCCCGCTGAATCCCGGCGAGCAGCAACTGCCGGAACCGACGTGGGCCTGAAACGCCGGGCGGCAGCCCTGGCCGGGCAACGGCAACAGAAAACGACCGGGTGGGGGCACATTCGGCGGCTGCCCGCCCACGTGGTCAGTAAATGGTGAACGCCGGCCGCTGCTTCGTGCAGACCGTGAGCGTCTTGATCGTGTTCACCATCGCGCGCGCGTTCGGCCTGCTGGGCCCGCCCGCAGTTTCCGTCAGCCTCCTCATCGCAGCGCTGGTCCTGATTGCCTGGAGTGCGGGCGCAACACGCGTAGACCTCGGTCTTGGCCGGGCGGATGTGGGTGCGGGCTTGCGTTACGGAGCCGGTGCCTTCGGGGTCGTCTTGCTGGTCCTGGTGGCGGCTGCCGTGATCCCTGTGACGAGCGGCTTCCTTCACGACTCGCGAGCGCAGATCGACGGCGGACGGCTGCTTTACGAACTAGGGGTGTCGATCGTGCTGCTGACGGCGATCCCCGAGGAGCTCGCCTGCCGCGGCGTTCTGCTGGGCTCGGCGCTGAGACTCTGGAGCCCGTGGCGCGCGAGCCTGATCACCTCGGCGCTGTTCGGCCTGTGGCACATTGCGCCGACCTTGCACACGATGCAGGACAACCACGCGGTCGCCGGTGTCTCCGCCGGTGTCGGCGGGCAGGTACTGCTGGTGCTGGGCTCGATTGCGGTGACGTTCGCGGCCGGTCTTGTCTTTTGCTGGCTCAGGCTGCGATCCAGGAGCCTCATCGCCCCGATCATGGCTCACGTCGCGGCCAACGGCCTCGCGCTCACCGTCGCGTGGTTCGCCGTCCACTAAGGCAGCCTGCTAACCCGGCGTGGCACGCCGCTACCTCAGTGCCGCTACCGCACTGCCGTAGTGATCTTCCTGAGGCTGGCCAGGTCCTGGGCGGTAATGCCGGCAGGGCGCATGACCGTATTCCACCCGTCGACATACTCGCCGGAGTACCGGTGGCCGTGCCCGTCCGGAACGCCGGTGGCGAACGGGAGGTCGGCAGTGACCTGCCAGAAGGTCACGAAAGGCATCCAGAACATGCCCTCGAGCACGTCCTTGCCGGGAGCCTCGCCGATCCAGTCCGGCTGGCTGAAGACCAGATGCGGACTCCACCAGACAATCGGGTCGGACGGGTGCATCAGGTACAGAACCCGGCTGCCGTCCCAGGGCTGGCCTCCCGGCGGGATCCCCGCCGCCGGATCATTGGCGAACCGCTGGTCGCTGAATTCCCGGAACAGCGTGTTGAAATTCGGCGGCCCAGCGAACAGCGTGCCCGCGGTGCGGTTGCGCAGGTCGTATTCGCCGCTGAAGGCGGCCTCGCCGCCGAACGAACCCAGGCTTTCCCCGGCCACGAACAGCCGGGGACGGCGGCCCTGGGGCAGCTGCGCCCAGCGGCCATAGACCGCGTCGAACAGCGCACGGCCCGCCTCACGGGCCTTCGACTGGTCGACCAGATAGGAAATCCACGACGGCAGGTAGGAGTACTGGATCGCCACCGTCGCCGAGTCCCCCCCGCTGAGGTACTCGAACGAGTCCACCAGCGCCGGGTCCACCCAGCCGCTGCCGGTCGTCGTCACCACAAGCAGATTCTTGCGCTGGAAACCGCCTGCGCGCTCCAGATCCCTGACCGCGAGTGCGGCCCGGGACTCCGCATCGGCGGCGGACGCCAGCCCGGCGTAGGCACGGACCGGCTCCAGGGCCCGGTGGTGGCTGAACTTCTCGATATCGCTCGGCGAAGGGCCTTCGCCGGTGAAGTTGCGGCCCTGATAGCCCAGCGTGTCCCACGGGATAAGTGAGTCCGGCCCGCCCGAACGCAGGCTGGTCGCGGGCTGGTGCACCCCCTCTGCGGTTGTCGTGTCGCGCACCGAATACGCCTTGTTCATGAGGCCGATGAAGCCCTGCAGCAACAGGCCGCTGACAACCAGATAGGTCAGGCCGGCCACCAGGAGCCACCCGGTCGCGTTCGCCGCGCGCCGCCCGATCCAGCGGCCGAGCAGTTTCGCGGCCCAGCGGTACAGGCCGCGAAGGCCGCGCCCAATCATCAGGAAAAAACAGAAGGCCAGCGCCGCAATAAACGGCGAGGCGACGGCGAGCGGGACGTTGTAATCCGTCACCCCCATCAGCTGGCGGATCTCATGCTGCCAGTACTGCCCGAACCCGAAGGCACCAGCGAACAGGACACGCGGACGCCGCGAGTCCCGATCTGCAAACGCGCGCCAGATCCACGCGGCAAGTACCCCGAGCCCGTAGCCGATAGCCGCGGTGATGCCACAGACCAGGCCCTGGATCAGGCCGCCGCGCGGCAGCAGCGACGGAGTAAAAGAAAGGCAAGCGAAAATGAGAGCACCCCAGCAGCCGGGAAGCGTGACATACAGCAGCTTCCGGGGCTTCCCGGGCTCCGGCGACGGCTGAGGGCCTTCAGCCGCTGCTACGGCCGGGGAGGTTCCGGCGGCCGCAGGAGGCTGATCGGCTTCGGCGGGGCCGGCAGCACGCTGGGCCGCTACATCTGGATGCTCACCCGGTGACGGACCGGCCGGCGGCCCCGGCACATCCCGTGCCATGGCGACCTCCTCCATAACAGTGGCCCGAACGGCCATCCGGCGCCAGGGACGAAAGTGACCATCACCGGGCTGGACCAGCAGAGTCCCTCCTCCGCGACGGCGCACCAGCCGCCGAAGAAATGCCGGTGTCGACAGCGACGGTTCGAGGGCAATCGGGGACTGGCAAGACGGCTCTGAGTGCCCTGGACCTGTCAGCTCAGCAGGATACGCAGTTCCTCGTGGCTAATGTCGCCCGGCCAGCCCTACAGCCACAGGACTCCGCCAGCAGCTTCGACCGGACCAGTTCATCTGCATCTTCGGCGGCTCGAAACTGAATGTGATCATCAACGATATCAGCAAAGCCTGGACACGACGGTGCAGGGCGTGCAGATCGCGATCACGGTCTTCCTGCTGGTCATGGTGGCGCTGATGATTCCCGGCGGCAGCTGGCCGACCGCTATGGCCGGAAGCGGTGCATCACCGTTGGCGCCCGTCCGGCATGCCATCTCGGGCGGATGAGGCTGAGTGCCAATCAGCCACGTCAGCCATGTCATGTCAGCCGCGACGGTCAGATGACGGTCAAGCGATCTTGGAACATCCTAGATGATCTTAAAATCTGGGCTCTGACCTGGGAAAACGAGTGGAGCTATGGGGATTCGAACCCCAGACCTCTTGCATGCCATGCAACGCCGTTCAGTCCACCACAGGCCGCTACCGTTCACCACAGACACCCCTGACCAGCCCATCCGTCCGCAGGAGTCCGCCAGAGTTCACCACCGTTCACTGCGGACGGTAACCAGTTTGGTAACCAGCCACGCCGCAATGCCACACCAGCCCAGGGAACCACGGCGGGACACCGGGCCTTTTACCATGCCAAACAGCCCATGCACCGAGGATACGCCCGGACGCGCTTCCCGCCTGTCGGCCATCGCCGTGACCAGAGCGCGCGAACCCGCCCGGCCTCGTCTGAACATGGCGATCCGCCAACGGGACTGCAGCCGCCGGCAAGCATCCGGCCGGGCCTGCGCGAACGCGCTATCTTCCCGCCCCTCGACCTCCCGGGGCGAGCAGTGCATGCCGGCAGGAGGCAATCGCACACCCGCCGCACGGCCTGACGCGTGGCCGAACCCGGCGCTGGCAGCAAGTCGCCAGCGGCGCCGGGCGCGCGCATTTCGGCGCGCCGCTGGCCCCGGGTTCCGCAGTTAATCGGCTTCCTGGTCCATGCTCCGGGGTGAACGTGCAGGCCGGGGGCTGGCAGGTGCTCAGAATCGCAGGAATGCCTAGATACACGCCTGATCGCGATTCCGCTGATAGATACGGCTGTATGGCGGTATCTTCTAGTCCATGTACCTGCGGTCGACGCCACGGCGGAACAAGGACGGATCCGAGGTCCGCTACCTGCAGCTCGCCCACAACGTCTGGGACCCGCAGCTGAAGCGTTCGAAAGTGCAGGTCGTGTACAACTTCGGCCGCGAGGACGCTGCGAACCGGGAAGCGCTGCAGCGGCTGGTCGCGTCCATCACGAGGTTCCTGGACCCCGGCGCGGCGCTGGCCGCAGCGGCGGAAGGACTGGAGTTCACCGAGTCCCGGCCGCTCGGCGGCACCTGGGCACTGGACGCGCTGTGGTCACAGCTCGGCATCGGGCCGGCGATGCGCAGGCTGCTGAAGGGCCGCCGCCTGGACGATTCCGCGGAGCGGGTGCTGTTCGCCCTGGTCGCGAACCGGGCGCTGGCTCCTTCCTCCAAGCTGGCCGCCGCCCGCTGGATCAGCGGCGACGTCCTGATCACCGGCCTGCCCGCGACCAGCGATGACGCCTGCTACCGGGCGATGGGCTGGCTGCTGGAGATAAAAGACCAACTGGAGAGGAAGGTCTTCGGCAACCTCGCGGACCTGCTGAACCTCGAGGCGGGCCTGCTGTTCTTCGACACGACCTCCACGTACTTCGTGACGGAGGAAGCCGACGAGCCCGTCGCCCGCGACAAGAACGGCAACGCCGTGACCAGTGAGAACACGGACGGCGAGGCAGGCGGGGAACGCGAGCCGGCCGGGTTCCGGACATACGGGAAGTCCAAGGACCACCGTGATGACCTGCCCCAGGTCGTCATCGGGATGGCCGTGACCAGGGACGGGATCCCGGTCCGGGTCTGGTGCTGGCCCGGGAACACCAGCGACTCCGCGCTGATCCGGCAGGTGAAGCACGACATGCGCGACTGGTGCCTCGCGCGCGTCATCTGGGTCGCCGGCCGCGGCTTCACCTCCGCGGAGAACCGCCGCTACCTGCGGAAAGGCGGCGGGAGCTACATCATCGGGGAGAAGCTCCGCTCCGGCTCCGCCGAAGCCGCCGCCGCGCTGTCCCGGCAGGGACGCTACAAGGACGTCACCGGGAACCTCAAGGTCAAGGAGGTGCGGATCGCGGAAGACGAGCGGTTCGTCATCTGCTTCAACCCCGGGGCCGCCGCGCGTGACGCTGCCGTCCGTGCCCGCATGATCGCCCGGCTCGAAGAGGCGATCAGGGACTCTGACCAGCTCAGCGCGGGCAAGCGCGCCGAGCTGCGCGGTGTGATCTCCACGAAGCCGGGACTGAACCGGTATCTCCGAGTCACCCCCGGCGAGCTGCTACGCACCGACGCCGCGAAGGCGAAAGCCGAGGAGAACCTCGACGGCAAGTACCTGCTCAGGACATCAGACCCGGAACTCTCCACGGAAGACATCGCCCTCGGATACAAGCAGCTCCTCGAAGTCGAGCGCGGCTGGCGCGACATGAAGCAGGTCATCGACCTCCGCCCGGTCTGCCACCGCAAGGAAGAGCGCATCCGCGCCCACGTCATCCTCTGCTGGCTCGCCCTCCTGCTCGCCCGGATCGCCGAGAACGCCTGCGGCGGCACCTGGCCGGACCTGCGCCGCGAACTCGGGCGCATCCACGTCGGCACGTTCACCGGCCCCGCCGGCACGTTCCGGCAGCGCACCGAGATCACCAAAGCCCAGCGCGACATCCTCCGCGCCCTGAAAATCGACCCGCCGCCCCGGATCTACCAGCTCAAACCCTCCGTGGAGCCCTGAGACCCCCGGCCCCGCACGCCTAGATACACGCCCTCCAACCAGGACAGGGCACATTCCCGCACGTCAACCGCCAGATTCACCGACTAGACCGCTACATCAACTGCGGAACCCAAGCTGGCGTCCCGCACAGGTGCCAGTGCCGGCGTGCCGGGCTGGCTGGCCGGGCGCCCGCGTCCTGTCGGCGCAGTGTGCACGCCCGCGCCACTGCGCGCACTGGTTCCATCCTGCGGCCGGGAGCTGCGCACCACCTAGCGCCGGGCCCCGACACCCGCGTTGGCCTGCTCCGGCGACCCGGCCACGACCGGCAGGCTCCGCACCAGGCAGCGCCTGCCTCGCGCCCGCGGCGAAGGAGACAGGCCAATGACCGCCACCGCCGCGACACTCCATGAAGTTTTCCGCGTCGGCGAACAGGCCAGCGTTTCAGAACGGGACCACGGTCCAGTTGGCCCTTCCGGCAGCACGGGCACTCCCGGCCCGGCCAGCCCTGCGCCGCCCGTTCGCCGGGCAGGACCACTTCCCGTCAGTCCCTGGGCGGCCGGACGGTGCCGTCCCGGCCACTGCTGGTCCTGACCCTTGCCGCGGCGGTAGCGATCCGGTCCGCTGGGTCGGTATCGTCGGCCAGCTGGTCGGCTTCGGCCAGGTCCGTAGCCTGCCCAGATCTGGAACTCTTCCACCTGGACGCTGCAGTCACGCTGGCCGTTGGCGTTGATACTTACGCCGCTTTCGCCCTCCAGGCCCGGCCTAACGCCAGCACATGTCCGCCCGGGCCCGCCGACCTGCGGCCCGCTCCCTCGTGCTGGGGCATGGCCGGGCAGGTCGCCTACCACCTCTTCGATTGCGCCTCGGGCCCTTCGAGGCCCTTCGATGGGACCTTCGCCTCTATCGGCTACCGAGGGACAGTCATGAGATGAGTGTGCAGCGAGGTGGATCTTTTAAGTGCATGTGACTGACATGGTTCGCTTTGATGCGTAAACCCTTTTAGAGCGCTACGCGACACATACGTGTTACGTACGAGTCTCGTTCCGTGCGCTGAAGGCTCTGGCGATCCGGCCCTGACCAACCGGCTTCAGGCAGGTGCTGCTTTCCTGGGTTGGACGCTGGAGGTCCTATGAACAGAGGTACAGAGGCCCCGCGCAGAGTCAGCATGCGTGAGCTGCTCCGCATGCGCGAAGAGGCGTGGGGGAGGCGGCTGAGGGGCGCGTCCCTCGTGGCGGAAGCCGACATCCGTCCTCAGCTGACTGACCAGGTCGCATCGGTTCTGGGCCGTCAGTACGGGCAGCTCCGGGATCCCCGCCTCCAGGGCGAGTCGCTCTTACTGTGCTGGCCGGCGTGCCTGGCGGCTGCCATGGCCGGAGTCGCGGCGACACGCTACCAAGGGGGGACGTACTGGCCGGCGTTGTGGGAAACGACGGGCTTCCGGGGCACTACGCAGGATCAGCGCATATGGGGGCAAGCTTTCAACGAAGCTGTCGGGCGCCTGGCGATGGCTACCTTTCCCGAATTGCCGTTGACCTTCCTCGGCCCGATCCTGATGCATGCAGGCATCCCTACCTACTGCCTCGGCGACTATTTCCGGCTGCTGCTCGCACGCCGCCGCCTTGATCCTGGGATGGATGCAGAAAGTTTCCTGGCCTGGGCAAGCGCACCGGGGCGCAGCCTGCGCTTGTCCGAGCTGGATGTTCCCGCGAGGCGGTTCCTGACGGACGGCGGCGACTACGCGCTCGATGTGGTGGACCGCAGCCTCGACTTGCTGGACCGGCTTGCCGAGGCTGAACCAGATCTTGATGGCGTCCGGCTGCCGGCGCGCATCATCGAGGCGGCGCGCCGCGAGGCCGAGGATCACCGCCTGGACCGGTACGGTTTGCGGCAGGGCCAGGAGAAGGCGCGCGGTTCTCAGCGCCGCCCGCGCATCGCGCTTGATCCTTACGGCGTCGGACTTGAGGTGATCCTGCCGGCCGTCGGAGATGCTCCCGACGGTGTGGCTGCCTGGCGGGTGACGGTCGACGGTGATCCGGTGACGGTGCGCAGCCGCGCGCAGTGGGTTGGTGCGGCCGAAGCAGCCCCGGAGACCGCGCACCCGCTTCCTCGGCCCGTGAGAACCGTTCACGTCGCGCTGGTCGGATGGGATCACATCAGCGAACTGCAGGTTATCGAGCCTTCCGATCCCATCTTGTTCTTCTCAGAAGACGGCCGGCGGCTGCCGGCGGCATTGCCGCTGCCGCCGGATCATGTCTGGATCCTGCATCCCGCGGACCGCGAACTGGTGACAACTGGCGTTCTGCGCACGATCGTGGAGACTCCTGTCCCGTTCGGATGGGAGGGCTGGCAATTGCGGCTGGCGTCCCTGGGGAACGCCCGCTCGCTGTCGCTCCCCGGTTGCCCCTCTCACGTGGTGCAGGGCTATGCCCGCCCGCGGCTTCTCCTCGGCGAGCCGCTTCCGGGGGTGACCACGCCCTACGGCTCGCCCGTGTACGCCGAGCCACCGCTGCTCTGGCTGCCGGGCGCGGCCGAGTCGGCCATCAGCTGGCACGTCGAGATCCGGCCCGCAGCGGGCGGCCGGCCCATTGTGTCCCGCGAGATAGCCGGCGCCGGCGAGATCGACATCTGGGACGGTATGGCCAGGCCGGTCCTGGGCGCGTTCGATATGACGGTCCGCGGTCCGCTCGGCCGCGGAATGCGCAGGACCGTCTTCATCGCCGAACGGGTCTCCGTCACCTACCGGCCTGCCGTCCGCCCGCTCAGAGTGAGCGGCCTGGAGCCTGCCACGGCCGAACTTCGCGCTCCGGTGGGCGCGGTCGTGAATCCTCGCCAGCTCACCTTCGCCCCGTCCGACCGCGCGCGGGTCGTGGAATTGCGAGCTGGCGCCGAAACGGAGCCCGTCGTCGTCACTCCCCCGCACGTGGCCCTGTTGTGCGCAGGCGCCGGCGCAGGCACCTGGACGGCGGCACCGGTGCATACGGCAACCGAGGACATGGCGGACATCGGCCGCTTGCTAGTTCGGGCCCCGGGGATGCTGGTCAAGGCTGACCTGGAGGTACGAGTCGGACTGCAGCGGGTCCAGGTGATCCCCGCAAGCGGCGCGCAGTCGCCAGGGCTGACTAGCTACGACCTCGCCCGGGCGAGCGAAACGGTCGCCCACCACGGCCGGGCGGAATTGGTTCTGCCCTGGGGCACCGGGACGATGCCCGTCGGGTTCGTGCGACCCCGGCAGCTCGCAACTGGCGCCGACCTCGAGGCTGGCCGGCTAAGAATCCGTGACTGCGCGCACGTGGATGGGCTGACCGTCGGCCTGTACCTGCTGCACGCGCCGTGGCGGGCACCGGTCATCTTGCCGGTGCCCGGCGACGGGGCTGTCCAGCTCCCAGCCGGGCTATGCGAGGCAGGGCCGCTGCGCGCTGTGCTGCGCATGGAGGATTCCTGGACGATCACAGAATGGCCAGGCTGGCCGACGCAGAACTTCTACGCGTGTTATGCGCCGGGCATTCCCGCCGGCGCAGACGCCGAGGAAACCGCCGTATCCAGGTTCCTTGCCGGAGAAGGCGCGCTGCCCGCTTGCACCCGCCACCTGGACAGGCTATGGCGGCTCCTTCACCTCGGCGATGATCTGATCCTCGCAGGCGCGCCCGCCGGACTCCGCGAGCAGTGCTCGGCTGCACTGCGCGCCCAGCCAGGCACTGCGCTTACCGCGCTCCTCGACTCCGGGCTCGAAGCCAGGGCGTGCGTCGCCGCCATGATCACGTCCGGTATCGCCTCGCTGCAGCCGGCGCCACCCGACGACATGCGTGTTGCCGAGAAACTGTGGGCGATCATCCCATGCGCCGCTGCGGTGCTCACCAGCCATGAGCTCTCCATCTCTGTCGCCGCCGACGGCAGCCTGCCGGCCGCATTGATCGACGCTTCGGCGGCCCAATGCGGCGCGAACCTGGCCAGCGTGCTCAACGGCGATGGCGACCCCTGCGCCCAAGTCGGCCAGTTCGGGCCGGACGCCGAGCGGATGGCCGTGCTCCCGGCCGAGCAGGTAGAGGCGATCTGGCAGGCCGCAGCCATTGTCCCGCAAGCCCTCCTTGACGCGGACACCCGCGCCGTCGCAGCCCGGCGCATGTTTGACGCACGCCGGACGCCAGCGCTCGCCAGGGCCGCTCGGGAAGCGACCTCGATTGTCCGTTCGGCTGACCGCCTCATAGGCGCCTCCCCCTACCGCAGCGCGGGCACCCAGATCGCGGCCCGGCGCCACCCAGACGGGAAGGGCGGCTGGCTGGCCCTCCCCGCCATGTCCGCGGCCCTGGCACTCGTGGCGCGTATCGCGGCTCGCGGCGATGAGCCCTGCAAGTCATTCGAGCGATCCTGGCGTGATCGCTGGACCGATCTCGCCCGGCAGGCGCCGGACATCGTCGACATAGATCTTGTTCTCGCGGAAGCCCTTATCGCAGGCCAGGAACGCGCCCGCATGGCAAAGGAGCCGGCATGAGCGGAGGCTTTGACCCGCTGGCGACCAGCGAGCTGATCGTTAGCGGCTACCGGAGGTACCTCCGGTCCCTGCTGCCGGTCCGAGACGCCAGCATCGCAGCAGCCCTGGACGCGGAGATATCCCGGAGCCCGCTGACAAAGGGGCCGCTGCTGGAGTCCGCTCCACCCTACGCACACGGAGCGACACTTGCTGACCTCGTTGCCGGCGGCGTCCTGAATCCTGCCTTCGCGGGCCTCGGGAGTGCCGCGCTGCCGATGCGCCGGCCACTCTACCTCCACCAGGAAGAGGCGATTCGCAAGATCACGGCAGGGCGTAATGTGATCGTGGCCTCTGGCACCGGATCTGGCAAGACAGAGAGTTTCCTGGTGCCCATCCTGGATGCCCTGTCGGCGGAGCACGCCCGAGGAGTGCTGGGCCCGGGCGTGCGGGCACTCCTGCTGTACCCGATGAACGCGCTCGCCAACGACCAGGTCAAAAGGCTACGCCAGGTGCTGGCGCACACTGCTCATATCACCTTCGGCCGTTACATAGGAGACACGCCCGAGGCTGCCAGGGATGCGGCGGAGAAATTCACTGTGCTGAATCCCGGCGAACCGAGGCTGCCGAACGAGCTCCTGAGCCGCGCAGAAATGCGGGCTACGCCCCCGCACCTGCTCCTCACCAACTACGCGATGCTCGAGTACCTGCTGCTGCGCCCGTCTGACATCGATCTGTTCGAAGGAGCCTATGGCGGGCACTGGAGCTTCATCGCCCTTGACGAGGCGCACGTCTACGACGGGGCGAAGGCGGCCGAGCTGGCTATGCTGCTCCGCCGCCTGCGGGACAGAGTGGCAGGCGGGCGTCCTCTGCGATGCGTCGCCACGAGCGCGACCGTTGGCGACGACCCGCGGGCGGTGACCGAGTTCGCGCACCGGCTTTTCGACGCAGACTTTGACTGGGTCCGGGACAACCCAGCACGGCAGGACCTGGTGCGGGCCACCCGGCGAGATATGCCCGAAGGGCCGTTCTGGGGACCGCTCAGCCCAGCCGACTACAGCCGTATCGCCGACGCTGAGGATCCCGCAGCTGAACTACTGCGGCTATCCCGGGCGCACGCTGGGGCCGTTCACGGCCACGCGGCTACCATGCTCGCGCATGAACGCCGGATCGCCGGGCTAAGAGGGCTGCTGGCTGCCCGCCCGCGCATGTTCAACGGCCTCGCCGCAGAGCTATTCGGTCCCGAAGACAATCCCGGCCGCGCTCTGGCAGCGCTGGTCACCGCGGGATCCCGGGTAAGGGACGGCGCGGGTTCTCCTGTGCTGTCAGCCCGATACCATCTGTTCGCCCGGGCCAGCGAGGGCGCCTACATGTGCTTGTCCAAGGCCGGCCCTCATGTGTCCCTGGCCCGCCGCGAGACCTGCGCGGCCTGCTCAGCCGCCATGTTTGAGTTCGGTGCCTGCAAGCGGTGCGGCGCGGTGTACCTCTCGGGCTCGGTGCGGCCGGGCCCCGGCGGGCTGGTCTTCGGGCCGCGGCAGCGCCCCACCGAAAGGCGGACCTGGCTGCTGGCCGGGGACGCACCAGCCGTCATAGACGAAGACGATGAGACGCTCGATGACACCGGCCGCACACTTGACGCTGATGACGCCATCTTGTGCGTCACCTGCGGCGGGCTCTACACCGCCGGGCACACGATGTGCGCGGGCCAGGCCTGCGGGGAAACCGTGCTGTGGCCGGTGCGCAGGCTGTCCACGGCTCAGGACACGGTTTCCGGCTGCCTGGCCTGCGGCGCCCGCGGCGCTGCCATGGTCCGCCAATTTGAAACCGGCGGAGACGCGGCAGCCTCCGTGCTCACCACTGCTCTCTACCAGGCGCTTCCCCCGGCGGCCAGCGAAGTGGAGGCTGATCAGCCGGGGCAGGGCCGCAAACTGCTCCTGTTCAGCGATAGCCGTCAGGCGGCCGCGTTCTTCGCGCCCTACCTCGAGTCCAGCTATCAGACCTTCCAGCACCGGAGGCTCATCCTCGCAGGCTTGTCCCGGGCCGCTGACGGCGAGCCGGCCCATGTCGATGACGTCGCATATCACCTCGTGAGAGCAGCCGACGCCGCGCACGTGTTCGAGCGGCGCCTGTCCCGGCAGGAACGCCAGCGGCAGACTGCGCTGTGGCTCATGCAGGAAATGATCGCGACTGACGATCGCCAGTCGCTGGAGGGCCGGGGCCTGCTCCGGGTCGAGCTAGGCCGCACAGACGGCTGGCGTCTTCCTGGTGCCCTGCCCGGCCTGGGCCTGAGCGGCCAGGAGTCGTGGGACTTGCTGGGGGAGCTGGTGCGGAGCCTCCGGCAGCAAGGCGCGATCACCATGCCCGAGGGAGTAGATCCGCGCGATGAGGCATTCGACCCGCGGCGCGGCCCTATCTACATGCGCGCCGGAGCAGCCGAGCCGAAACGCAAAGTCCTCAGCTGGCTGCCCACACGGGGGATCAACAGGCGTCTCGACTACGTCTCGCGGGTGCTGAGTGTGCTCGATAGCCCCGCCAGCCCCCGCGACGTCCTGAACGGATGCTGGCGGTTTGTCGAAAGCCTGCGAGATGGCTGGCTGTCGACCGTTCAGGACGGACGGCTCGGCGTCGTCAGGCAACTCGATCACACCTGGCTGCGGCTCTCCCCGGTCGCCCCCGATGAGGTCATGCACCGATGCGATAAGTGCCGGCGTCTTTCAGCGGTCTCGGTCCGGGGAGTATGCACGACCATAGGCTGCGCGGGGACACTGGCGCAGTACCAGGTTCCCGCGGCCGAGGAAGACGATGATCACTACCGGTACTTGTACAGGTCGCTTAACCCGGTGCCTCTTACAGCAAGCGAGCACACCGGGCAGTTGACCAGTGTGGAAGCTGCGGATATACAGCAGCGGTTCGTGCGCGGCGAAATCAACGCGCTGTCGTGCTCGACCACGTTCGAACTCGGCGTGGACGTCGGGGAACTGCAGTCAGTTGTCTTGCGCAACATGCCGCCAACTACTGCTAACTACGTGCAGAGAGCGGGACGCGCTGGCCGCCGCACTGATTCTGCCGCTCTCGTCGTCACCTACGCGCAGCGCCGTTCGCATGACCTGTCCCGGTACCAGGATCCGGTCACCATGGTGGCCGGGGAGGTACGTGCGCCCTATGTGCCGCTGGCCAATGAACGCATCGACCGGCGGCACGCTCATTCCGTGGCCCTGGCCGCCTTCTTCCGGCACAGTAAGCACCTCACCGGCGAGGAATGGCGCAAAGCCGGGGACTTTTTCTTGCCCGGCCCCGGCGGCACGCCGCCGCCCAGCGGGCGCGTGCAAGGGTATCTGACTCCGGTGCCCGACGACGTGGCCTGCTCGCTGCACCGGGTGCTGCCGGAATCAGTCCAGGCCGAGATAGGTCTCGGCACAGGAGCGTGGGTCAAGGTCCTGGCGGACCTGCTCGACCAGATCCGGGCGGAACTGGCCGAAGACGTCGATGCTTTCGAAGAACGACGGCTGCAGGCAGTAAATGATCGTAAAGGCTATCTAGTTGACCGTTACGAGAAGACCATCAATACGCTGACAAAACGTGGGCTCATTAACTTCCTTGCGAATCGCAATGTCCTGCCTAAATATGGATTCCCGACCGATACCGTCGAACTAAGGACCGCGTACGCCGACAGCTATGTGGGAAGCAAGCTGGACCTGTCCCGCGACCTGTCTTCAGCCATCTATGAATTCGCGCCGGGCGCCGAACTCGTAGCGGGTGCGCGGCTTTGGACCTCGGGCGGCGTCTACCGGCTGCCGGACCGTGAATTGATCAGTAAGTACTATGCGGTCTGCCAGGCCTGCGGCGGCTACCGTGAAAGCGACGAGCAACTCGATCCGGCCTGCCCGTCCTGTGACGTCCGGCTGACCGGCGTCCCCCGCCGCTACTGCGTGCCCGAGTTCGGATTCGTGGCACAGCGGCAGACGAGGCGGCCGGGCATGTCGCCGCCCCGGCGAAGCTGGAATGGCGCCACTTACGTCCTTTCGCTGGCGGCAGAGGTCGAGGAGGCGGCCTGGCAGCTAGCCAACGGCGGCGTGGCGACGACACGCGCGGGATCGCGCGGCCAGCTGATCGCGATCTCCGAAGGCCCGAACCACGGCGGCTACCTGATTTGCGACTGGTGCGGCTGGGGCACCGGGGTCGGAACGCGCGTCATAGGCAAGCATCCGCACCTGCTGCGCGACCGGGACTGCACGGGCCCCCTCCAATCGCGAGCCCTCGCGCATCCCTACGAGACAGACATCCTCGAGATCTCCTTCGACGGGCTCGCCGCGCCCTTCGCTAGCCGCAGCCACTGGAGATCCACGCTTTACGCGCTCCTCGAAGGGGTCTCGCAACGGCTGCAGATCAGCCGCGACGACATCGACGGCACCCTCCACCCGACGCCGGGAGGCCGAACAGCCCTGGTGATCTTTGACGCCGTACCGGGCGGGGCCGGAAGCGCCACCCGAATTGCCCGCTCGTTCGACGAAGTCCTTGACGCGGCGCTCACGCGGGTCTCCCGATGCGACTGCGGGGAAGAGACCTCGTGCTACGGATGCCTCCGCGGGTACCGCAACCAGCTCTTCCACGAGGAGCTTCACAGAGGTGCCGCGCTCGACCTCCTCTCCCCGCTTGTGCCAGCCCGACGATAGTTACGGGGCTAAGGACCCGGGGTCCAGGCACGCACGCCTGGTGACGCTGCCTGACAGTAGGAGCGAAAGTGGACGGAAGCCCAGATGCAGCGGGCTGTTTGAGGAGGCGATCGCCTGGCTGCAGGAGCACTATGACGAGTTCGAGTTCTGGGTTGAGCGGGACCTGGTCTGGATAGTGCAGTCACGGCTCCGGCAGGTGATCGGAGAGCGGCGCCTGCCGTACCGGGTGTTCAACGACTACCCGTTGCTTCCTGGTGCTCGTCGGGCTCGCAGCGCCGACGTGGTGATCCGGGATGCCCACGAGACGGTGCTGGTCGCGGTGGAATTCAAGTACGAGCCCTCGCATCGCCGTGCCGAGATGCTGCCGGGAAAGTTGCCAGTGGTGTTGTGGGGAGTCGAGGGCGTCGCGAAGGACGTCATGCGGATCCGGGAGTTCGTCGAGCAGGGCGCGGCACGCACCGCCTTCGCTGTCTTCGTCGACGAAGGGCGCTTCTTTCGTCACCGGCTGGCACATCCCGGGGCCGCGTGGCGCGACTGGGCGCCAAGCCGCCCGGGTGGCCACAGGGTCTCAGTCTTGTGGGCTCGCTGGCCGCCGACTTGACCCGAGTGGCCAGCGGCAAGAATTCTCCGCCACATTCCGATGGGGCTGCCAGGCTCGATAGCGCTCTGGGACAACCGTCAGATCTGGCATCTGCCCGTCAACGGTTGCCCCCCGGGTGCAGCAAGTGATATGCGCGAGACACAACGACGCCTGGCTAAGGCATCTAGCACTGCCCGGAGCAGCAGCACAGCGACGCCACGGCCGCTTTCTCCGCACAACCGCATCACCGAAGTCGCCAGGTTCGCGGAAGAGTGCGTCCTGGCGCCTCTACCTTTTCATCCTTAAGGCCCAAGCCCGACTGCCCGATGGTTCTTCGGTTCGCCGGTTGAATGGCCGCGTCACGATATCGGGTCCAGGCGCCCGATGAGGTTGACCTGTCGTACGTCGAGGTCTGTTGCCAGCCCGGCGGACGCCAGGTGCGCCCGCACTGCCGCCAGCTTCTCTTTCGCGCTGTGAGCGGCTCTTCGGTCGAGTGCGACAACGGGGCGGACCTTGATGGGCGCGGCGAGCTGTATTCCGGTGCGCCCTGACAGCCCGATCCGCTTGCGTTGCCCGGCCATGTCATGCAGAACCTCGTGCGCCTTGCCGCCCGCGTGGTCGGCCCATAGCTGGAAGAGGTTGGCGTACATGCCTGCCTGGAGCACCGACCAGGCGATGTCCTTGTCGGAGGCCGTGTGCGGCTTGACTTCAATGGCGAGGACCTCGCCGGTCCTGGACACGGCAAGCGCGTCGCATTCGTCGCCGAGCTTCGTCGGCCTGGTCTTCCACCACGCGGGCGGGTCAGCCCGCTGCAGGGCATCCAGCCACCTGGACCCCAGCTCGCTCTTGCAGGCATCCTTCTCGGGCTGCGAACCGAAGGACACGATTGCCTCACGGTCAACCACGGTGAAGTCGGTCGAGGGAAACCGGCCGATGGCAGCCTGGACCATGCCTTCCTTGACGTAGGTGCCCGCCCGCACGATCTTTTCGATGACCACTTGAAGATAGTCATCGACCTCGGCCCACCGATCGGCGAACCAGCCGTCGGCGTGCCGTTGCGCCCATGCGACGTCCCACCCGTTGGCTTCCCTGGCGAACGTCGGGTGAGCCGACAGCGCGAAGGACTGGCCCTTCAGGTGCAGGTCGAGCACTTTGGTGGTGCCGACATACAAGGTGGCCCTGTGCTGTTTCCTTGTTTCCCCGAGCCCGCGCAGCTGCAGGTCCAGCGCCCACATGCCGCTGCCGCCGAACTCCACCAGCGAGTGCGCGAAGCCGCCCGGCTCGAGAGCCTTCAGAAGCTCTTCGGGAACGCGACGGTCGTAGCTCAGTCCCATGGCCATCCCTTCCGGACGAACGATATAACCATGGGCTGCCACAGGTAGCAGCTGCGGTCCGGCCGCAGCTCAGGATCTGGCCAGCAGTCACCGGCGAGATGAGCGTGCCGACCTGCCGTTTGGAGAGTCGCCCCGATATGGAGATTGCGCCATTATCCGCAGCGAATGCCGGTACCGCTTCACCAGCGGACTTGCATGCGCACCGAAACTGCATCGCCAGCGAGATCACGCCGCTCACGGCATATAGGCCCGCCTGCCGCGGCAACCGCCCTGATCGCGGCCGCTTTACGATCACCCAAAGTCCACGCAGCCTGCCCGACTACACCCGCCGGCGCCGCTGCGCGCGACGAAACACCGCAGCCATGTACTCTCGGCCCGTGCCCGATCCGCAGGGCGCAGACTGGGGCGGCTTGTCTTGGTCGGACTGGTACGCCTTCGACCAAGCCATCAGCGAGGACCGCATCCCGTCCAGCGCTGGCATCTACCGGTTCCGCGGCCGCGGCGAACCTGGCCTGCTGTATATCGGCGAGGGCGCCGACCGCAGACGCCGCCTCCGGACCCTTGCGCGATACCGTTCCGTGCACCCGGCCAGCTACTACCTCCACTAGCCGCACGGCACCAAGCGCCCCCATCGCGGCGACTACGCAGCGCCGTACCTGCGCCAGTGCGAGGACGCCGGATGCGTCGTCGATGTCTCGTGGGCGATAGACGTCCACCCTGACCAGGCAGCCCGCAGGGCTGCCGAGGCTAGCTGATCCGCCAGCACCTCTCCGAGGAGGGCCACGCACCCCCCTGTCAGCACGGCGGCCGCAGCATGCCCACCTACCTTGCCGGACGAGGAACCACCCCACGCAACCCGCCGTAGGCCCAGAAAACCGTCGGCCCGGCGAGGCAACGGCCCCGGGCATCCTGCGCCCGTCATAGCACCACGCTGCAGCCCTGGAGGGGAGGCCGGGTCGCAAGAGCCGGTCACACGGGGTTCAGGTACGGACACCCTGCCGACCACTCACCGGCCCGCACCGCGCGCTCTACGCCAGAGCCTCAGTCCCGTCGCGGCAGATCAAGAAACGGTAGCTGAGGTATTCGCGGATGGAGTCTTTCGTCATCTGATCAAGGAGCAGATCGCCCAGGCCGATTTCACGCTGCTGATCCATGGTTAGGACGGGCACGATAAAGCGGTCGCAGACGTAAGCATTGAACTGATCTCCCGACCATCTCCCCGACGCATGGGAGCTGAGCCGGTTCCACAAGCCCCAGGCTTTGTCCTGTTGGCCAGGACGGGCAACAAATCCTCGAGCTGGGCACCCCGGCCGCTCATACACACGTAAATGAACTGGTCTTGCCGCCAGACCGTGTACACGCTAGCCGCACGCCGCGGTACCCGATCATTGGGCATTCAGCAAACCTAAAAATCGGTCCAGCCTGCAATTCGTCCACCGTGCCGACAGTACCGCCCTGGCCCGTCCGGATCGGATCTGTGACCTCTTCGGTGTGAACGAGGTACGACCCTCCGCCCGATCAGCGCAGATGCTGAAAGGCCAGCTCAGAAGCTCCTCTTCAACCCAGCTGTGCACGGTTGCGACGAGTTCTCCGCAGTTGCGACCTCCCAAATTCCTCCCAATCGATCAAGGCGGAGCGGCAGGTCTCTCGATCCTCAATTCCTCGCCAGACGGACGCCAATGCTTCCAAGCTCCGTCACGCGCCTCGTACCGAGTCCGACCTGGCGAAGGGTCGCCAATGTCATGACACCTGGGTGCCTATCTGCCGAACCCGCGCCAGGAAGCCGGGCCAGAAGGACCTCGTGCCAGGCTCGGGACCAAGCGTGCCGAATACGTGCCGAGCGCGCTGAGTTTCGGAGGAGCTGGCCTGGTGGGAGCCAGTTCGGCGCGCCGTATACGAGACGGCTGCTCTGCCTGCTGAGCTACACCGGCAGGGAGGGCGTCTGGGCGAACATGAAGAACGGACTGGGCAACCTCGCCGCCAGCAGCGCGGACCAGCTCGCCGCCATCGCCAGGAACCGGCTCAAGCGCATCCAATACCGGCCAGCGCTCATCGACGGGTTCCTCGCACAGACCGGGCTCACCCTCGAACCCGAACCGCCCTAGAAACCAGACCCTCCCCTTTCAACCTCTGTAAGAGCCCGTAGTGGAACGCGTTGCCCGGTACGGGCGTAGGCGTGGGATATCGTCCCTGGTCCAGTTCGGCGCGTCCCTTTGCAGGACGGCCTCTTCTGCCATCAGGTGGGCGTGGAAATGTATATGGAGACGGCAATCAAGACGACACTGAACAGCGCCCCCACCATCGCGGCCTGCAGCCACCGATGCTTGACCCAGTTGCGTTTACTCATTTCGACGAGCTGCCTACTCAGTTGTTCCAGCTCGTCAGCTGAGGTAAGTTTTTCGAGCCGTTTCTGCAGTTCTATTGGTGCCCAGTGCCGCAAATGACCGAAGTAAATCAGATGATCGAATCTTTGAGCTTTGTGTTGCGCCGTGCGCCCGAGCCGAGGTATGACTGCCCCACCGACTAGAAATGAGGAGACGAAAGCTAGAATTGTTCCTATTTCCGCGATCAGGCGTGGGCCATGGTGCATTCGGCCGATAAGCTTGCCGTGCCCGTGGGCGGCAATCAGCGCAGCCAACAGAACCAACTCAACGGTGAACAAGATCGCGGCCTTCGCGTCCACCTTCGCCGTCCAGCTCTCCTGCGCGCTGTGGACCTTCCACGCGAAATCGATCCCGCGTTGCTCCGCGTCTGCCTTAGGCCGCTGGCTTGGCGTCGCCTTCCTCCACAATCGCTTTCAACTCCTCATAGACGGCTTCGCTGATGCGTAGCGCGCGGCGCATAACTGCCACCCACCCCGCATGGCACCGGCCGAAGGATCGCCCTGACCCGCATGGGCACCGGGACCCCGGATGCCGACGATTGACCGCGGCGTTGGCGAGACCGGCGACAGCCTGCGCAGCTAGACCAGTTGTCTGGGCACGCACCCATTCCCGGTGGCCTTCGTCGCCGTGCCCCCAGGCGGGCCCTGGCCAGGCTGGTGCCCGGCCACGGCGCAGGCGATCTTCATACATGAGTTGGAGCAGGATGAATTCTCGTACACGGTCCAGGTGCAATGCGAGCCCATCCGCTGTGTCGAAGTCGGTCGGCGCCGTTTGGGGCAGCCACATGCAGAACCAGCCATCGGTCGTGACGTGCCGGTCCACATCAGGGGGAAATCGACCGGACGGATCCCGCGTGCTGGGCAGCTTGAACGGGCTCAGACCGACGTAGCGGATCTCGATGGAGAAGTCCTGCGTCCTGCCGCTGCCCACAGGCACGCGGAACGTCCCGTTGATGGATGCCCGAGCACCCTCGACGTCTATGCCGAGCTTCAGGCCGGGCTCATCCTGCGCGAGGTAGAGCGCATGCTCGGCGAAGCGGCGGTCTGCGGACGCCGACAGTTTCATGTGCCGTATGGCCGCAGCGGCGGCTCCCTGTCACGTCGGCGGTTCAGGGCGGCAACGCCGATGCCGACAGCGGCGGCGAGTCCCGCAGCGGTGAGCACGGCCTTGCCGATCCCGCTGCTTTCGCTGGATTCGAGCCGGTCGAGTTCGTCGGCAGTCAAGCCCTGGACGACGTAAGCCCGCGCGGCAAGGTCCCAGCTGAACATCTCGGCCAGCCAAGCAGGAAGGGCGTCGCGAAGTTCAGCGTCGATGCCGATCTGCCCACCCGCGAGAGCTTCCTGGATACGGCCGGCTTCAGCGGTCGCTGGTGCCAGGCATACCGTGTCGCGATCGCCGTATTCGCCAAGGCGGCTTACGAGGGTTGTACCTGCGGCCATCCCGATGGCTAGCGGGAGCGCCGCACCGTCAATGACCTCGGGGAGCACCTGATCGGCAACCGACGTCAACGCCGCCGCGGTCCTTATCGCTGTGAGTGCGACGGTCGCTCGATCATGGGTCGGCAGGTAGACGAGACCCTGGATGCGGTCGCCCTGGTACTGGATGCGCAGCCCATCGTGGTCGGTGACAAGGGTCTCTCGCGTCTCAGCGCGGATGACGTGCCACGCCCTCACGGCCTCGTCGAGGCGATCCGCGGCCTGCTCATCGGCGACATAGCCGGTGAAGCCATCCACGTCGGCGTACAGGGAGACACCATGTACGCGCTTGCTATTGGTCAGGCTTAGGACGCCCTTATCGATGGCCGACTTTGCGTCCGCGACCTTGGCTGACCCGGCGGGGATGGCGGCGGCGTCGTCAGTCAACCGCTCAAGACTGCGAGCGGGGGTCCATTGGGCGCCATGGCCCGCCGCGAGGGAGGCCAGCTCATCGCGTGTTGCGGAAAACCGGCAGGAGCCGTTCCCCACGTCGCTGAGGTGCTCGGCCACGTCTTCGGGCAGCAAGTCGGCGACGTCAGCGGTGAGACACAGCCCGGCACTGATGATCTTTGCGGCATTGTTGGCGGGCTTGCCGAGAAAGAGGAGCTCACGGTCGCCAGCTACCCCGGACCGGGTGGCGATCGCTTCCCCCGTGTCCACACCCGCCGCGGTAGCCCACTTGGTCTTATCGAGGCGATGGACCTCGTTATGCAGCTTCGTGGCTTCGCGCACGGCTGCGGCTGCGAGGACCGCGGTCACGGCAACGGCGGCCTGGTCGCTGATCGGGCGGTAGGCGACGCCATGGACACGGGGCCCTTGGAAGTGGATCTTCACAGCATCGAAGTCTGTTTCGATGATGCGCGTGACCTCACGGGCCCACAGGTGGAAGAGCCGAAGCATCTCCTCGTCAGTTTCCTCCACGCCAAGGAGGGCCTTGAAGTTGTGGATGCCGACGTAGAAGTGCGCCCCAGTGACCAGCCGGGGCTCCTTGAGCGTGATCTTGTCGAAATCGGTCTCCCGGACCAGAGGTGTAACGATCAGCCCGTCGGTCTCATCCCACTTGCGCTTGGCGCGGTCCAATGACCGCTCGTAGTCCCAGGCCACAACGTCTCACTTCCTCCTCTGAGGTGCAGCTACCCGGCGGCGCGGGCCTCCGGCACCTATCAGGGGCCAGGGGTAGGCTTGCGCTCCTCGGCCGCGGCCCGCTCGTTACCGTGTCAACTTGTTCATGTTAATGTTGATCATGTTCTTGCTCGGGAACGATTATAGCGTTCCCGAGCAAGAACTCGCTAAGCTCGATCTTGAACATGAACCGTCTGCGAATCTCGGACCTTGAGGCGGCCCGGCTGGAGTCGCCGGACATGCCGGACTCCCAGCTGGTGATCGAGCTTGCCCAGCGCACCCTGGACGAGCTTGCGATGGAGCCTCCGATCAGTCACGAGATCATCGCCTCTATTCGCGACATCGCCAGGATCGAGGAGGCGGTGATCCCGTGGGCCGGCTGCCTAGTGCATGAAGATTGCGTCCTGGTGATCAGGCTGCGCGCCAGTGACAGTTCCGGCAGAAAACGCTTCACGGTGTTCCACGAGATCAAGCACACGTACCTGCCCGGCTTCGTCACCGCCCCCCAGTACCGTTGCGACCCCAGCACTCCCCTGGAGGCGGGTCGCGTGCGCAACCGGGACGTGGAGGCCTTGTGCGACCTCGGTGCCGTCGAGCTGCTGTTGCCTAGGCGACCATTCTCCGAGGATCTAGTCGGCAACCCGCCGACGCTGGGCCTCGTAGAGGCGTTGGCCGACCGCTACGAAGCTAGCCTGGAGGCCACCGCCCGCAGGGTCGTGACGCTGCGCTCCGAGCCCACGCTGCTCATCGCGCTCGAACCGGCATGCACGCTCCGCGAACCTGGTGCCGAGCCTAGGTTGCGGGTCAAATGGGTCCAGGCCAGCGGCATGTGGCCCTTCGTACCGAAGCACAAGTCCGTGTCTGCGGATAGCCCTCTGGCCCGACCCCTGCTTGGCGAGATCGTCGATGAGGCGGGCAGCATAACCGGCTTGGCCGGCGACACGATCAGCAACGTTCACATTAGCGCGCGTCTCTTGCCCTACGCCGACGACCAAGGGGAGCAACACATGCGAGTCCTGGCACTGATCAGCCCGATCACTAGGCGACACCATGCCGCCTGAAGACGAGGACGACCGCGAAGACCGGGACAAGAAAGGCAATACCGACCTCGGTGCCCGAATACGCCGCTTCCGCCGCGAGCGCGAATTTAACCTCACCCAACTTGCGGAACAGGCTGGTGTCAGCAAGGGTTACCTTTCAGTTCTGGAGAACGACCCCGAGGCACGACGCCCATCAGCCCAGACGCTATACGCCCTCGCCAAAGCACTCGGCGTCACCATGTCCGATCTCATGGGCCGAAAGGTTCTTCCAGCCGCCGCCATAGAGGTGCCCGACAGCCTCCGCGAATTCACAAAAGAAGAGGACCTGCCTGAAGCCGACGTACGCATGCTGGCCTCCATTCAATTCCGAGGCGAGCAGCCACGCACCAAAGAGCGGTGGCGCTACATATACACAGCCATCCGTACGAGCACAGCCATAGACCAGCCTCCACCCTCACCATGATCTACACACGTCCTACCCGATGCCTGCCGCGAGTGGTTTCCCTTCCTTCCCTGGCCCGGCGGGCGGCGCAGGCGATGGTGGAGACACAGACTCGAGCTCATCCTCACCGACATCGCCGGACGGTTCCGCCGAACGGTTGTCCCTGCGCACCTGACTGCCAGTACCCCTCCATCGACACAGCTTTGCTGCCAGATCCGGTCCGATCTCTCTGTATCTCCGCCGCGGTTTCACGCTCCTGTGCCACTTGCCCGTGATACGCCAAGCCGCCAGCGGAAGACCATCCACGCCTCTGCCTTCGGCGCCATGAATAAAAGGAGTGCGCCGCGGACCTCCCGGTCATTACCGGGCCTGGTTCCATCTCGCTGGTGCCAAATGCGTGCCGAAAGAAACCAGACCCGCCGCGACTAGCCAGGTCACAGGCAGTATGCGTGACCGTTTACAAGACGGCCACTCTGCCCCGTAGACCAGCCCCGACCTAGCCACAGGTACTGCCAGCACTCTCGCGGGCGGGCCAAGGCCCCCGACCTTCCGCTTTTCAGCCGGTTTTTCCCTCGCCGGGACCATCTTTCAGAGGCCGCGTGAAAGCCCAGCTCACCACGCAGCCGCTGGTCACTGGACTAACGCAGCCATGCTACCGCTGATCCGTCCAGGTCCGCCTACGTCCGTATGATCTGTGGGATTCCTGTGCCGACACGCTTGTTCGCGAGCGCGCTGTGGGCTTTCTGTGGGCCCGGGTGGCACAGCCGCCGGCGGCTGCCGTTGCCGTGCGCGCGGAGACAATCGGCGCCTGCGGACCGGAGCACCACACGTCGTGAGCGCCTGGACCGGACCCTGATCTGGAACCACACCCATCTGCGCCCCGGTCTTCGCCGAATTCGAAGATCACTATAACCAGGCCCGTCTCCAGCGCGCTGGTGCTGGCCCGCCCGCTGGCGCTTCTCCCGGAACCTGCCGGCCTAGATCAAATCCGAGTCCGTAGACACGACCGACTTGGATGTCTTATCCACGAATACCGGCAGGTCGCATGACGTGGACACGATTCTCGGCACCCAGCAACAGGTCCAATCAAACTGGCACCGGACACTGTATGATCCGCGCCCGGCCGGGTGTGGATCATGTCCATGCAGAGGAGCCGTCAATATCGTCTTTCGATACGCGGATGGTCAGATCGCCCTGCGCGGCCAGGCGAGCCACAACCCCGTCCAGGTGCTCGCCAAGAACCGACTCAGCTTCCCAGTCCGGGCAGCGCAGCCACACATGGTGGCCGATCGCATTCCTCATCCGCCGAAGGCCGAACTCCCTGTCCGTGCTGACGACTGCTGCACCGTGTTCGGTGGCCCACACTGTGAGCGCATCGTCGACTGCGGCAGCTAAACCGACCTGGCCAGCTGTGAAGCACTCATGCTTGCGGCGCCGCAGCATCCGTCCCACAGCGGCGTCGACATCGTGATCGAGCAGGAAGCGCACTACCCGGCAGCGCTGAGCAGCCGGGACGCTTCGTCGACGTCGGCGGCCGTCAGGTCCGGGAATGCCGTCAAAATGGCGCCGGTGTCATACCCGTTGCGCAGATAGTCCTGAACGGTCGACACGCGGATGCGGGTTCCCGCGAAGACAGGCGCGCTGGCGTGCACGCCGCGCAGCTTGACGACCCGGCCAGCATCCTTTGCCGGGCGGGCAGCAGCCGAATTGATCCGCGCCCGGAGCGGATCAAGGCGAAGAACCTTCTCCAGGACAATCTGATCCGGCCGCAGGTCCCCTTCCCACGTCCCGTCCGGATGCTGGAAGTAGATCTCCCGGCCCACGGTGGCGAACGTCACCTCCCGGAGCGGCTCAACGTAACCACGCGACCGCAGGTGCTCGACCACACGGCGGATGTGCTGCAGCGACATGTCCCGCTCAGTGCGCAGCTCGGCCACGACAAGGAGTGACAGAAGGTCCTGGAAGCTGTAAAGCCGGACGGTGTTCCCCGGGCTCAGCAGCCGCTTGATCGACGGGGCAACCAGCCGGGTCTCTTCCCAGTACCGCAGCCGGCGCATCGACACGGCGGCGAGCCTGCGTGCGCGGGTGTCAGGAAACGCGATCAGATCCTCGGTGGCTGGCGCCATCGCTCGCACCTTCCGTCGCCTGCCACGATCGTAAACGGGAAACACCCGCAGCGGGCGTTGACACTCTGCGGATGGCAGACGCTTGACGGTTTCGCGCGGTTGGCCGCGTCCCGCATGCGGTTAGCATCCCCAGGCGCTTTGATCGTGACACGGAGACCATCCGGCGCCTCCCTACGGCAACCGAACGACCGGCGGATCATGAGTCCGCTGCAAGGCTGCACTTGCCATCCCTTGCAATCCCTCCTGGTTGATTTCGCCTGGTCACGCGCGGGTTAGCGTCCCTTCCTATCCCCCGCGGGCACCCACCCATCCCCGGACGTTTGTTCCCCGAGTGTTCCCCGCGGGGTGGTCACGGTGACCGGCCACGGTCAGCCGGACCTGATGACTGGCCTTCACGATCAGCTCGGAGTGCTCGGCGTCTCGCCCGCTCGGTGGGACGGCCGGGACCGTGCCAGGGACCAGGTCGCCGCGCGCCGCAAAGCAGGCCCGCGCGGTCCGTCACTAGCCCGCCCCGGCTCGCGGTCGCCGCACCAGGCCAGCGCTCGACGGTTACAGCGGCCGGGGTGCGGGATCGCGGAAACGCGCGCCGCGCACGGGACGGTGCGCATAGCGTCTTGTACGTGTCGAGCTGGGCGGAACGGCTTCGGAGCAGCCAGCGGGCGGGCGGGCCGCAGACTGCCATCACCGTCTTTGCGCACCGGAACGAGGCACCAGGCCGCGACCAGATTGACTTCACGCGCACGGATCTCACTCCTGCGGGATCCGGCGTCATGGTCGCCACCGGTGCGGGCCTCATCGGCGTGAGCCTCATCTACCTGGTTCTCATCGGCGATTTGCTCCTGGGCGCTTTCCTCAGCGGCGCAGTCCTGAGCAACGCGGCCCTCGCCCGCGCGGCCGTCGTCGGCGCGGGCTTCATCGTCGTGGTTCTCGTCGGCGCGTTCCTCACCCGCGGGTAGCCGCCCGGTCGGAGCGCCCCGCTGGCTACGGCTGGCGGGGCGCTGTCATGCCGGGAGAGACCACTCGCAGCGGTGCAGAGTCATCATGAGCTATCCCAGAAAACCGGCCGGGCCGGCCCCTCTCGATATCTGCGAGCGAACTCGGCCACATCGGGGTCACGCGCGAGCTGCCGCGCCGGGCAGTTGCGGCTACAGCCGGCCTCGGCCGCCGTGACGAGACGATCGGCCAGCAGGCCGCGGCTTTCGTAGGCGGCAACCATCCGGTGATTGGCGCGCTCCATGCCCGTCCGGGCGCTTGCCTCGCTGGCCCGGCATGCCGTAAGGCGCTCGCGGAGCATCGCCTCGTGGGATAGAGCGCGGGCGAGCTGCGTCTCAAGCCGCTGGCCCCGGTGCTGCTGGCAGTCATCGCAGACCGT